>JAEEGJ010028596.1_pt1 | contig 11075 bp, 12 predicted proteins | sample 8958761 | NCBI WGS metagenome assembly JAEEGJ01 (sample SAMN16246546, study PRJNA631951) | gut metagenome | biome: gut microbiome; feature: rumen; material: RS-attached | host: Bos | place: Iran: Karaj | collected 2018-10
CATATACTTAGTTATTCATTTAACTGATGATTTTCTGTACTAAGGAATCTCTCAGACAAGGTAATTATATCATCCAGGCAAAGAACTCCTGGTATAAAAAAGCTCCTGAATGATCAGGAGCTTTCAAAGTCAGTATTTCGCACTCAACTGTTGCTGTCGGAATGACTCGTGAAATCATTTCCCTTAAGCCTGGATTTCAATTTAACTATGTTGATTAAGATGTTTATTCCCACTACTATGAGAATGAATATGATATTTACAACTGCATAACGCGGAATTACTTGCCTCGGAATTACATAACTCTTAATATCATAGCGGCGTATTTCTTCAGCTATACAACATGGCAGATAAAGCGGGCGTTCATCATTGGTAAACGGATCAGCCGGATCGTCTTGGTGTCTTGCTTTCATGTCTGTTATTTTGAGTCTTGACTCCGGAATGATCTCGCAATAGTAATAATTTTGGGATTCACCTTTATAAGGTGGGCAAAAATCCTCTATATCTGCATCGTGGATCTCAAAAAGCAGTCTGCAATTACCGTTATACTTTGCTACAATCCAACCTTTTTTTATATTATTCAGATTTGTTTCAATTGAATCCCTGCCGTCATGACCGGGATGGGGTATTCCGACAGACGGATCGACAGATGGATAGACATTAACGATGATGTCATCTTCGTCAGGCACCGCTATAACTTCTGAAGGAGCAAAAGAAGATGTGTTAAGTCCGGGATGCGCAGAAGGCAACTGCCACTTCAATTCAAAATAAACCCAAGAGAGCCAAAAGAACACTACACACAGTACTATTGAAACTATAATTCTAGGTTTCATAATGCCTCAAACAATAAAAAAGCCCGACTAACGTTCCCTCTGATAAGGTAATTATATCATCTAAGCAAAGAACTCATGGCATAAAAAAGCTCCTGAATGATCAGGAGCTTTAACGTTTATATCTCAATCAAGAGAGCAATTTAGTTTTTCTGCGGCATCTGCGAATAAAGGACCATAGCAGTCTTGGAGATCGGCATTGTCTGTATGGTAATATGGCCGGGACCTGTGAGTGTCGTATTGAAAAGGCCTTCGCCACCCAAGAATACGTTTGCAACACCCTTGACCATCTGAATGTCCAATGTAACTGAGGAATCCATCATTACAACGTAACCGGTATCAACAATCTTGGTCTCTCCGGGAGCAAGATCATACTCAACAGCTGAACCATCAACTTCGAGAAATACTGTTCCGTTACCGGAAAACTTCTGCATGATGAAGCCTTCACCGCCAAAAAATCCGCCGCCGATCTTTTTCTGGAAGCCTATAGACATCTCAACGTCACCATACATAGCCAGGAAAGAACCCTTCTGGCACATAATGGAGTTACCATTAAGATTAACGGCTATGATCGATCCCGGGAAGGAAGAAGCGAAAGCAATCTCGCCTCCCTGAGTTGCTGTATAGTGATTGAGTGCAAGAGACTCGCCGGAGATCATACGGCCGAACATCTTGCCAAGACCGCCTGTCTTTGTCTCCATCTTGATTCCTGAATCCATCCAGCTCATAGAACCGGATTCGCATTGAATCGTTTCACCCGGTGCAAGTTTAATAATGACTGCGGGAAGATTGTCTCCGATAATTCTATACTCCATAAAAATACCTCCAAATAGAGAATTGAGTCTGCTGTTCAATGCATGCTTCCTATGCGGAAGCATGAAATATTTATGGTTGCTGCCGGGAATGCCTCAAGATTTAGAATATAAGCCTAAGGCACCTCTCAAACGGTTTTATTATATCACTATAATCTTTATTATCTTTTTACCGATTAAGCCGAGTGATATGACTATCATGTGGAGTGGAACACTGGTTTTTCTCCTGGCTAGGTTAAAAAGGAAGCCATATAAAGTGGCCCGCATCAAACGAGATGAAGAGGAGCGGATCAAGCGGCTATGTATCTATTACATGTGTATTGATGATCTTCCGTTGTAAAAACTCGAAATTATTGAAGCCTGCGAGACAATTTCGCAGGCTTCTTAGTTAATAATATTCACGATCTTATGTTCCAACGTTCATGCCGACAAATCCGAATTTGTTAAATTGATATCCACCAGCACACACCATATTTATCAATAATGGTGGCACAACATTTACTCCATGGAAGTTCTCCGATAGGTTCGATAATTACACCCCCATCGCTCAAAACTTGAAAAGCATTATAAACAGCTTCTTCTGTTCCCATTTCAAAAACGTTAAAGGTCATAGTTTCCCACTTGTATTTATGTACTACATCTATATCACAAGGATTTTTCGCTTCTGCCAATGCCAAAAAACCTTCTCCGTTTACAGATAGCTCACAGTGCTCATAAGCAGTGTTATCTTCGTTTTTAAACTCACGAGTTATTTCTGCTCCAAAAGCTTTGCAGTATGTTTCTGCTGCTTCAAAACTGTTTTTTACATATACCTGTGTATAATTCTTCATCGCAACCTCCACAAATTCCGATTTGTCTTAGTCTATTATCCTGATGATTATCCAGACTAAGAGCCTTGACACTTATCTGATCTTTTTAATTTCATAGCTTAATTCTTGAATGCGTTTTTGCATTTTATCCGCTTCGTCAACATCGGATTTCAGTTTTACTTCCAAAGACTCAAGATCTTCCTCAATACTCTTCAACTCTTTATCAATCGTTTTCCTGGCACGGAAAAACTTGATCAGGCAAACTATGACCAGAATGATCAAGATTGCAAGGCCAACGAAAAACAGTATCAGGAAGTTCTCAGCTTTTCTCATGTATTCAAGGTTTGAATCATGAGGATCGAAGTATTCATAAATCCTTGCTATTCCTTTTGTAATATAACGGGCCGCAAGAAAAAACAGATCAAGAACTGCTAAAGGGATTCCTACCCCCAGCATAGCTCGAATCGGCATGCTCTTTTCGCGTTTTTTTGCACCATGCTTACTGTGTTGTTCCTTCCTTTTTTGCGTGGCGCATTCTACATCATCTTGCCGCGCTGCATACTCTTCACCGCAAGCGAACAGTTCCTGTACCTTCTCGAAATACTTCTTGTGTGTGCTGTCTGTATCGCGAAGTGCCTGAATGATACATCTATTCACTTCTTCATAATTGACGGACCGGAGGATCTCAGGATCTGCCATATCTTCCGGTGTCTTCATATGCGCTGCAGCCAGGATCTTTCCATGAAGCGCCTCAAAATCGTGCGGTTCTTTGTTCAAAAGGAAGTCATATGTGTCCGATGCAGCCGTCCATTCCTCTCTTCCGAGAAGCTGTGCAGCCTGCGACAACATATCATCCTCATTTACGCGAAGCTGATCGTCACATGACGGGCAGGCGTGATTCTTCAGATTGGAAATTGTCTCAGTCATTGCCATCTCCTCTTTCTTTTCCGGAGTAAGTCTCCTTCATTATTTCTATTGCATCGGAGAACGTTTTCGCCTTACCGGACATAAGGAGCCGCCTCAGCGTCTCGTTCTCATCGATCTTCTTCTGTAATTCTTGGACGGCCTTATATTCCGAACAGAGCTCATTGGCCAAAGATATGCTTTCTTCCCTGTTCATAATGCCATCTGATAAAAGACTTGTTGATCTGAAGTCATTATAACACCATCAAAAAGGCAATTATTTAAAGAACTCATTGAATAAAAAAGCTCCTGAATATTCAGGAACTTTCAAAGTTTATAACTCAATCAAGATAGTAATATTCTTTGCGGGCGATTCCGCACAAGCGCAGCGCGGAGGACCTTTTTACTGCTGATCAAACACTGTGTATGATACATAGATGCTGATATACTGATATATGAAAGAAAGGCGGTTTTGAGAAAAACAGGCGGATGATGGAGGATATAAAACAGATGAAGAAAATATTCAGTGTAGGATCTGCGAAAACCATATCTGCAGTTTTAGCAGCAGCTCTGACGTTAACACTAATACCGAAGATCGCCGGCAGCAATACCGTTCTGGCGGCATCCGGAAGCAAGAATCAGGACAATACATCATTAGGTGTATCGGCGATCGTTAATCCCACACCGCCGGAAAATGAGTTTTCTCCATGGACCGGAAGCTTTGTTTACTTTGGTAAATATACTGGCACCCCTCTCAAGTTCAGGGTTTTGCAGAAGAATTCAGATGCTCATACAGAATCAGAGGCCTTATTCCTTGACTGTGATGTGATATTGAAAAATATAGAATTTGGCGACACGAACCAATGGCCAGACAGTTCTTTAAAGAAATGGCTTAACGAAGACTTCTTTACTTCCTCCAATTTCACCTCGATAGAGATGGCTGCGGTTCCTGATACAAAAACAGAGGAACCTAAAGAACTTACCAATCCTGTAATTTCCGGTTGGTTTGGCAAGTATGTACCACTATCCGGAGAAAAAGTATTTGTATTGGATGCAGAAGAAGTAACGAATAATGAGTACGGTTACAGCAGTGATAGGGCTAGTTGTGCATGCAGGAAAAAAGTAGGAGCACGATACGATTATTGGTGGCTTCGCTCTGCTGTAGATCAATACGGTTTCCTCGCGGGCGACGTTTACGTTCTTGGTGATCTGAGCAACAACAATGTTGAACTTGATAATGTCGGTGCCTCGCCCGCTTTAAATGTTGATCAGGGATCAATAGTTTTTACCACTAAAGTAGCAGGCGAGAATAACGCATATAAGCTGACTTTAAGCGACAGTGATCTGACAATTGCGGTCCCGGACGGTAAGGATATAGATGTAACGGGAACGAATGTGACCGTACCATATGAGATCGGCGGATCACATGCTGGAAACGCGACGCGTGCATCCGTACTTATTACGGATGATTCCGGTGATAATATCCTGTTTTACGATGAATTAGGTGTAAGTTCAGCTCTCGATGGCACATTTCCACTTCCTGACGGGTGTGACTTAATTGGCTGGGGTAACGATTACCACGTATATATCCTTGCTGAAGATATTAACGGTGAGAAAGAGACTGATTATGCAAGTGCATTTGTCCGGCTTGATAAACCTGCGAAGATTCATGAGATCAGTGTCAATGTCACCACATATGATTCAGACGGCAAAACGAAGATTTCCGAGACAGGCGGAACGGCAACAGTAAGTTCAGCATCTGCACTAAAGGGAGATAAGATCACAGTTACTGCAGCACCCGGAAGCGGTTACACATTAAAGAGCATCGCATGGGGTGACGGAAACTCTTCTACGGATATCACATATTCAAAAGAGTTTACGGTAAAAGATTCCGATGCTGTTGTTGAGGTTGTTTTCGAGAAAGAGAAAATAATAAAGGATCAGAGTAATACATCATTAGGCGTAACGGCGATCGTTAATCCCACAGCGCCGGAAAATGCATTCTCTCCATGGACCGGAAGCTTTGTTTACTTTGGTAAATATACTGGCACCCCTCTCAAGTTCAGGGTTCTGCAGAAGGATTCGACTGCTCATACAACCTCATCGGCACTGTTCCTTGACTGTGATGTGATATTAAGAGATATAGAATTTGGCGGCTCGAACAAATGGTCAGAGAGTTACGTAAAGAAATGGCTTGATGAAGACTTCTTTACTTCTTCCAATTTCACCCCGATGGAGATGGCTGCGGTTCCCGACACAAAAACAGAGAAAGAACACGACTATGAAAATGAACTTCTTTCCAATTGGTATGGCAAGTATGTACCATTATCCGGAGAAAAAGTATTCGTATTGGATGCAGAAGAAGTAACGAATACGAAGTACGGTTACAGCAGTGGAAGGGATAGTTGTGCCTGCAGGAGAAAAGTAGGCGGACGCAGCAATTATTGGTGGCTTCGCTCTTATGTAGTAGATGATTTTCATAACACCGCGGGCGACATATACGTTGATGGTGACCTGAGTGAAAACGATATTAGAATTGATTCTGCCGGTATTGCGCCCGCTTTAAATGTTGATCAGGGATCAATAGTCTTTACCACTAAAGCAGCAAACGAGAATAACGCATATAAGCTTACTTTAAGCGACAGTGATTTGACAATCGCAATCCCGGACGGTCAGGAGACAGATATAACGGGAACGACAGTGACCGTACCATATAAGATCGGCGGATCACATGCAGGAAATGCGACGCGGGCATCCATACTTATTACGGATGTTACCGGCGATAAGATCCTGCTTTACGATGAATTAGGTGCAAGCTCAGCTTCTGGCGGCTCATTTACGCTTCCTGATGAGTGTGACTTAAGTGGCTGGGGTAAGGATTACCTCGTGTATATCCTTGCCGAAGATATCAACGGCGTGAGAGAGACCGATTATGCAAGCGCATTTGTCCGGATTGATAAACCTGCGAAGATCCATGAGATCAGTGTCAATGTCACCACATACGATTCAGACGGCAAAACAAAGATCTCCGAGACAGGCGGAGAGGCAACTGCAAGTGCAACAACTGCAGTAGAGGGAGACAAGATCACAGTTACTGCAGCACCTGAAAGCGGTTACACATTAAAGAGCATCACATGGGGTGACGGCAAATCTTCTACAGATATAACTGATGCAAAAGAGTTTACGCTGGGAAGTTCTGATGCCGTTGTTGAGGTTGTTTTCGAGAAGGAAGAAATAAAACCGGTAATTAACACATATACTGTGATAAAAGGTGCTGACGGCACCTGGGATGGAAAGAGCGATTATGTGATCGAAGTTCAGAGCAGCACTGATGATGAGCACTGCATTGACCGTTTTGACTCGGTCACAAATGACGGAACAAAACTGACAGTCGGCACGGATTGCACAGTTACAAAGGGCAGTACGGTCATAACGTTCAAGAGTGACTATCTTAAGTCATTAAGTGCAGGAACGCACAACATTGTTGTTAACTTTACTGATAACTCTGTAGCAACTACTCTTACTGTCACTGCTCCTAGTACACCAAACACAAATACAAAAATACCGGCAACAGGCGAGATTCAGAGCCCGTTAACATATATCGGTATTGTGATGATCGTCGCAGCTTGCGGGATTACCTTTATCATAGCTTGCAGAAGGAAGAGAGAAACCGCATAAACGCAATGATATTATTGAATCAGATAAGAGGCCACTTCCTTTTTGAAGTGGCCTCGTTACATATTTCAATCTGTTGTCACAGGACAAACCTAAATATTTCTCGTACTCTACTGTAGCAGTCTTTCAGTAAATAAGCCTCGGATTTGACTCCGAGGCTTAGTGCATTAAATTATAATTTTATCTACCAAACTCGTTTACTGCACAGACAATGCAGAACAGTTCCGTCTTCCGGTATGTATATTTTCCCCTTTTCGCAAAGGATAACCTCCATACCTGCCTTATTGGCAAACTGTATCAGATCATTTGCTTCAAAAGATTCCCAGTAAATATCTCCTTTGGCATACGGGAAAAAATTATGACCTTTAAGACAATACGGAACAAACTCTTCGCGGTTCTTAAGTCCGCCAACTATACTGCTGTAGAATTCTTCTGTCTTAAGATAAAACCTCCGAAAATCCTCATTATTTCTATCTGTCCATTTATATTCAATCTTCATAGTTATAATGGTGTTTTTAATTCGAGCTTGAACCCGTATAGGTTCCGGATATCTTGCCGTATGCCAGGATGTTCCCGGTGTTGCCTTCGCTGTCAATATCAAGTTCCTGAATGAAGGTTACAAAATTAAGAGCGACAGATCTGACACTGCCTTTAAGTCTTTCGACAGGTCCCTTAAGAGCCACAACATATATCTCATAGACATGAGTTACGCCAGCCCCCGGATTGGGACCTATATAATCACTTGAGGATGCCCATCCTTCGGGAAGTTCAGTTACCGTAATACCGCCGGCTTTCCAGTGGAGGATGCCGCATATGATCATATCCGGAGTATTCATGTCAACCATGTAAATGACATACTCCGAAGCGCCTTCCACAGGCTCCCATGAGAGCTCGGGTGACACATTGTTTCCGCGGTCACCGGAGATAATATCCGCCCAGACACCGTTCTCAAGATCCGTGGAAGTTAATTCGAACTTCTCATAACCTTCGAGGTAATCGACACCTGAATCAGTGACAACCGGTTTAGGATTCTCCGATACGGCCTGTGTGTCTTCGGTTGATGTTTCTGTTGCAGCTTCCGTCTGAGAAAATGAAGTCATATCTGGCTTATCCGTCGCATAGCAGCCTGCTGTTCCCGCCAGCATCGATGCACACAGAACAAGTGCAGTCATCTTTATCTTCTTCATTCGCATTATCTCCCTGCTATCACCCATTAGCCTATATTAAAAACAGCAAATCCGTTAGAAAGATTTACACAGATTATAGCATTATCTGCGTTTCCGACACTATGCCGCCAATCTGTTGCTTATGATCTTCCCGTTGATACTTTTTATCACACGTTAACTCCTGATCAGTTTCATGAAGTACAGAAATATATGGAAGACCCGTCCTATCAGATAGATTTATCATTGTGGGGTATGTAAAGCTTGAAGATAACTAAGAATTTTATCTGTTATTTTCGATTATTCTTACCATGAACTCTGCCATCTCTTCGGCACTTCTTCTGGGCTTTTCCTGACTCCACAGTTCCGTTACCTGCCAGAATCCGGCGGTCTCAAAAGCAAAACGGTATCTGAACATGCTTATCTCTGAAGGAGAAAGCGGACTTGATGAGGCCCGTTTTATCATTCTGTCGGCAATTATGCTGACAAGGGAATCGAATTCACTTCCGAAACTGAATAGGACACCCGCTTCGTTCATCATCAGGAGTCTGTCTATATTTTCTTCCCAGAATCTGAAGTACTCCAGGCAGAGTTTGTGAAGATCATTCGTATCCTGAAGCGAAATGTAGTCGGCAAGTTTTAATACACAGGATCTGAAGCTGTAGCTCAGGATCTCATTTTTAGTCTTGAAGTGACGGTATATGGTTCGTCTTGATATGTTGCATTCGGATGCGATCTCCTGAATGGTTATCTCATTGTAGTTGTTGTTCTCTATCAAAGAGACAAGTGCTTCAGCGATGGAATCCTTTGTCTTTTTGATCCTTGCTGATGTATCTCTCATGGGATTCTCCTTAAATGACGCATTTATGCGAATGTGAGACATTAAGTATAATTTTATTGAATCGGCCTTCTTACAGCATTATAATCCCCATAAGTAAATGGCACAATGTGACATTTAAAAGGAGATAGATTATGGATATAAAAGATAACAGAATAGATGCCGGCAAAGCTTTCGACTGGGGCAAGACCTCTGAATATTATGCAAAATACAGGGATATCTACCCTGAGGAATTCTATAAGAAAATAGCTGACAGAGGCCTGTGCATCAAGGGTCAGAAGGTTCTCGATCTCGGAACCGGTACAGGTGTATTGCCCAGAAACATGTACGGTTACGGTGCAGAGTGGACCGGAACCGACATATCTCCCGAGCAGATCGAACAGGCAAAAAGACTCGCTGACGAAGCCGGAATGAATATCGAATTCAAAACTGTTTCTGCCGAGAAGATCGATTTCCCTGCAGAGTCTTTTGACGTGCTTACGGCATGTCAGTGCTTCTTCTATTTTGACCATGCTAAGGTTGCTCCGGAGTTCCACAGGATACTCAAAAAGGATGGATGGCTCGTTATTCTTTTCATGGCGTGGCTTCCTTTTGAAGATGAGATTGCAGGCAGGAGCGAAGATCTCATCAGGAAATATAATCCGTCCTGGACAGGCGGAGGTGAGACAAGACGTCCTATTAATATTCCGGATGTCATGAACGATTATTTCGAGCTGGAAGATCAGGAAGTGTACGACCTGAAAGTTCCTTTCACAAAGGAATCATGGCACGGCCGAATGATAGCATGCAGAGGCGTCGGAGCTTCTTTATCACAGGAGGATCTAGCAAGGTGGGATGCAGAACACAGAAAGCTCCTGGAGACTGTTCCTGACAGCTTTGATGTTTTGCACTATGCGGCAATTGCGGTATTAAAGCGAAAAGATATAAGGGTTGAATAATGATCTATCTTGAAACTGACAAACTTATACTCAGAGACTATGTCACCGGAGATTTCGATGACTTCTACAGATTGAAAACAGACGACCAGACCATGTATTACATGGGCGACATCAGGTCGGATTCTATTGAATCTGCTAAAGCAGAATTTGCAAATGTGTTGGAAGACATGGCAAGTACGGATCGCAAGTTTTATTTTCTGCACATGGAATTGAAAGAGACTCATGAGCAGGTGGGAAGCATCGGCTACACTGTTACCGATAATACTCCGGTCGGAAAGCTTGTTCATATGGGTTATTTCACATATCCTAAATTCTGGGGCAAAGGATATACCACGGAAGCTCTGAAGAAGGTTATAGAATACGCATTTACTGAGGATAATGTGTACAGGATCACTACCGGATGTCTTGCGGAAAATGTCGGTTCGGAACGTGTTATGCAAAAGTGCGGAATGATAAAAGAAGCAGAACATATTGATCACGAGTGGCATGACGGCAAAATGAAAACCCGTTTGGAATACAGACTTCTCAAGTCCGAATGGCTGGGATAATATAGTTCTATAGTTCAGAATATCACGAATATAACCGACAATAATCAAGGCTCCGGAACGAGAGTTTCGGAGTTTTTTAGCGGTTTGGGCGATTAAACGGACAGTTGGCACATCCCGTGTGGAAACGCTATTGACACTCTTAGCGCAGCCCCTATATAATCCAAACAAAACATTTGTTCTTTTGAGAGGCGATAGATATGAATGAAGATAGCGAAGCAAGGAAGAGACTAATTAATCCTGATCTTTATGAGCCAATAGAGAGATATGGCGAGCAGTCGTTTGAGATGAAGATCGGCAATACAGTATTTGAGATAGAGACACACTATAATCCCCAAGGCCGTGTCTCTGTGATGAAGCAGTTTCAGGAGTATCTTTTGAAAAACGTGGACGATTCTTCTTTTGGGGAGTATTCTGAAGATACTGATGCTATGCCCAGTTGTCAGAAAGGAGAGAAGTAACATGGCAACATCAGATAAAAAGGGCAACAACAATAAAATAACAGCACTATACTGCAGATTATCAGTAGATGATACAGATAAGCAGTCAGACGAGGAATCCAATT
>JAEEGJ010028598.1_pt1 | contig 11075 bp, 9 predicted proteins | sample 8958761 | NCBI WGS metagenome assembly JAEEGJ01 (sample SAMN16246546, study PRJNA631951) | gut metagenome | biome: gut microbiome; feature: rumen; material: RS-attached | host: Bos | place: Iran: Karaj | collected 2018-10
TATCTTCGAGATGTGTCTTCTTATAGAGAAGATTGATGAAATTCTCTGCATCGGCATCTTTCTTAAGTTCGATGACGATACGAATACCTTCTTTGGAAGACTGGTTGGAAATATCTACGATATCCTGAGTCTTCTTGGATTCGGAAAGGTTTGCAACTTCCTGAAGGAATTTACCGATTCCCGCACCCACCATGGTATAGGGAATTTCGGAAATGACTACATTCTGGTGTCCGTTTTTAAGTTTCTCAACGGATGCAACTCCGCGTATCCTTACTTTACCCTGTCCGGTTTCATAGATATTCTTAAGATCATCCTTATTGATGATGATTCCGCCGGTAGGGAAATCAGGTCCCTTTATATATCTCATGAGTTCTCTTGTAGAGATCTCGGGGTTCATAATATATGCTTTAAGAGCATCGATTGTTTCGCCGAAATTATGAGGAGGTATGTTGGTAGCCATACCTACGGCAATACCTTCCGAACCGTTAATGAGAAGGTTGGGAATACGGCAGGGAAGAACCTCGGGTTCTTTTTCCGTCTCATCAAAGTTGGGAACGAAATTTACGGTATCATTAGCAAGTTCATCCAGAAATGCCATCTGGGTGATCTTCTTGAGACGAGCCTCGGTATATCTCATAGCTGCGGCGCCGTCACCTTCGATGGTTCCGAAGTTTCCGTGACCGTCTACAAGAGGAAGTCCCTTTTTGAAATCCTGACTCATTACAACAAGGGCTTCATATATGGATGAATCACCGTGAGGGTGATATTTACCCATTGTATCACCGACTATCCTTGCACTCTTTCTGTAAGGCTTGTCGTAAGTGATACCCAGTTCTCTCATATCATAGAGAGTACGTCTCTGTACGGGCTTAAGTCCGTCTCTTACATCGGGGAGTGCTCTGGATACTATAACGCTCATCGCATAGTCCACATAGGATCTTTGCATCTCTTCCGAGTATTCTGTTTTGATTATCTTTTCTTCCATAACAGTACCTGTAAGTTTGGTTTATCGATCAGATATCAAGATTAGCTGCGGTCGCGTGTTCATAGATAAATGTCTTTCTGGGAGGTACGTCTGTTCCCATGAGAAGTTCCGTGGTTTCGGAAGCCATTCTGGCATCCTCTATCTCAACAAGCTTAAGTCTTCTGGTCTTGGGATCAAGAGTGGTCTCCCATAACTGGTCGGGATCCATCTCACCGAGACCTTTGTATCTCTGAAGAGTAAAGGGGCCTTTATGCTTTGCTCTGTATTTTTCAAGAGCTTTATCGTCATAAAGATATTCCTCTTCTCCCTTAGAAGGCATTGCCTTATAGAGAGGAGGCATTGCTATATAGATATGGCCCTCAAATATAAGTTCCGGCATGAACCTGTAGAAAAGAGTAAGGAGCAGGGTTGAGATATGAGCTCCGTCCACATCGGCATCGGCCATGATGATTATCTTGTCATAGCGAAGTTTGCTTATATCAAAATCATTGCCGTAGCCTTCGGAAAATCCGCATCCGAAAGCATTGATCATTGTTTTGATCTCGGCATTTTCCAGAATCTTATTGATCGAAGCCTTCTCAACGTTTAAGATCTTACCTCTTATAGGAAGGATAGCTTGAAACATTCTGTCTCTTGCAGTCTTTGCGGAACCGCCTGCAGAATCTCCCTCTACTATAAAGATCTCACACTTATCGGCTTCTTTGGAAACGCAGTTTGCAAGTTTACCGTTCGAATCAAAAGAAAACTTCTGCTTGGTAAGAAGATTGGTCTTAGCCTTCTCTTCCGCTTTCCTGATCTTAGCGGCTTTATCCGCACTTTCTATAACAGCCTTTAAGATATCGAGATGTCTGTCGAAATATCTTACAACCTCATCACCGGTAACCTTGGCAACGGCTTTTGCCGCATCCTGGTTATCAAGTTTAGTCTTGGTCTGTCCTTCAAAAGTAGGGGCGGGATGCTTGATGGAAACAACAGCGGTCATACCGTTTCTGACTTCGGTACCCGAATAATTTGCATCCTTATCCTTCAGATTGCCAAGCTGTCTTGCATAAGAATTGATGACAGTGGTGAACTGGGTCTTAAAGCCTGTAAGATGAGTTCCTCCTTCGGAGTTGTAAATGTTATTACAAAAACCGAGAACATTTTCATGGAACTCATTAACATACTGAAAAGCAATCTCTACCTGAATACCATCAGATTCTCCGGAAATGGAAATGATCTCGGTTACAGGATCTTTTAACTTGTTCAGATCTTTAAGAAAGCCTACGATACCCTCAGGCTCATGGAATGAAACCGTGTCAGGCTCGTCACCTCTCAGATCTTTATATTCAATAGTCAGTCCGGGATTAAGGTAAGCGGTCTCATGAAGTCTGCTCTTAACCTCATCTTCCTTGAATCTGGTTCTGTCGAAAATAGTATCGTCGGGAAGGAAATTAATGGTTGTTCCGTGATCCCTGGTCTTACCCTGTGATGGAAGAAGTCCGTCAACAAGTTCAACGATAGGTTCGCCCTTCTGATAGCTGTCTTTGTAAATATTACCGTCTCTTTTGATGGTGATATCAAATCTGGAAGAAAGTGCATTAACAACCGAAGAACCGACGCCGTGAAGACCTCCGCTGGTCTTATAAGCATTATTGTCAAACTTACCACCGGCGTGAAGTGTAGTAAGAACAAGACGCTCTGCGGAAATTCCCTTCTCATGACGGCCGACGGGAATACCTCTTCCGTTGTCGGATACGGTACATGAGCCGTCTTTTTCAAAAGTAACTTTGATGGTATCGCAAAATCCCGCAAGATGTTCATCTACGGAATTATCGACAATTTCATATATAAGATGGTTCAGACCCTTGGTAGACACCGAGCCGATGTACATACCGGGACGGACTCTTACGGCTTCAAGACCTTCGAGTACCGTGATACTTCGCTCATCATAATTATCTTTTTTAGGTGCCATAAAAACTCCTTGTGAAATCAGACTTGCAGATAAACACTGTGTTTTACGTGAAACCCCCGAACAATCGTTTGCAACTTCTAAATTCTATCATACATTTGGAAAAGTGACAACAAAAAATCCACTACATGTAGTGGATTTAATGCCGCATGAAATATGAATTTTTTCATTCAATAACAATTGTTTTGTGTGAAATATTTAGGTATTTTTTTGAATTTTCGATCAGATTTTTTTTGAAACGGCTGCAGCGATCGCACCGGGGCCGATATGGCAGGCAATGGAAAGCGACAAAGGTCTCTTTACAACTTCATATCCCGGGAACATCTCGTTAAGCTCTTTCTCAAACTGTTCCGCAGCGGCCAGGTCGTCGGTATAAGCCATTTCCAGATGAACATTGTGGCACTTGTCCGTACAGCCGAATCTGTTCTCCATATCATTCTTGATGGCCTTCATGATGATCTCTTTGCCACCCTGAAAAGTTCTGGTCTTGCCGTATGAATCAAGCTTTTCACCCTGTATCTGGAGAACAGGCTTGATCTTCAGAAGAGTTCCGATGGCAGCGGCTGCCGGAGTGAGTCTTCCACCCTTCTTGAGATACTGAAGTGTATCGATCATTATATAGATAGAGCTCTCAAACTTAACTCTTTCAAGTTCATCCTTAACCTGTCTTGCACTCAGACCTTTGTCTATAAGTTCAAGTGCATCGAGACAGGATTGTCTGAGTGTCACCGAGATTCTCTGATTGTCCACAACCTGAACCTTATCATCATAATGCTGAGCGAGAAGGTAAGCTGAACCGCAGGAACCGGAAAGTCCGCTGGACATGGGAATATGAACTATTTCATCATACTCTTCGAGGAGTTTATCCCAGGTCTTCATGACTTCTTCAGGGGAAGGCTGACTTGTATGAATCTCTTCTCCGCCTTTTAATCTCTCATAAAACTCTTCCTGAGTAAGAGTTACTCCGTCCAAAAATTCTTTTCCGCCGATGAAAAACGGCATGGGAATAACTGTTATGCCAAGTTCCTTACCTTCCTCAACAGTCATTGAACTGTTGGTATCGGTAACAACCGCTATTTTTGAACCCATTGAATTTTTCCTCCAAAACGCATGTTATTTATATAGTCCTGAAATCAAGGAAATTTCTTCCGTAGAATTCAGCTTCTTCTCTGATAAGCGCATTCTCCGCAGCATGAAGATTTCTGTCTTTGGCCAGAATCTCATCGCATAGAATTGATGCTTCCGCAAGTAAGTCGGCATCAGCAAATACGTCGGCAATTTTAAAAGCAAAATCTCCGCTTTGTCTTACTCCGAACAACTCTCCCGGTCCTCTGGTTTTAAGATCGTAGGAAGCAATCTCAAAACCGTCCGTGGTCTTAGCCAGGATCCCGAGCCTTTCCGAAGTCTTTTCATCCGACTTGGAAGTCATAAAAATGGCATAGCCCTGATCCTTACCTCTTCCGACTCTTCCTCTGAGCTGGTGAAGCTGTGATAGACCGAATCTTTCGGAATTTTCTATCATCATAACCGTGGCATTGGGAACATTAATGCCTACTTCTATAACCGTCGTCGAAATCAGTATATCGATATCTCCGGATGAAAACCGATCAAGAATGTTTTCTTTTTCCGAAGGTTTCATCTTACCGTGAAGGTAAGAGATCCTGTATCTTTCGCCAAGTACCGATTGCAATTCTTCAGAATAATCAATTACATTCCGGAGTTCGGAATCGGATTCTTCATCATCGGATGCTTCAACCATGGGACAGATCACATAGACCTGGTGCCCTTTAGCCACTTCGTCCTTAATAAACTTATTGGCTGAAGGTCTGAAGGATTCGCCCACAACACAGCTTTTGATGGGGCTTCTGCCTTCGGGCATATCTTTAATGGTAGAAATACTCAGGTCTCCGTACAGAACTATAGCAAGAGTTCTGGGAATGGGTGTAGCGCTCATTACAAGAATGTGAGGACCCACGCCTTTGCCCGCAAGAGTCTCCCTTTGTCTTACTCCGAATCTATGCTGCTCATCGGTTACAACAAGACCAAGATTCTTATATACAACCTTATCCTGGATCAGAGCATGAGTTCCTATGATAAGATTGGCTTCACCGTTTTCGATTTCTTCATAGATCTTACGCTTGCCCGCAGCCGATACGGAACCGGTTAATAGTACAGGCTTAAAAGGAAGATCATATTTAACGGTAAGATCCGATATAGTCTTATAATGCTGGGTCGCAAGAACTTCGGTCGGGGCCATAAAAGCTCCCTGATACCCGTTTGCAACCGTATTGAGAAGGCCCGCGATGGCAACTATGGTTTTGCCGCTACCAACATCTCCCTGAACAAGTCTGTTCATAACAGTCTCGCCGGAAAGATCATTCATTATCTCTTTAACAGCTTTTGCCTGTCCTTTGGTAAGCTTAAAAGGTAGTTTTTCAATAAATCTTCCGACTTCGGCGGAATCGACCATGGGACAGGTATTTGGCGCACCTTTCAGAAGCTCTTTATTTTTACGGAGATAAAGGATAAAAAAGAACAACTCGTCAAAGGAAAGTCTCCTTCTACCGAGCATGCTTTCATTTTCATCCGCCGGATTGTGAATCATCCTGTAAGCTTCCCCGGAAGATATCAGTTGGTGGCTTTCCCTAAAAGATTCGCTCAGATAATCATCGGTAAAATCCGCTTTCTTAAGAGCGGATTCCACGGCTTTAATCACAGCAGAGTTCTTAAGGCCTTTAGTCAGCGGATACATGCACTGGAACTTACCGGAAAGTTCGGTATATTCATCATATGCATATTTTCGGGGCTGAACCATGGAAAACTCTTTGCCCGACTTTTTAACCCTTCCGCGGAACACATAATATCCGCCTTTACTGACCGCTTTGGCCATAAAGGGCATGTTGAAATACTTTATCGTCAGCTTTCCGGAATCATCGCTTACTTCGATGGGAAGAATGGACATTTTATTTTTGACACGCCTGAGATTTCCCACCATATCAACACGGACTCTGACGGCCGCAATCTCATCATTTTGTAATTCGGATATTTTCTTAAGTCCACCGAATACAAGATAAGTCCTCGGGAAGTGATTCAAAAGTTCATAGATATTGGTTATCCCGAGGTTATGAAAATATTCTGCTGTCTTGGGCCCGACGCCTTTCAGCTCGGATACCGGAGTGTTCCAATTATTCAGCATTTTCTATATTTATACAAATTAAAAGAAGGTTCATAATCGAACCTTCTTTCATATAATATATTCGTGTATATAGTTAAACAAACCACTTAATGAGTAAGTAAAATGTTATGACAAGGTTTATTCTACAGAAACGATGTAATAATAAACCGGCTGTCCGCCATTCTGAATATCTACATCAAGAGTGTTAAACTTCTCTGCGATCAGATCCTTGAGAGCATTTGCATCCTCTTCGGTAACGTCTGCACCGTAGTAAAGGCTTATAAGCTCGGAAGAATCATCAACCATTTCTCCGATCATTTCTACGACTACCTGATTCATATCGGTTCCGACAGAGAGAATCTTCTTGTCTCCGATACCCATGTAATCGCCTTTTCTGATCTCATGATCGTCAATGGAGGTATCTCTTACAGCATAGGTAATCTCGCCGGTCTTAACCATTCCGATAGCCTCAACCATAGCCTGTTCATTCTCATCCGCACTGCTGCCCGCACTGAAATTGATGGCAGCGGTGATTCCCTGAGGAATGGTCTTGGTGGGGATTACAAGAACGACCTTATCGGTGGTAAGATCTCTGGCCTGATTAGCAGCCATGATAATGTTCTTATTATTGGGAAGTACGAATACAGTCTTAGCGTTAACCTTTTCAACCGCATCAAGAATGTCAGCAGTTGAGGGGTTCATTGTCTGACCGCCTTCTATAACATAATCAACACCGAGACTTCTGAAGATCTCAGCAAGACCGTCGCCGGCACTAACAGCTACAAAACCAAACTCCGAAGGCTCGCCCTTAGGTTCGGCAGCTGTCTCGGCAGCAGCGTTATCAGCCGCCTCTTTTGCTTTTGCACCTTCAAGTCTGCAGGTAACCTTAACATCGGAAAGGATACCGAATTTGATGGCTTTCTGAAGTACAAGTCCGGGATCATCGGTATTGATATCGATATTAACTTCGGAACCGCTGACCTTAAAACTCTTAAGATCACCGATATCATTAAGATAAGATTTAACGTCGCTTTCAAGCTTGCTGTTAACATTCTTGGAAAGCATTACTTTAATCTCGGCATGATAGATATTCTTCTGAACTTCCTCGATCTTTCCGGGTCTGGAATCATCAACCTTGGCAATGGGCTCATCGGAAATAGTAAGATCGATCTCTTTGCCGGAGAAAAGATCAACGGCACCCTGAACAACCTTCATGAGTCCGGCTCCGCCTGAGTCTACAACTCCTGCCTGTTTAAGTACGGGAAGAAGTTCGGGGGTCTGATCGAGAACTTTATATCCGTGCTCGAGAACCGCAGGAAGGATCACTTCAAGATCATCCTCTCCGTTCTCGATAAGTTCGGCAACTTTTTCTCCCATTCCTCTTGCTACGGTAAGAATGGTGCCCTCGGTGGGCTTCATAACAGCTTTATATGCAGTCTCTACAGCTTTGGTACATGCCGCACCGAGAAGAGGTACAGTTATAACCTGTTCATCCCTTACAGCCTTGGTAAGACCTCTGAGAAGCTGTGATAAGATAACACCGGAATTACCCCTTGCGCCTCTGAGTGAGCCTCCGCTCATAGCCTTGCAAAGCGACTTCATATCAGGCTCTTCGCCAAGATCTCTGACTTCCTTGGCAGCGGACATGATGGTCATTGTCATATTGGTTCCGGTGTCTCCGTCCGGAACAGGGAATACATTCAGCTCATTGATCTCCTCCTTGCTCCTGTCAAGGTAGATAGCCCCGGCAAGGAACATTTTGGAAAAGAGCTTAACGTCTATCTCTTTGATTGCCACGAATAGATCCTCCTTAGTCGATCACTCTGACGCCTTCAACGAAGATATTGATCTTCTCGACGTCGAGTCCTGTAAATTCTTCAACCTTATATTTAACGCTCTCGATAAGATTGTCGGAAACCGTCAAAATGCTGACGCCGTACGCAACGATTACATGGAAATCAAGGATAAGCTTTCTCTCTGATGAAAGTCTTACATTGATACCTCTGGAAAGATTCTCGGTGCGCAGGATCTTGGCGATGCCGTCTCTCATACTGATTCCGGCCATACCGACTATTCCTATGCATTCAATGGCAACACTGCCGGCATACTGAGCAATTACATCATTGTCGACAACAATGTTTCCCATATGTGTATTCATGGAAGAGCTCTTCATATAAAATCCTCCTTTACTGCAAAACTGCGATTAATTATACCATAATATCTTCAAATAAATGTTAAATATCTTGAAAAATATTTCTTGCATTATTAAATAGGCTCTGATAAAATACATATGTTGCGTTTCAAGCGATTGAATTATGTTAATTAGATTATAACGCCGGGAGGTGAGAATATGGCAAAGTGTGATGTATGCGGAAAGGGAATCCATTTCGGAAATAATGTGAGTCACTCTCACAGAAGATCAAATGCAATCTGGAAGTCCAACGTACTTAGCGTTAAGTGCAAGGTTAACGGACAGTCCAAGAGAATGCATGTCTGCTCAAGATGCCTTCGCAGCGGTGCTGTTGAGCGTGCATAATAGCAGCTTAATCTTAGACGATTTAAGAACAGGCTTCATCGCCTGTTCTTTTTTTGTATAAAAAAATACTCCCCGCTTTTGGCAAGGAGTATTTATCATGTTTTTCTGCGGTGGTACTCTTTGTTGATCGCACGTGAAAGTCTCTCATCCCCACAGAGGTTATCAGGATGAAAGATCTTAACCAGATCCTTGTACCTCTTTCTGAGCATGGAAGGATTCGTGATGTTCGCAAACAGCACGCAGGCAATGGAGTCAAAATCATTCTCAGACAAATGGGAAAGATCCGGTGATGAAATATCGGACATACCCAATCTTCTGCTTGCCTCAAATTCTTCCTTTTCCCGCTCTAACTTACGCCTGTCTTCCTCAAGAGTTCTGAAACCGTCTTTAAGGATCTCCATCTTCTTATCGAAAAACATGTTTTCCTGACGGAGTCTTTGCCTCTCCTGAGTAGTGCGCCTGTTTAACTCGTTGAGTTCGTCCCTGAGAAGAACTCTGTCCTTCATGAAGGATTCCTGAAGATTCTTAAGCTCGCTCTTCTCGTGATCAAGCTTCTGCTTCTCTGCATCAAGGCGCATATTTTCCTGGAAAAGAAATAATTTGAGTTTTTTTAACTCTTCCTCATCTTCAGTTTGAACTATTGTTTCCCAGTCGATCATGCGTATTACCTGAAATGTTTATTCGGGGAATGCTGCATCTCTGATTTCGTCATCTTCGGGGCCGCCCTTTTTATCCTTGGAAATTCGATGGATTACTTCGGGGACCATATCAAGTATCTTGGTAATTGAATCCTGATTCTTAACAGAAAGAAGTCTTGTATTACCGTCTTTGATAACTATGATGGCATTGGGAGAAACCTTACCGCCCATTCCGCCTGCAGAGGAATTCTTGTTGTAATTTCTGCTCTCATTACCGCTTCCTGCCGCAACGCCGAATGAGACGTCAACAAGCGGGATAATGGTTGTATCACCGACTACTACCGGCTGACCTACAACAGTCTTGGATGAAAGAATCGCATCCATTCCGCCAAGCAGCGAATCGATAACTTCTTTTTTATTGGAATCGGCCATAACGGTCCCCCTTAAGATCAGGCAGCTTTATCCGATGCTGCTTCTTCTTTATCTTTAGTCCTTGTATGATGCTTATAAGACTTATAGATCTTGCGAACGTTCTTATTAAGAATGATCATAAGACCGTTCCAAAGGATGCACCATACATTAAAATGCCCTTTACAGAAGATTTCTCCCTCAAAGATCTTACGTTCAAAATCCGGAACTACTTTGGAAGTGCGGTCAAACCTCTTGGCAAATAAGGTATATATTCCGAACACCTTGCCTGTAAGATCGGGTGAATCGAATCCGAAGATGATATCTGCGTGTGCACGCCCGGGCATCACTTTCTTAAGGATCTTCATTAATCTCTTCTTGATCACATAAACGGCATTCTTGGCTTCGTTCGAATTATATACATTCCTGTAGTAGCGAATCTCCGAACGCGCTCTTTTTATTTTATCACATATTTCGTCTACTTTGAATTTAATCTTGTCCGTAAAGGAGTCCTCATCGCCCTCATCCTCGTCGGAATCAAGGTTTTCAGGGCTTTCTTCATCCGTTTCGAAGGCATTTTCAGCCTCATTTTCAGGCTCTTCAGTCGGATTTTCGGAGTCATAAGCCGGAATTTCATCTTCCGTGGACAATTCTTCAGTATTTTCAAGGCTTTCGTCCGTTTCAGAGGATGCTTCGGGCGTGATATCGCCCTCTTCTTCATCAAGGGCATCAAGTGCCTCATCAAGTTCGCTTAAGTCATATTCTTCATCTTCAGGCTCATCCTTATCGGGAATCTTCATTTGGAATATGGTGAAAAAGAGAACCTTCACCTTAACGTAAAAAGCATCGGTATACTCAGCTCTGGCTCTAAGAAGTCCAAGGAAATACGAAATCTTAAGCTTACCTACAGGCTGCTTATCGGCTTCGGCAAGAAGGGTAAGCCTGTAAGTAACAGGAAGAACCAGAGCCAAAATAACAAGCACCAAAACAAGCCCCAATAAAGAAAGGAGCACAATACCTATTATCTGTAAGATTTTGAGTATTACAGCGAGCATACGTATTCTTTAAGCTTCAGGTCACCGCGGGTTTTAAGACAGTCTTCGGTGATTTTGGCAACAAGTTCAAAGGCTTCGTCCTCGTCATCGGCAATTCCGCATGCGGTGGGAACCTTGCCCTCCCATATACGGGATCTAAGATTAGAAGGCGAAACGATATCGAAGTTTTCCTCGGCCTTATCGGATATCAAAATTATCTTATAGGAGCCCTTCCCGTTTCGGATCTTCTTTTTGACCTTGGGAAGTTTTTTCTCGCTTATTGAATCCGATAAATATAGTACAGGTTTAAAATTTATTTCGATGGAATCTTTAAATAAATTCATATGA
>JAEEGJ010028601.1_pt1 | contig 11074 bp, 3 predicted proteins | sample 8958761 | NCBI WGS metagenome assembly JAEEGJ01 (sample SAMN16246546, study PRJNA631951) | gut metagenome | biome: gut microbiome; feature: rumen; material: RS-attached | host: Bos | place: Iran: Karaj | collected 2018-10
ATGCCCTTCCCGGTTCCTACGTTTCCATCACGAAGGACAATGAAATCCTTGGTGTGGCCCAAGTCGGTTCAACGGGAATTGTCGATGTGCCTGTTACCCCTGTCAACACAGCAGGCGATGTGATGATTGTTGTCACCCGTCAGCAACGCCAACCTTATATCCAAACCATTCCGGCTGTTGCCCTTGATGGTCCGTTCGTCAGTGTTGACAGCTACACGCCTAACACCGCCCTTATCGGCCAAAACACCGATTTGAGCATCACCTTCAAGAATCTTGGTAATGTGGCCACCACTGGCACTACTACGGTTACTTTGACTTCAAGCAACTCTAATGTTACCATCATCAATAACACCAAGACCTTTGGTGCTTTGGCAGCTAATGCCACCACCACAGTGAGCGGATTCCGTTTCTGTCTCAATGAGGGTGTGACCTTAGGCACCAATGTCACTTTGCACTATAGTGCCGTCAACGGCAGCAACACATGGGAAGGCGACATTGCCATAACACCCAACCAAATCTTTACAGTTACTGTCGCTTCCAATAACGCCGACTATGGCACCGTCAGCGGCGGTGGTCAATTCAACTATGACGAATCCTGCACCGTGACTGCCACACCTGCTGACGGCTATATGTTCATAAACTGGACAAATGACAATTCTGTGGTTTCTACCGACGCTGAATACACTTTCAATGTGACTAACAACATTGACTTGGTGGCCAATTTCGCCGAAGGTGTCATGATTGGCAGCGGCACTAGCACGAGCGATTATCTGCCGAGCTACAACTACTACAAATATGCCCTTACCGAGCAAATCTACACTTCCGCTGAGTTAGGTGGCGCAGGTCTCATCACCAGCAATGCTTTCTATAACGGCGGTGCCGCGAAGACCCGCAACTACGACTTTTACATGAAGGCTACGACGAAGAACACCTTCTCTGGCACTACCGACTGGATTGCTGTTTCCGCTGCCGAAAAGGTGTTCAGCGGCAGCGTCACCATGACTGCCAACGAATGGACAACCATCACCTTTAGTACCCCATTTATCTATGACGGCACCTCCAATGTGGTTCTTGTTGCTGACGACAACACAGGTAGTTATACGAGTTCTCCTCACATGAGTTGCCGTGTGTTTGACGCAAATAACCAAGCTGTCTATGTGTATTCTGACGGCTCCAACTATAATCCTGCAAGTCCGTCATCCTACAACGGTACGCTGATGACACAGAAGAACCAGATTATCATCACCAAGGAAGCCATTTCCACTGAACCCGTCAACATCACGGTCAGCGTCAGCCCGGCACAGGCTGGTACGGTAAGCGGAGGTGGTGAATATCTGTTTGGCGAAACCTGCACGGTGAGTGTCACACCTAACGAGGGTTACAACTTTATGGGCTGGACCGAAAACGGGACTGTAGTCTCTAACGACCTGTCATATAGCTTCATTGCTCTCAATGATAGAAACCTTGTGGCCACATTCATCCAAGCCATAGAGATTGGCGAAGCCACAACAATCAACAATTACCTCCCCAGCTACAACTATTATAATTATTCCTTGACCCAGCAGATTTATACCGCTACGGAAATCGGTACGGCAGGAACCATCAACAGCATTGCCTTCTTCAACGAGGGATCGGAAAAGACCCGCACCTACGACATCTACCTGAAACATACGACAAAGTCATCCTTCAGCAGCAAGACCGACTGGATTACGGTGGCAGCAGCCGACAAAGTGTTCAGCGGCGATGTCACTTTGACCGTTGGTGATTGGACTTTCATCATTTTCAGCACTCCGTTTGAATATGATGGCTCCTCCAATTTGGTTGTTGTTGTGGACGATAACAGCGGCGTTTATACCAGTCAGCCGCACATGGCCTGCTCAGCGTTTAACACAAGTAGCAGCCAGGCTATCTATGTGTATTCTGATGATACTAACTACAACCCGTTGGTACCTCCTACAGCCTCATCCTCTAATAATAATGTACTCACACTGAAGAGCCACATTCTTCTTGGCATCGAAACAGGCAATCCTATCATCGAGCAGACCTTCCAACTTGGAGCCGACTGGAACTGGTGGTCGCCGAATGTGGACATCACTTTGGAAGACTTTGAAGCGGCTTTGGGTGACTATGGAATCACGATTACCAACAAGGAAGGCCACTATGCCACTAATTCAACCTATGGCTGGGGTGGCAATCTCTCAAGCATTGAAGTGGGCACGATGTACAAGGTTCAAACCAATGAGGCTTGCACTATCACGGTGGAAGGCACTTTGGTTGACCCCGCCGAACACCCCATCACGTTGGTCCCAGGTGTCAATTGGATTGGCTTCATCGGCACAGAAAGCATGAGCCTCAGCGATGCCTTTGTGAACCTCACGCCTACCAACATGGATTACATCCAAACCAAAGATGGCGTTGCCACTTACTATCAAGGAATCGGCTGGAGAGGCAGTGTCAGTGCCCTTAACCCAGGCGAAGGCTTCATCTACAAGTCGAAAGCGACAACGGACAAAACCTTTACTTATCCTTCTGCAAAATAATGCAAGGTGTTGAATGAAATGAACAAGTTTCGTCATTTAATATTGGTTCTTGCCCTCGTCATCGGAGGAAGCCTTTTTGCCCAAAGTCAAAGGGAACTGCAACAGCTCATGCGTGAGCGCAACGAGTATTATTTTACGCTCACCGTTCATGAACCCTCTGAAATTCAGGGCATCAGCAAACTTTGCTCCGTTGATGGCACTGATGGCAGAACCGTGGTTTGCTATGCCAACCAGCAGCAGTATGACGATCTGCTGCTGGCTGGCTATCAGCCTGAATTGCTGACGCCGCCATCCATGCTTTACGATGCCGTCATGTGGGACGGCAGCGACCGTGCCTCGTATGAATGGGACAGCTATCCCACCTACGATGCCTACCAAAGCATGATGGAAGCCTTCCCGTCACAAGCCTTGAGCGACCGTTCTTGCACCCTGCTTGACCTTGGTACGCTCAACAGCGGACGCAAGCTCTTGGGTGTGCGCCTCAACAACGGCCAGCCCGACGGCAAACCGAGATTCCTTTACAGTTCAACGATGCACGGCGATGAAGTGACCGGCATGATGCTCATGCTTCGCCTGATTGACGAGTTTTGCACCAGCACCGACTCGCGCATTGTCAACATCCTGAACAATGTGGATCTTTTCATTTTCCCTTTGACTAACCCCGACGGCACTTATTACGGCGGCAACAGCACCATGAACAGAGCACGTCGGTACAACATCAACGGGGTGGACTTGAACCGCAACTATAAGGATTATTTCAATGGCGACCATCCCGACGGCAAGGCATACGCCTTGGAGACCCAATGGACCATGCAATTGGCTCAAGATTACTTGTTCACCATGAGCGCCAACTATCACGGTGGTGCCGAAGTGGTGAACTATCCTTGGGATGCCGTCTATACCGACCACGCCGACAAAGATTGGTACGAGCTTATCAGCGCGGAGTACGTCAGCAATGCGAGAACCTATTCCTCGTCCTACATGACCAATCCTTATTCTGATGGCGTCACCAATGGTGCCGATTGGTATGTGATTACGGGCAGCCGCCAGGATTATGAGAATGCATTCGGCGAATGTCGTGAAATCACTATTGAGTGTTCCACCACCAAGAAGCCCAATGCCTCCACCATGCCGACCTATTGGAACTACAACCATACCGCCATGCTTGCGCTCATTGAGCAATGCCTGAACGGTATCCACGGTTATGTGTATGATGCTGAAACCAACCAGCCGATTGTCGGTGCCACCATTACGGTGCAAGACCATGACGTCAACAATTCACAGGTGAGTACGCATAATATTGGCGACTTCCACCGTCCCATCAAAGGCGGAACTTACACTTTGGCCATCTCCAAAAACGGCTACTGCCCGCAAACTGTTGAAGTCACAGTAGCCGACAACCAAAGGGTGGATCTTGACACGGTTTTCTTGACCGCAGGTTGTCCCACACCCGACATCATCAATATGCAGAATGGCTCTTTTGAGACTTGCGACGCGCTGTTTTATGACTCAGGCGGCCCCGACAGCAATTATGGCAACAACCTCGATTACACCTTGACCTTCTATCCTGCGACCACAGGAGCGAAAGTCATTGTCAGCTTCTCCGAGTTCAATGTTGAATCGAACTACGACTATCTTTATATTTATGACGGCACTTCCACCTCGGCCACGCAAATTGGACAGTTTACTGGCACAACAAGCCCTGGAACCGTGACCGCCACCAACGACGAAGGAGCCTTGACTTTCAGGTTCACTTCGGATCATTCAGTGAACAAAGCTGGTTGGGTCGCCACGGTGTCGTGCGAAATGCCTTCTGCTGTCCAGACTTTCGAGCTTGCTGCCGATTGGAACTGGTGGTCGCCGAATGCGGACATCACTTTGGCTGATTTTGAAGCGGCTTTAGGCAGCAATGGCATCACAATCACCGACAAGGAAGGCCACTATGCCACTAATTCAACCTATGGCTGGGGTGGCAATCTCACCAGCATTGAAGCGGGCACCATGTACAAGGTTCAGACCAATCAGGCTTGCACTATCACGGTGGAAGGCTCTTTAGTTGACCCCGCCGACCACCCCATCACTTTGGTTCCTGGTGTCAACTGGATTGGCTTCATCGGCACAGAAAGCATGAGCCTCAGCGATGCCTTTGCGAACCTCACACCTACCAACATGGATTACATCCAAACCAAAGACGGCGTTGCAACTTATTACCAAGGAATCGGCTGGAGAGGGAGCATTAGCAGCCTTAACCCAGGTGAAGGCTTCATCTACAAGTCGAAAGCGACAACGGACAAAACCTTTACCTATCCGACTTCCTCAACAAACAAGTAAATTTTAATTTTAAGTAAAATGAAAAAAGGATTTTTAGTTTGTTTACTCTCGGCCCTCTGCATGATGGTCTTTGCACAGCTTCAAGATGCGCCGGAATGGAACAGTATTCTCAGCGACCAGCCTGAGACTTTCCGCACTCAGCTCATCTCCTCTTCGGAGAACAGCATCCGAGTGAATGTGCAAATTCCAGGTTTCTACACAACGAATGTCAGCACTCCGAGAGGCGAAGCCAAGATTGTTTCCATGCCCAAGGCGATTAGCACCGCTCACGCTGGCGAACCCAACGTGCCCATGACGGGTATTCCCGCCATCATCGGCGACCGCGCCCGTATGAGCGTCCGCATTGTGTTTGCCCAATACAGGGATTTCGAGAACATCGAAGTGGCTCCCTCAAAAGGCGACTTCAGCCGCCAGATTGACCCCGCCACGGTGCCTTACACCTACGGCGAGTGCTACAATCAGGACGCATTTTTCCCTTCCAACAATGTAGGTCTTTATGAACCTTACATCATCCGCGATTTCCGTGGACAGAACATGGTGGTTTATCCTTTCGCCTACAACCCCGTCACGAAAACCTTGCGCGTGTACTACGACATGACCGTGGAGCTATACAAGGTGGACGACAACGGTGAAAACGTGATGCAAGCCCGCAAGAGCAACACCATCAAGATGGACCCCGACTTCAAGAGCGTCTATCAGCGTCACTTCATCAACTATGAGGCGGGCATGGCCAAATACACACCTGTTGACGAGGATGGCGACTTGCTTATCATCTGTTATGATAGCTTCATCAGCGCCATGACCGATTTCGTCAACTGGAAGAAGACCCGTGGCATCAACACCACCATCGTGGGCACCAGCACGGCAGGTACAACAGCTTCGGCCATCAAGACTTATATCCAGAACCAATACAACGCCAACAACAACCTGACTCATGTGCTGCTCGTCGGCGACGTGGCGCAGATTCCAGGAAACTCCTATACTACTAATACTGGGAGCTGGGCAGGGAAAGGTGATAACCTCTACGGACAGGTTGCTGGCAATGATATTTATAATGACCTATTCATTGGCCGTTTCTCTGCTAGTAGCATAACACAAGTGACCACCCAGGTCAACCGTACCATCACATACGAGAGAGACCTCACCGATGCTGCCACATGGTGCCAAAACGGTTTGGGCATCAGTGCTTCGGCAGGCACTGGAGGTCATTACAACGAGGACGACTATCAACATGTCGAGAATCTCCGCACAGACCTCTTGAATTACGGCTATTCCACTGTCTATCAAGATTATGCCAACGTAAGTGATTTTCCATCATCATCCACGACCACCATCAGCAACCATATCAATAGCGGTGTTGGCATCATTAATTACTGCAACCACGGTGAAGAGACCGGATGGCAGTCGCACTATTACATGAATTCCAACGTCAACGCCTTGACCAATGACAACAAGCTTCCTTTCATCTTCTCTGTGGCCTGTTTGGTGGGTAAGTATGATTACTCCGGTGGAGATTGCTTCGCCGAAACATGGATGCATGCCACCAATGGCTCAAATCCAACAGGTGCTATCGGCGGGTTTTTCTCTTACATCTCACAGCCCTGGGTTCCGCCCATGTGGGCCCAAGACGAATTTGTTGACATTCTTGTTGAAAGTTACAGCAATAACATCAAACACACTTTGGGAGGAACTGGCATCAATGGTCTTTTTTCCATCTTCGACCATTACAGCACCACTGAAGCTACTGCAGTAGGCACCTACCAAGCTTGGGTGCTGTATGGCGACCCGACTTTGATGCTTCGCACCAAGACCCCGCAGGCCATGACCGTCAACCATGTCGGTGCCATCGTGCCTGGAACTTCCTCCTACACGGTGAATGTCAGCAACGGCAATGGAGCCTTGGCCACCATTACCGATGCCGACCACAACATTCTGGGTAAAGCTACAGTAAGCAATGGCACGGCCAATGTCAGCCTCAACGGCAACAACCTGACCGTCGGCACCGAACTCACCCTTTGCGTGTTTGGATATAATAAGGTGACCTACCTTGGCACGATTATCGTGACAGGCGGCACCCAGTACACCATCACTGCCACGGCCAACCCCACGGAAGCTGGTACCGTCACAGGCGCAGGCTATCTGTACGAAAACACTACCTGCACATTGACTGCCATTCCCAATTCGGGTTATGATTTTGTCAATTGGGACAATGGCAGTACCGAGAACCCGCGCAGTTTCATCGTCACTGGCGATGCTTCATTTACAGCCAATTTCACCGCCTTGACTGAACGCAACATCACTTTGGCAACCGTCATGAACGGCAGCATCAGCTCCGACCACACCACGGCCTACAAGAACGACATCGTCACATTGACCGCTACCCCGGAAACAGGCTATGTTTTGACTGACTGGGTGGTGTACAAGACCGATGATTTGAACACCACGGTGACTGTCAGCGACAACACGTTTGTCATGCCCGACTATGATGTCACCGTGAGTGCCATCTTCCTGGCTCATCAGGTCGGCGATGTGACCATCGGCAGCGGCTCCTCTAAAAACAGCTACATCCCCACGTATTCATGGTATAAATATTCACTTTCACAGCAGATTTATACTTCTGCTGAAGTAGGGGAGGCAGGTACTATTACATCGGTGGCCTTTAAGGTGGCCAACTCCAAGTCAGCGACAAGAGACATTGACCTCTATCTGTCGCACACTAACAACAGCAGTTTCTCCGGAACATCTGCTTGGATTTCGCAATCCACGTCTTACCGCGTGTTCTCTGGTGAAGTCACTTTTGCCGCATCGGGCTGGACAACCATCACTTTGGACACCCCGTTTGAATACAACGGTACAAGCAACTTGCTCCTTACGATGGACGACAACACGGGTACTTATGTGAGTAGCAGTAGCAACTCGCCGACGTTTTATGTCTATTCTACAAGTGGCAGCACCGCTATATACAAGTACAATGACTACACTGACTACACCCCAGCCTCTATGAGCACTGCGGGAACCCTTCTGCAATCCAAGAACCAAGTGGTGTTTACAAAGGAAGTACCGAGTACTGACGGTTACCTCTCCGTTTCGCCCGATGTCCTTTCCGATTTCGCTTATGCCGAAGGCGAAGGCCCGTCGGAAGCGCAGAGCGTGGCTCTCATCGGTGCCAACTTGCAGGGCAATGTGACTGTCGCCATGCCAACGGGCTATGAGGTTAGCAACAATGGCAGCACGTATGCTTCTACCTTCAGCCTGACACCCGCCAACGGCAACTTGCAGCAGATGCTTTATGTGCGTTTGGCCGCAGAACTCAACCAAGGCAATTACAACGGCACAATGACCCTCACTTCGGGCACCACTACGCAGAGCATCACCCTCGGTGGTGAAGTCACGGAAGGCAGCGGCTCCGGCAATGATGAACAAACATTCCAATTTGCGGCTGGCCTCAATTGGTGGACTGCCAATGTGGGAATCACTCTTGCCCAACTTGAAGCGGCTTTAGGCAGCAACGGTATCATGATTTCGAACAAGGAAGGCCAATATGCTTCCTATAATCCAACCTATGGCTGGGGAGGTTCTCTCACTTCCATCGAAGCCGGCAAGATGTACAAAATCCAAACCAATACAGCTTGCGAGATAACGCTGACAGGCCCTGCCGTCAATCCGGCCGATGTTACAATTACGTTGAATCCTGGCAACAACTGGATTGGATTTGTTGGCACACAAGGCATGAGCGTGACCAACGCTTTGGCGAACCTGACACCGACTATAGGCGACGTGATTTCAGCGGCTAACGGAACCTATGCCACCTATACTGTCTATGGTTGGGGAGGCTCTCTCCAAGTATTGCAGCCCGGAAATGGCTATATCTACAATTCGAAGGCGGCAGGCGAAAAATCTTTCACTTTTCCGCCGGCACAATAAATAAAAAACGTATTTTTGTACCTTTAAAAATTAAGTATAATTATTAAAAATCATAACGAATGAAAAAACTGATAATGATTGTTACAGTCTTGATGCTCAGTGGAATGATGTTTGCCCAAGAGTATCATTGGACTGCACCCAACTCCAGCTTGTACGACTACCGCAACCACATCACTGCGCAAGTGAAGATTGACGGTGTGCTTCAAGCATCTGATGCAATTGAAATTGCCGCATTCATTGGCAATGAAGTCAGAGGCGTCATCCGTCTCCTCGAACCCTATCCTTTCGGTCTGCCAGGGCAGTATTACACCTATCTGACCATATTCGCCAACCAGCCTGAAATTGGCCAAACCATCACCCTGAAAGCCTATGACCATGACACGGACACAGAGTATGAAAATTGTCAGCAGACTTTTGAGTTTAGTGGAGCCGAGGAATACCAATACGGTGGCATTGAATCCGGCTTGTACCTTGAGTTCGTTTCGGAGCAAATACTTCCCTTTGGTCCTGATTATCCTTGGATTCAATCCTCAAGTTATTCGGGCAATGGTATGGCCCTCACCGCCCAGATTCAAATTGACGGTGAGCTTGTGGACAGAGCCACGTGGGAAGTGGGTGCCTTCTGCGACAACGAATGCCGTGGCGACAAGACCCCGCTTACTGATTGGACAGACTTAAATATGGGTTATTTTGTCGATATGAACATTTTGGGCAACAATGGCGACATCATCGATTTCTATCTGTATGACACGGAAGCAGGCAGTGTCCTTCGCGCCAAGTGTTTCACCACTGTTGAATTGGTCAACGATACATACATCGGTCAGGATGTCTTCAACGACCTTTTTGTCCTCAATTTCGTGACGGAGCAAACCTTCACCAAGGAGATTCTGGGTTATACCGAAAACAGCAACGACCACTACTACCTCATCGCTTCGCCTATCGGAACGGTATATCCCGAGAATGTGACCAATTTGCTTTCGAACAGCTATGACTTGTACTACTTTGACCAAGCCGCTTCCGATGGTTTGGAATGGATTAACTACAAAGACACCAATGAAGGTTACTACGATCTGATTTCTGGCAAAGGTTACCTCTATGCCAACAGCGAGGATGTCACACTGACTTTCACCGGCTTCCCATACGACGGCGACGGCGAAGTGGATCTGGTTTATGATGAAAATGCAACCTTTAAGGGTTGGAATTTGGTGGGCAACCCCTTCCCAGTGAACATGTGTCCTAACCGTCCCTACTACAAGATGAACGAAGATGGTACTGAAATTATGAGTGATGAAAGCACTGAACCCGTCGCGCCTATGGAAGGTGTCTTCGTCGTCGCTAATGGTGAAGGTGAAACCGTTACCTTCGAAATTCCTAGTGGCGACAAGAGCGCCAATCTTGCCCTCAACCTCAGCAAGAACAGCCGTGTCATCGACCGCGCCATCATCCGCTTCGGCGAAGGCAGCCAGCTGCCCAAATTCCAACTCAACCCCAACCACACCAAGGTCTACATCCCGCAAGAGGGTAATGACTACGCATTGGTCAACGCCAGCGAGATGGGCGAAATGCCGGTCAACTTCAAGGCTGAAAAGAACGGCACCTATACCCTCGCCGTTAATGCCCAAGAGATGGACTTCCATTACCTCCACCTTATCGACAACCTTACCGGCGCCGATGTGGACCTGCTCGTGAACCCCAACTACACTTTCGACGCAACGATGACGGACTATGCTAGCCGCTTCAAGCTGGTGTTCGCCACGGGGTCTTCGGCAGATTCAGACATCTTCGCCTTCTTCAGCAACGGTACCTGGGTCATCAACAACGATGGCAAGGCTGTCGTCCAAGTCATTGACGTTGCGGGGCGCATTCTGAAGAGCGAACAGATTGAAGGTTGCCACAGCTTGAGCTTCCAAGCCGCTCGCGGTGTCTACATGTTCCGCCTTATCAACGGTGACAACATCAGAACGCAGAAGGTTGTGGTGAGATGATTTGATTTATAGTACATTATATTCAAAAAAAGTGGAGGCAATCCGAAACTGCCTCCACTTTTTTTGTACTTTTGCCCCGAAAAGAACAAAACTGTGGACATGAGAAACTTGCTATATATCCTTTCGTTGGCAGCCACGATGGCGGTTGCGGGATGTGCTTCAAGGGGCGCGGACGATGCCGCCTGTTCCGATTCCGAATACACCGAGGCCACAGCCATGAGCATCCACCTTACCGAGCCAGAGCGGGCATTGAACATCATCGACTCCGCCGTCATCGTCGGCAACCTCTCGTGG
>JAEEGJ010028614.1_pt1 | contig 11069 bp, 10 predicted proteins | sample 8958761 | NCBI WGS metagenome assembly JAEEGJ01 (sample SAMN16246546, study PRJNA631951) | gut metagenome | biome: gut microbiome; feature: rumen; material: RS-attached | host: Bos | place: Iran: Karaj | collected 2018-10
CCAGTCACCTTGTCCTGCGGAACGTTGAAGTCGACACGGATGAACACGCGCTTGCCGGCGAGTTCGAGATCTTCAATAGAAAGCTTTGCCATTGTAGCAATCCTCTTTTTAGGGTTAAAATTTTACGGGTCTAAATATAGTAAAAACGAAACTCACCGTAATCCTTTGGGAGTAAAACCTGCACCTTTGTAAATATTGATAAACAAAGGCGTGGGCGGCGAACACTATGTGTACGATTGTATATTATTAAAGCATTATTTTAATGCATTTATCCACATTTTTTTATATATTTCCATCAAAAAATTAGACCTTTTGGAGTAATAAATGAAACGTTCACTTTTGATGGTCCTTTGCCTGTCCGTCGTATCCGCTTTCGCAAGCATATACGATATCGAAGAATTTTCCGCTAAAGATGCGGGCACTCCTGATGATTACATTGTTGCCGAATTCGGTGGCGAATTGAAGGTCGCTCCGGCAGATGAAGTTGAATCCTTGCAGTCTGGCCGTTTGGTTGTCCGTCAAAAGTTCGAAGATCCGTTTGGCGAATCTGAAACCTCTTACCAACTTTATCAGGGTGGTAAAGGCGATCTCTCTTCGATGACTCCGATGACCGCCGAAGGCGTTGACTACTCCAAGCTCGTGAGCGCAAAGCTCTATACGCGCCGCGGTGCTGCGGCCGATAAGGATGTCGAAAAAGTATACTTCGACGGCAAGGCCGTCTATGCTCCCGGTCTTTCGACGGCAATTGTGTATATCGATGGCAAGGCTGTTGAATTGAAGGGTGAAGCTCCTGCTGCCGCTGAAGAAGAGGAAGAAGAAACTGTTGCAGCCGCTCCTGCCGTTCCGAGCAGCAAGGCTGAAGAATGCGACGAATATGATCCGGATTGCGAAGACGAAGATGATGAAGACTACTCTTCTTACAAGACTTCTGCTCCGGTGGCCGATGATGACCGCGACTACGCTGCAAGCTCTGCTGCAAGCGACGTAGGCGACCGTTTCGGTATTGCTGACGAAGTCCGTTTCTGGACGGCCGTCGGTCTTTCTGCTCTCGCTGTTACTGCTGCCGTGGTCGGTATCATGCAGCACAGCAAGGCTAACGAGGCCCAGGATGCTTACGACTCGCTGGCAACCTTGAACTCCCAGATCATGCAGGCTTGCAATGGCAATGCCAAGTGTGAAGAGATCATGGTGTCTCAGGTGCCCCATGTTGCTTCCTATGACCTGCCGGGTCTGCAGAGGCGCATGAGCGTAGACAAGAAGACGAGGGATTCCTACGCTTCTGCCCGTAACATCTGGTTCGGCGTTTCCGCCGCATCCATCGCAGGTGCTGTCGTTCTCTTTGTATGGTAGTCGAAACCGGAAAAATCACGATACGTGATTTAGAATTCAACTGCATTATTGGAACGCTCCCGTACGAGCGCGAAAATGTGCAGCCGGTTGTGATGAATATTTCGGTGTGGCTTGATTTTTCTCTGGCCGCCCGAAATGAAGATCTTGCTCATTCTATTGATTATGTGCAACTTGCTGACGACGTGCAGGATTATGTCTGCAGGTCGTCTTTTCAGTTAGAAGAAACCCTGGTTCTTGAAACGGCCAAGTATATCTTGAACCACTACCCCAAGACGGTGGCCGCCGAGGTTTCTGTTCGCAAGCCTTTGGCAATTCCACAGAGCGCGGGTGCCGAATCCAGCATCAAGGTGATTCGTTAATTCAAAGGTCATTCTCGACCAAGCGTCAGCGCGGGAGGGAATCCAGCTTTAATTGAGCAAATAAAAAAGATCGTTCCACATAGGATTCATAGATTCTATTAAGCGGATTTTTTCTTGTCGGTGGAATCTCTTTAGTTTCTTTTCTCGTTCGATAGCGAATCTAATAGAAGTATGTTCTTCGTAGTATCCTAGTTTGTCAACATCATATTTTTTGGTGAATCCAGGAAATATTTTTGTTTTGTGCTGAATAATTCTTTGTTTCAAGTTTGAGGTAACGCCGGTATAGAGTGTGCCGTTTCGTTTGTTGAATAAAATGTATGTAAAGCCTTTCTTTTGCATATAATTTCGGATTGAATTCATAGTGGATCCCGTCGGTCGTTCTACTCCCTCCAGGATGACAGCATCGTAGGATGTCATTCTGGAAGGGCGAAGCCCTGACGGAATCCAGAAATTGCTTTAGCTTCTGAAGGCGCGGTAGCGCAGCGCTTCAGAAAGGTCTACAATTTCAACAGAATCGGAATTTCGAAGATCGGCGATGGTTCGTCCGACCTTTAGTAGTCGGTAATAGCCGCGGGCGCTGAGCCCCATGCGGTCGGCGGCGTTGATGGCGAACTGCTCGGTTTCTGCCGAAAGTCTGCAGTTCTTCTTGGCGAAGTCCGAGGACATCTCGGCATTCGTCTTGAATGGAGTTCCCTCGAATCGCTTGCGTTGGATTTCTCGGGCCGCGCAAACACGCTTGCGTATTTCCGCCGAAGACTCGGCGTAGGTTTTTCTGCCGAATTGCGAGGCTTCGACGGGCGGGACGCTCACTTGGATGTCGATGCGGTCCAGGAGGGGACCAGAGATTTTTTCCTGGTAGCGTTTGCGGGCTTCGGGCAGGCAGGTGCAGGCCCGTTTCGGGTCCATGGCGTAGCCGCAGGGGCAAGGGTTCATGGCTGCCCCCATCATGAACCGTGCAGGCCAAGTGACGGTCCCGCTTGCGCGGCTGATAGAAATCTGTCCTTCTTCCATGGGCTCGCGGAGGGCTTCCAGAACGCTACGGTTGAATTCGGGGAGTTCGTCTAGGAACAGGACTCCGTTATGGGCGAGGCTCGCCTCACCCGGCTTTAGCCGGGTGCCACCCCCCACCAGAGACACCATGGAAGCGCTGTGGTGGGGGGTACGGAACGGGCGGACCATGACAGGCTTGAATTCCTCTGCATCTCCCGCGGAGCGTGCACACGAATGGATCCGGGAGGTCTCCAGAATTTCAAGCTCTGTCATTTCGGGCAAAATGCCCGGCAGGCATTTTGCGCACAAGGTCTTGCCCGCTCCGGGCGAGCCAACCATAAGGAAGTTGTGGGCGCCGGCGGCGGCGACTTCAAGGGCCCGCTTTACGGCTTCCATGCCGATTACGTTTTTGAAATCAAGGAAGTCTTTGGGCTTGTACAAATTCTTTTTCTGGTTCGTGAATCCCATTGCGGTGTGCGCTGCGTTGGTTGCGCCGGATTCCATCATCTCGACGCATTCCTTGAGCGTGTCAGCACACACGTAGCGAATCCCTTCGACTAGCGATACCTCTTGTTCGTTCGCTCTGGGAATGACCAGAATATCTCTTGCTTTTTCGGATATGCTCATGGCGAAGGAAAGAACGCCCCGGATAGGCTTTAGCTGGCCGTCTAGAGAAAGTTCACCGACAAAAATGAGGTTCTCTAAATCGGGAACTTCGATTTCTCCGGTTGCCGTCAAAAGCCCGATAGCGAGGGGTAGATCCAGGGCGCTCCCTTCTTTCCGCAAATCCGCGGGTGACAGGTTTACCGTAGTACGGAAACCCGTCACCACTTTGTCTATGGAACGAATGGCTGAAACGACGCGCTCTCTAGACTCTCTTACGGCATTGTCTGGCAAACCTACCAAGGTGAATCCCGGCAGTCCCTGGGAAGCGTCTACTTCGACGTTTACCGGGACGGCCTTGATTCCAAACAAACAATAAGAGCGGATTCGACGGAACATTGTGACCTACCTATACGACGGATGCCTGGTACTTTTCAAGAACGCAGTTTTCGATATGTTCGCGTAGGTTCCTTGCCATGGGGAAACAGACACTGCGGTACTCTTCACCCTTGAAGAACGGATCAACAGGGTAACCAACAAACATACCGTTTTCGCCTTCCATGACACGGAGCCCGCGGATCAAGAATTGGTCGTTAAGGACAATGGATGCCAAGCCCTTGATGTGTCCCATGGAAGGGCCTTCTCTAAAGGGGTATACCTGAACGCTGGTGACGGCGAGACAGTCGAATGCTCCGGAAGCGTTCCATTCTTTCTTTTCTTTTTCGTGAGTTTTTTCTTTTGTAGCCATTGAGGCCTCCTAGTTTGTATGTGTTTTGCTTTTTGAAGCAAACCCATTTTGCAAAAAGCATGCCATTTCAATATTTGCGGAATTTTGCAGAAAAACAACGATTCTGTTAAATGCGGAAATCGGGGGAGTGATTAAAACACTGATTTAAACACTGTTTTAATCACTTTACTACTTTTTAAACATGCTCTTAAAACCGAATATGAACTGGGTGGCAAACCAAGGAAAATCCCTTCCGACGGTATTTGCCGAATGGGAACTTTCTTCGGATTACTTTACGGTCCGTTTTTCTGTGGAAGAACCTTCAGACTGTTTCCGAGCCGAAGTGATGGAAGACAACGGCTCCAGCTGGGAAGATTCCTGCGTCGAAATTTTCTTGCAGAATCCGGCGAACCCTGTCGAATACTTTAACTTCGAGACGACTTGCCGTGGCTACCTGCTTGCGGCTAGAGGCCCCGATCGTCATTCCCGCACCAAGCTTTCCCAAGCGGAAATCGATTCCGTTGTCCGCACCAAGGAACTGGCCAGCGTCGCCGGAAACCTGGTTTGCTGGGGCATGACGGTTCAGATTCCGGCAACGATTTTCGGCTTAAAAAGTTTTGAAGGCGTTACTTTAAAGGGCAATCTTTACAAGTGTGCCGATAAGGCAAAGGCGCCCCATTACCTGAGCGCCTTTGAAATCGAAACGGAAAAACCGGATTTTCACCGTCCGGAATTTTTCCGCGAATTTTAATTATTTCATTTTCAACTTCATCTCGAAAACTTGGCGACCTGTTTCGTCTTCAATTTTCATGTAGGTGGCGCCACGCTTGTCGGTTCGGTAAATCGTGACTTCCTGGCCTTCGCGTGTCTCGCCCAAGAAATGTACTTCTAGCATCGAAGGGATGCAGAGTTCGATGTCGGCAGCGCTGAACACGTTCAGCGAAAGCTTCACGTATTCGATGTTGTTCATGTGGTGCGACATGTCGATGTGCTGAGGCAACACCTTCTGGCGGTACACTTCCTGGTATTCTTCGGATTCCACGGCGAACTTGGTGAACTTGTTGTCCATAAAGGGCTCGGGGGCGCCTTCTGCAGGGAAGTCTACCGCGGAAAGTTTCATCGGACGATGAGTTTCCAAGTTGAGGCAGCAAGCTTCTTGAACGGCGAGAATGATGGGCTCGCCTTCGACTGTTGTGACAGCGGTATTTTCGTAAGTACGAATGGGGGCGTTGTCGGCGGGGAATGATGTGGTCACCACCTTGTCGCGCCAGTAGGGACGCTGGAAAAATTTGAATTTCGCTTTGGTGATTGCCCAATAACCGCCTTTTTCGTTGACGCAGAAGTTATCCATCTTGAGTGCGCCGAAGTTTTCGGTAAAGTTGTCCTGCACCATGAGCACCGTCTGTGCAAGGCCCATCTTGCCCGAAACGTCGATGTAAGCTGAAGTGATGGTTCTTTGTTTCTGGAAAACTAGCGGATTTTTAGCAAGCGAATAAATGTCGAACATGCTTTGAATATAAATAAAAAAGACTGCCGTGGGAGCAGTCTTGTGTATAAATGTATCTATGGATCCCCTCCCTTCGCTCCAGAATGACTTTTCATTTGTGGTCATCCTGGAGGTCCGAAGGACCGACGGCGGACAGCACTTGGTTACTTGTAACCTTAGTGCGCATGGTCCCCGAATGGGGAGGATCCAGTGTTGCCTAAATCTTCTTGAGTACCAGCAGATGGCCTGGTGCCTTGGCGGGGTCGAGCTTCACGTAGTTCTTGTTGCCGCGCCAGACAAAGCTTTCGTCGGTAATCAAGTCCTTCAAGAAGAAGAAGGAATCGTCATTCAGGCCGAGCTTTCTCATGTCGAGTTCCACCGTACCTTCCTGGACGTTGTCCATGTCCATGTTGCATACGCAGAGGATCACGTCTTCACCGGACTTCTTGGAGTACACCATCAGCTGGTCGTTGGCGCAATAGTGGAAGTCCAGGTTGTCATATTCCTGCAGGGCCACATGTTCCTGGCGTGCCGTATTCACGCGGCGCACGAAGTCCTGGATGCCCGGGCCAGTCCAGTTGTGAACCTTGTACTGGTACTTTTCACTGTCCTGCAATTCTTCCTTGATGGGGCTCGGAATGTTTTCGCAGAGTTCGTAGCCGTTGTACATGCCCGTAAGGCTAGAAAGCGTACCGGCCAAGAAGTAGCGCTGTTTGAAGGCGTTCGGGCCCTTGTACGCGAGGTATTTCGGGAAAATGTCCGGAGTCGTCGGGAAGAAGATGCCGCGCATGTATTCCTTGGCATCGCTCTGCGTGAGTTCCTTCAGGTACTGTTCGAATTCCCACTTGGCAGAGCGCCAGGCGAAATACGTATAGCTCATGTCGAAACCCGACTTTGCGAGGCGGTGCATCATCTTCGGGCGGGTGAAGGCCTCGGCGAGAAACACGAGTTCCGGGCGTTTTTCCTTCACGTCGGCGATGAGCCATTCCCAGAACGGGAACGGCTTGGTATGCGGGTTGTCGATACGGAAGATTTCAATTCCCTTGTCGGCCCAGAACAAAATAATGTTCTCGATTTCCTGCCAAAGCGCCTTGTAGTTGTCGTTGTAGTAGTCGAACGGATAGATGTCCTCGTACTTCTTGGGCGGATTCTCCGCAAACTTGATGCTGCCGTCCGGTTCGTGGTAGAACCATTCCGGGTGACTCTTCACGTACGGGTGGTCGGGGCTGCAGTTGAGCGCAATATCAAGCGCGAGGCGGAGGCCCTTGTTGCGGGCGGCCTTCGCGAAGTGTTCGAAATCCTTCATGCTCCCGAGCTCGGGGTCCACGTCGTAGTGACCGCCGTTCTTGTTGCCCACGGCATACGGGCATCCCGGTTCGAGCGGCTTGCCCTTCTTGTCGACCTTCGCATGGAGCGCGTTGTTCGCGCCCTTGCGGTTGGTAACGCCAATCGGGTGGATGGGGACGAGGTAGACGGTATCGAATCCGAGGTCGGCGATGTAGTCGAGCTGCTTCTCGCAATCCTTCCAGGTTGCGCTCTTTTTGGGGTCGGTGCCCTGGCTCTTCGGCCACATCTCGTACCATGTGCCGATGCGGCTGTAAGAGGGGTCCACGCGCAGCATCATCACGGGGCTTTCAGTCGGCACGTCCTTCGGGGCGAGCGTCCAGGCGCAAATCTTGTATTCGTAGTAGCCGATATTGTTGACCGTGAAGGAGCCTTCCCACTGGTCGTTGTCCACGAAGTGCATGGGAGCCTTCTCCCACTTCTTCTTGCTTACGTGGCGGTAGAAAATCGCAGCGTCGTACTTTTCGTGACTGTGGCGAAAAATGTCCGCGGTGAGCGTGACGGTGTCGCCCGGTTCACGCTTGAGCATAAAGCGCCCGCCTTCGATCTGGGGGCGGATGTTTTCAATGACGAGATTGTCTTTACGTGTAGGGATTGTTGCCATAGTAATTTAAAATTAGCAATAAAAAAGAGCCTCGGATGGAGGCCCTTCGAAATAAACAAAAATCAAGTCGCAATTACTTGGAGCGGTTGCGTTCCTTCTCGCGCTGGCGGCGGCGCTTTTCGGTGTCGTCCGGGAAAAGTTCCGGCAAGGCATAGCCGATGGCGATACCGAACACGATACCCGTCTTGCTCATGCCGTCGGGGTTAACCACGGAGGAAATCACGTTCGAGCTGAATTCGGACTGGTAACGAAGGCTCGGGTTCTCTTCCGGAGTCGTCTTGCCGAGGGCCGGAGCATAATACATACCCACGGAGAACTGCAGGTAGTACCACTCGTTCGTCATGTACGAAATGAGGATGTCGAACTGATAGCCGTTGACCGTGATGAGCGGGCGGACCTTCTCAGCATTCGGTTCCACATTGTGGTCGAAATAGACCGTACCGTAGGAGGCGGAAACACCCAGGTGGAGCGGGTTCTTGGGGAACAGGTAGTAGTTGATACCCACCTTGTAGCCATAGCCGCCTTCGAGCTGGATTCCTTCGAAATCGTTGTCATCGCCCTTGGGGAGCATACCGCCAGAAACATAGAGGCCGACGCCCCAGCGCGTGATGTACTCGGCACCGATACCGAAGCCCATGCCCATACCGGTTTCACCCATGATCGGATAGCGGGAACCCATACCGATCTGGAAAATCATACGGTCCTTGAGCCAGTTGCGGCGGCGTTCGGAGTTCGCGTATTCGTCCAGGCGCTGTTCCTCTTCGAACTTCTTGCGGGCCTCGAGGTCCTTCTGCTGGGAAGAAGAAATAGAGCTTTCGCCTTCGGCTTCATCGAAATCATCATCGCCGTCGGAAGCCATCGATGCGCGAGCAGCCGGAGCCTCGGACGCAGAGTCGAAGTCACTATCATCAAATTCGTCATCAGCCTGAGCCGCCCAGGCAAGGAAGCTGGACAGACACAGCGTCAAAAGCACTTTTTTAAACATTCAAAGCCTCTGATTATAGTATCACTTTCGGAATATAACTTATTATGGCCTTTTTTTCCAACAACAAAGTTGTAAAACTTGCTAAATCAAGCCCCAAAAACGGCCATCCGGGTCTATTCCGCCTTGATGAGCTTCGCTTTTATGGAGCCCAGGGCAATTTCGCACTCCATGAGCACCGGAATCCGGCGGTCGTCGTCCGTGAGCCAGATGAAGATGCGGCCCTTGGAATTGAAGATGCCGTCGCCATCGAGCACCGGTTCCACCTTGACCGTGTTCACCTTGCCGATTGCCGTCTTGAGCGATTCCCTGCCATGAACCAGCACCTTCAGTTCGTAGCGTTTCTTGCCGCTCACCGCCGAGAAGCGGGTCGTGTCGCCGACAGTGAGGGGCATCGTCCGCACGTAGTAGAACGCCGACATGATGCTGTGTTCCATGCCCTGGATAGCGACCGCGGTATCGGCGGAGCGCTTGACCTTGCGGGTCTTCATGTCGGTGAACACCGTGTCGGAAAGCCACGCCTTCTCGCCCTTGCGGTCGAAACGGATCACGGAGGTGTTGTGGAACGTGCCCTCGTGCAGGCGCTTGCGGAAGACTTCGGTCATCAGGCCCTTGTTGCGCACGCGGGTATAGACCGTATCGAACACGGGATAGATGCGCGTGATGGCACTGTTGCCTTGCGCGAACGAAAGGAACTCCGTCTTGCCTTCCGGAAGGGGCTTTACCTCGAGCGTCGCCGTACCCGCTGTAATCGGGCCCCAACCGAGACTGAAGGTCAAGCGTTCGCCCTTCATCCACGGGGCTTGGACCTCCGGCAGGTTCGGTTCGCCCGCAAAACAGAATGCGGCAAGGAACATCGCGAGCGCGACAATCCTTGCACCAGGCATGATGTTCCTCCTAAACATCACGCAGACTAACCCTCTATATCGCCCAAGCCCTTGCGATAAGCGACGAGCTTTTCGCGGACTGCGGGGTCTGCGATGGCGACGATGTGGGCGGCGAGGTAACCGGCATTCTTGCCGTTGCCGATGCCGACTGTTGCCACCGGGATTCCCGGGGGCATCTGCACGATAGAGTGCAATGCATCGACGCCGTTGAGCGGGCCGCCCGCGCAGGGCAGACCAATCACCGGAAGAATCGTGTGCCCTGCGAGCACGCCCGGAAGGGCTGCAGCGAGGCCAGCAACACCGATGAGGACCTGGAGGCCTCGCCCGGCGGCTTCACGGGCGTACTTCGCGGTGGCGTTCGGGGTGCGGTGTGCGGAGAGAATGTTGAATTCCCACGTAATGCCGAACTGGTCAAGCACCGCGGTGATTTTATCTACAGTTTCCTGGTCGGACTTGCTACCCGCAACGATACCGACCTTTGCATTCGGAACTTCATTAATCTGCATATTTAAGTTTCCTTGTTAAAATTTCCCAAGTCATTCCACATCGTGGCTTGACAAGTTCGCCTTGGCAATGCTAGCCCATAAATGGTCTATCGCTGCTCTCGGCTCCCAAGTCATTCTCGACCGAAGGGAGGCCGGACAGCACTTGGTTACTTGTAACCTTAGTGCGCATGGTCCCCGGACGGGGAAAATCCAGTACTGGATCCTATCGCAAACGCAAGAAAGAAACATAATGGATCCCCTACGCTTCGCTCCGAGGATGACAACTCAGAACGCCCCGATTTGTCACCCTGGATTCTATCGCTACGCTCCAGAATGACAGCAGCGATAGGGTCCAGGATGACACGTTAACGAGAGATTGCAACACAGCCTACTACAACTAGAGATCCTTCGACTCCGGGCTTCGCCCTTCGCTCAGGATGACACTGCCTACTTCCTACCGTCTACTGTCTACTTGTTCGCGAGTCTTGCAAGGCCCTTCTTACCGATGTCCTTGCGGTAGAACTTGCCTTCGAACTGAACCTTTTCGGCGGCTTCGTAAGCGATGTCGAGAGCGGCCTGGAGCGTTTCGCCATGGCCCACCACGCCGAACACGCGGCCACCGTTCGTGACCAGCTTGCCGTCGGCCATCTTGGTACCGGCATGGAGCACCTGGGCGCCGTTCTTTTCAGCTTCTTCGATACCCGTGACGACCTTGCCCTTTTCGTAGGAACCCGGATAACCGGCGCTTGCGAGCACGACGATAGCGGAGCAGCCCTTCGGAGCCTTCGGGGCACCGAGCTTGGCGAGTTCGCCCTTTTCAGCGGCATCGAACAAGGCGAGCACGTCGCCGTCATAGAGCGGGAGCACAATCTGGCATTCAGGGTCACCGAGGCGGCAGTTGTATTCCACGACCTTCGGGCCCTTGGAGGTCACCATGATGCCCACGTAGAGCACGCCCGTGTAGGGCTTGCCTTCGGCAGCCATACCCTTGAGGGTCGGTTCGATAATCTTTGCCTTCACTTCGTCGAGGAGAGCGTCCGTCACCACCGGAGCCGGGCTGTAAGCGCCCATTCCACCCGTGTTCGGGCCCTTGTCGTTGTCAAAGACGCGCTTGTGGTCCTGGGCCGAAGAGAGAATCACGTAGTCCTTGCCGTCGCAAACCACGAAGATGGAGGCTTCTTCGCCATCCATGAATTCTTCAATCACGACCGTCTTGCCGGATTCACCGAAGACCGCCTTGTCGCCGAGCATT
>JAEEGJ010028615.1_pt1 | contig 11069 bp, 7 predicted proteins | sample 8958761 | NCBI WGS metagenome assembly JAEEGJ01 (sample SAMN16246546, study PRJNA631951) | gut metagenome | biome: gut microbiome; feature: rumen; material: RS-attached | host: Bos | place: Iran: Karaj | collected 2018-10
CCCGGGCATGAACATCCACCGCAACCCGCTCTGCGGCCGCAACTTCGAGTACTTCTCCGAGGATCCGCTCCTCTCCGGCAAGATGGCCGCCGCCTATGTGCGCGGCATCCAAAAGAACAATGTGGGTACCTCCATCAAGCACTACGCCGCCAACAACCAGGAGACCAACCGCAACGAGAATGACGCCCGCGTGAGCGAAAGGGCTCTGCGCGAGATCTACCTCAAGAACTTCGAGATCGCCGTCAAGGAGGCTGAGCCCTGGACCGTGATGTCCTCCTACAACCAGCTCAACGGCGAGTACACCCAGCAGAAGAAGGACCTTCTCACCACGATCCTGCGTGACGAGTGGGGCTACAAGGGCATCGTGATGACCGACTGGGGCAACAAGGCCGGTACCGTCAAATCCGCCTGGTCCGGCAACGACCTCATGGAGCCGGGCAACCAGAACGAGATCGACCGTATCGTCGCGGGCGTGCAGGACGGCAGCCTCGACATCAAGGACGTGGACCGCAATGTCCGCCGGATGCTCGAGTACATTGTCAAGACTCCTTCCTTCAACAAGTACAAGTTCTCCAACAAGCCTGACCTCAAGGCCCACGCCGCCGTTGCGCGCCGCGCCGCGGGCGAGTCGATGGTCCTCCTGCGCAACGAAGGCGTCCTGCCGCTCAAGGGTGGCCAGAAGGTGGCCCTCTACGGTGTCTCCGCCCTCGACTTCGTGGCCGGCGGCACCGGCTCCGGAGACGTCAACAAGGCCTATGTCGTGAACATGGTCGACGCCATGGAGTCCGCCGGCTTCACCCTGGACAAGAGCCTCCTGGATTACTACAAGTCCTTCGTCGCTTATGACAAGGCACAGCAGGCCCTGTCCGGCGCTACCTCCAACTGGTTCAGCCGCCGCAAGCTCGCCGAGATCGCCATCCCTGAGGCTGCCATTACCAATGAAGCACGCAACAACGACATCGCCGTGGTCGTGCTCGGCCGCAATGCCGGCGAAGGCGCTGACCGCCGGATGGTCGATGACTTCGACCTGACCAATGTCGAACGCGAACTGCTCCGCAACGTCAGCACTGCTTTCCACGCCGCAGGCAAGAAGGTCGTGGTCGTGCTCAACGTGGGCGGCGTGATCGAGACCTACTCCTGGAAGAACCTCGTGGACGCGATCCTGCTGCCCTGGTCTCCGGGCCAGGAGGGCGCCAACGCCGTGGCTGACGTGTTGACCGGCAAGGTCAACCCGTCCGGCAAGCTCCCGATGACCTTCCCGGTCAACTTCATGGACCACCCGTCCTCCGCCAACTTCCCGTACAACTATGTCCGCAACCAGAACCAGAACCAGGGCTTCGGCCGCGGGCCGCAGCAGCCGGTCAAGGACGTGGACTACACCGAGTACAAGGAAGGCATCTATGTGGGCTACCGCTATTTCAGCACCGCCGGCGTGGGTGTTTCTTATCCGTTCGGCTACGGCCTGAGTTATACCAGCTTCTCCTACAGCAAGCCGACGGTGAAGGCCACTGCTGACGGCTTCACCGCCACCGTGACCGTGGCCAACACGGGTGCTGTGGCCGGCAAGGAAGTGGTCGAGCTCTACGTGACCGCCCCCGAGGCCGGTCTCGCCAAGCCCGCCTGCGAGCTCAAGGCCTTTGCCAAGACCCGCGAGCTGAAGCCGGGCGAGAGCCAGACCCTGACGATGACCGTCCGCAACTATGACATCGCTTCCTTCAACGAAGCCAACTCCGCCTGGGAAGCTCCCGCCGGCGTGTACGCCGTCCGCTTCGCTTCCAATGTCCAGGATGTCCGAGCTTCGGCCGTCTACACCCTCAAGAAGGCCCAGAGCTGGAAGACCAACAACCTCTTCGAACTCAATGTTCCCCTCGAGGAGATTACCGTCACCCGTAAGTAATAAGTCAACGATATGAAGATCAAGGCAATGAGTTTGCTCGGAGCCTCTGCACTGTTGTTCGCCGCCTGCCAGGGCGGCGAACCGCAGTTAGGGAAGGCTTCCGTAGACAGGGTCCTTAAGGCGATGACCCTGGAGGAGAAGGTCCATTTCGTGATCGGTACCGGCATGGCCGGCGCCTCCGGCGAGAGCGCCGTCATCGGCGCCACCAGGCAGATCGTGCCCGGCGCCGCCGGCACGACCTATCCGATCGAGCGCCTCGGCATCCCGTCCATCGTGCTCGCCGACGGCCCTGCGGGCCTGCGCATCGACCCGGTCCGGGAGGGGGACGACGCCACCTATTATTGTACGCATTTCCCGATCGGGACCCTGCTCTCTTCGACCTGGAACCAGGAACTCGTCGAGCAGGTGGGTACCGCGATGGGGGAGGAAGTCCACGAATACGGCGCTGATGTCTACCTGGCACCGGCGCTCAACATCCACCGGGGCCCGCTGAACGGGCGCAACTTCGAGTACTATTCCGAGGATCCTGTCCTGGCCGGCAAGACGGCCGCCGCCTACGTGCGCGGCGTCCAGAAGAACGACGTGGGCACCTCCATCAAGCACTTCGCCTACAACAACCAGGAGACCAACCGTACCGGCAACGACGCCGTGATCAGCCAGCGCGCCCAGCGCGAGATCTACCTCAAGGGTTTCGAGATCACGGTCAAGGAGTCCGAGCCCTGGACGGTGATGTCCTCCTACAACAAGATCAACGGCACCTACACTTCCCAGAGCCGCGACCTGCTGACCACCATCCTGCGCGATGAATGGGGCTTCAAGGGCCTGGTGATGACCGACTGGTTCGGCGGAGACGACGGTGCCGCGCAGATCGCCGCAGGCAATGACATGCTCCAGCCGGGGACTGACAGGCAGTACGAGCAGATCATGGCGGCGCTGAAGGACGGCTCGCTCAGCGAGGCTGAGCTGGACGTCTGCGTGCGCCGCTGCCTGGAACTCGTGGCCCGCAGCCCCAAGGCCCGGGGCTATGCCTACAGCAACAAGCCCGACCTCGAGGCCCACGCCTCCGTGACGCGCCAGAGCGCGCTCGAGGGCATGGTCCTGCTGGAGAACAAGGGCGTGCTCCCGCTGGAGGGTACCGGCAAGGTGGCCCTGTTCGGCTGCACCTCCTATGACTTCATCCCGGGCGGTACTGGCTCCGGCAACGTCAACCGGGCCTACACCGTGTCCCTGCTGGACGGCCTCAAGAATGCCGGCTTCACGGTGGATGAGAGCAAGAAGGACGCATACCTGAAGCACATCGCTGACGAGTCCGAGGCCTTCCGCGCTTCGATGTCCCAGGACCAGAATGCCGCTTTCTATCCCGTCCCGCGCCCGTCCGAGCTGGTGATCCCGGCTGCGGAACTGGCCGCGTCCGCCCGCGCCAACGACCTGGCCATCATCACCTTCGGCCGCAACTCGGGCGAGTTCTTCGACCGTACCTCCGCCGACTTCGCGCTGGATCCCAAGGAGCGCAGGCTCCTGCAGGATGTCACGGCCGCCTTCCACCGCCAGGGCAAGAAGGTCGTGGTGGTGCTCAACATCGGCGGCGTGATCGAGACCGCTTCCTGGAAGGATATCCCGGACGCCGTCCTGCTGGCCTGGCAGGCCGGACAGGAGGGTGGCAACTCCGTGACCGACATCCTGACCGGCCGCCAGAGCCCCTCCGGCCGTCTGCCGATGACCTTCCCCGTGAACCTGATGGATGCCGGCTCCTCCGCCAACTTCCCGATCGATGCCGACACGGGCGTGTACTTCGTCAACCGCCGCGAGGACGTCGGCCAGAAGGACGTGGACCGGACGGTCTATGCCGAAGACATCTATGTCGGCTACCGCTGGTTTGACAAGAAGGACCTGGGCGTCTCCTATCCTTTCGGCTACGGCCTCAGCTACACGAGCTTCGCGTATGAGGACGCCGCCGTGACGCCCGCCGAGGGCGGTTTCGACGCCACCGTGAAGGTGACCAACACCGGCGCCGTGGCCGGCAAAGAAGTGGTCCAGCTCTATGTGTCCGCTCCGGCGGGCGGTCTCGACAAGCCCGTGCGCGAGCTCAAGGCCTATGCCAAGACCCGCTCCCTGAAGCCGGGCGAGAGCGAGACCCTCACCCTGCACGTGGATGCCTACGGGCTCGCTTCTTTCAATGAGGCGACTTCCGCATGGGAGGCCGCTGCCGGCGACTATGCAGTCGCATTCGGCGCCAGCTCCCGCGACCTGCGCGCCACCGTGCCCTTCACGCTCGCCGAGGCCAAGTCCTGGCCCGCCCACAACGTGCTGGCCCCTGCCGCACCGATCCAGAAGCTTCTGTAGCGACTGCTGATTATCAATGTTTTGTAACTGCCTGATAGTCAAATGCGACACTGCCGCTAGGACGGCGTCCATCAAGCGCAAAGATACCGTTTCTTGCGCGACTATTCAAAAAAATTCTTATCTTGCAGAAAATATCCTGATTATGGTCAGAAAATGGATTCACCGCGCCCTGAAAGGCGCATCGCTGACAACGGCGCTCTTCGTCTTCCAGGCCTGCTACGGCACGCCCCCCAGCATGGATATGGAGATCCCTGAGGAGGAACCGGTCGAGTTGGTCGGGGAGGAGACTGCGGTCTCCGAGGACGGGGAAGCGCTCGAGATCCAGGAACAGGCCGCGGATCAGAAAGCAGAATGATCGGCAGGCTGCTCCATCGCGCTTTCCGCGCCAATGAGACGGCCGTGCACGAACTGAATTACCTGTTCTGGGAGTGCACCACCCGCTGCAACCTTCACTGCCGCCATTGCGGCAGTGATTGTTTTGCGGCCAGCCAGGATGTTGACATGCCCCTGGAGGACTTCCTGCGGGCTTTCGACACCATCCCGGCGGAAGAGCGCGCCAGGCCCTTCACCGTCGTGCTCACCGGCGGCGAGCCGCTGCTGCGCCCTGACCTCCCGGAAGTCGGCCGGGCGCTGCGCAGCCGCGGGGTGGGCTGGGGGATCGTCTCCAACGGCTGGTTCTACGACGCCGCCATGCACGCCCGCCTCATGGAAGCGGGCATGGGCGCGCTGACCATCAGCCTGGACGGGCTGGAGGACGCGCACGACTGGATGCGCGGACGCACCGGGAGTTTCTCCCGGGCGCTGGAGGGGATTGCGGTCGCGGCAGGGGACTCCCGCCTTAATTTCGACGTGGTGACCTGCGTCAACAAGCGGAATATCACGGAACTGGAAGCGATCTACGACAGGCTTTCCTCGCTTGGCGTCCGCCAGTGGCGCATCTTCACGATCATCCCGATCGGCCGCGCCGCGGACGATCCCGAGATGCACCTCAGCGATGCGGAGTTCGTCTCGCTGATGGAATTCATCCGCGCGAAGCGCAGCAGTGTTTCCGGACCCCGTTGTAGTCATTCCGGACTTGATCCGGAATCTCCCTCCATGCAGGTAACCTTTTCCTGCGAAGGGTACCTCGGACCCTATGAGAACAAGGTCCGCGACGTACCGTATTTCTGTCACGCCGGGATCAACATCGCCTCCGTGCTCATTGACGGGCGCATCTGCGCCTGCCCCAACATCGACCGCGACGCTTTCAGCCAGGGCAATATCTACGAAGACAACTTCTGGCAGGTATGGCAGGAGCGTTTCCAGCCCTTCCGCGACCGCAGCTGGACCCGGCGGGGCCGCTGCGCGGACTGCCGGGTCTGGCGCGACTGCCTGGGCAACGGCATGCACAACTGGCACGGCGACTGCGCCGAGGTGCTCAATTGCCATTACAACAAGATAAACCAAATAAAGAAGCATTGATATGAAGAAAAGAACCTTACTGTTCGTTTTGGCCCTGCTCGCCTCCACCTGGAACCAGGAACTCGTCGAGGAGGTCGGAACGGCGATGGGGGAGGAAGTCCACGAGTATGGCGCCGACGTCTACCTGGCCCCGGCCCTCAACATCCACCGCAACCCGCTGAACGGACGCAACTTCGAGTATTATTCCGAGGATCCTGTCGTGGCGGTAAGACGGCTGCCGCCTATGTCCGCGGCGTCCAGAAGAACGACGTGGGCACGTCCATCAAGCATTTCGCCTACAACAACCAGGAGACCAACCGCACGGCCAACGATGCCGTGATCAGCCGCCGCGCCCAGCGTGAGATCTACCTCAAGGGATTCGAGATCACGGTCAAGGAGGCCCAGCCCTGGACGGTCATGTCCTCCTACAACAAGATCAACGGCACCTACACCTCCCAGAGCCGGGACCTGCAGACCACCATCCTGCGTGACGAGTGGGGCTTCGAGGGCCTGGTGATGACCGACTGGTTCGGCGGTGACGACGGTGCTGCACAGATCGCGGCCGGCAACGACATGCTCCAGCCGGGCACGGACAAGCAGTACGAGCAGATCATGGCGGCCCTGAAGGACGGCTCGCTCAGCGAGGCTGACCTGGATATCTGCGTGCGCCGCTGCCTGGAGCTCGTACTCCGCAGCCCCAGGATGAAGGGCTATGCCTACAGCAACAAGCCCGACCTCGAGGCCCACGCCGCCGTGACGCGCCAGAGCGCGCTCGAAGGCATGGTCCTGCTCGAGAACAAGGGCGTGCTGCCGCTGCAGGGTACCGGCAAGGTGGCCCTCTTCGGCTGCACCTCCTACGACTTCATCCCGGGCGGCACCGGCTCCTATCCGTTCGGCTACGGCCTGAGCTACACGAGCTTCCAGTATGCCAACACAGCCGTGAAGCCCGCCGGTGACGGATTCGATACCACCGTCGAGGTGACCAACACGGGCGCCGTCGCCGGCAAGGAAGTCGTCCAGCTCTACGTGTCCCCGCCCCTGCGGGCGGCCTGGACAAGCCGGTGCGCGAACTCAAGGCCTATGCCAAGACCCGCGAGCTGAAGCCGGGCGAGACCCAGACCCTGACCCTGCACGTGGACGCCTACGGCCTGGCTTCCTTCAACGAAGCCACCTCCGCCTGGGAGGCCGCTGCCGGCGACTACGCAGTCGCCTTCGGCGCCAGCAGCCGCGACCTGCGCGCCACGGTGCCCTTCACCCTCGCCGAGGCGAAGTCCTGGCCGGTGCACGACGTGCTTGCCCCGAAGCAGGCCATCCCCGCGCTCTAAGCGATTGCTGATCATCAGCGTGTTACGAAACAACCTTCGGGGAATTCTCCGAAGGTTGTTTTGTAAATGCCTGGTACCCAGCGCTACTCGAATTCCGGTACGGCCAGGATGATGTCCGAGGCGGAGGCCAGGGAGACGAGTCCCAGGCCTCCCTCGACGTTGGAGGGGAAGGAGACCGGCTCGGTCAGGACCGCACCGTTGAAGCCCCAGATCTCAGCAGCATTGATGGCGTTGAGGTAGGTGTACTCCTCCAGCGAGAGGGTGAGCAGGCGCAGCCGGAGGGCGGGGGAACCGTCGCGGACCCATTGGTTGCGGATGTGGCGGATGTTGTCCTTGATGATGTGGATCTCCACGTCGGCCGGTCCATCCGCGAATTGCTTGTCCGAGAAGGAACAGAAAGCGTTTCGGGGGAACTGTCCGATGTCGAAGGCATCCGAACCCTTGTATCCGTCATTGAGGACCGGGTCGCGGTCGAAGCCGAAACGCACGGAGTGGCGCGCCTGCGGCGATTCGAGGTCCACGCCCAGGCGGTACCAGTTCTGCTCGCCGGGACGGTCTACGAGCCGGAGGCGGCAGACCAGAGCCCCGGTATACTCTTGTCCGTATGAGGTGTACATGACGCTGTAAGGCGATGTGGGGACGGAGACGGTATCCACGGTGGCGAGCAGGGCCGGCTGCGGCGCCTTGACCGTGGCGCTGGCTTTCAGGGCTCCGCTCGATGCCACCAGGCGGAGTTCGTCGCCGGGCCGGATCCGGGCGTCAAAGACATACTGGGTCGCATTCCCCCGGGTGCTGACATCGGTTCCCCCGTATTGGGAGACATATTCGGCGTATTCCTGCGGGAGTTCGTTGCGGCATTCCCGGGCGCGGCCTGCGAATTCGCCGTTGACGTAGCAGTCCAGCTGCGCATCCGGCAGCTCTTCGACCGCATTGACCAATCCCCGGGACAGCAGGACGGAATGCCGGGTCTGGTCCGTACTCAGCTGGGCGTTCATAATGATGACTTCTCCCGGCTGGCCGATGGTGGTGTCCAGCGGGTTCGTACAGGCGGCGAGGGCTGCAAGCAGGATCGGGAAGGGAATCAAGTTTTTCATGGCATTCAGAAATTGAGGGTATAACTGAAGGACGGGATGATGGGCAGGACGGTCAGCTTGTTGACCGTAATCCGTTCCGTGGAGCGCGCCAGACTATAATCATCAAAGAGTTCGTAGCCCGTCAGGATGAAGTTGGGATTCATCGCGTTATAGGCATTGTAGACGCTGATGTTCCAGACCACCTCGTTGCCGCGGCGGGTCAGATGACGCAGGTTCACGCCGAGGTTAAGCCGGTGGGAGGGCGGGATCCTATAATTGTTGCGTCCGATGACATGGTCTGCCGGCGTGACATAGCTTTCGAAACTTTCGCCGTCGGGAGCCAGGATCGCCGTCGTACGGACCGGCAGGGTCATGGCTCCGCCCGTGGCGAAGATCCAGGACGCTGAAACATCCACCTTGTCGGAGAACCGGTGGTTCACGGCCAGGTTGATGCTGTGCCGGCGGTCGTACTTGTAAGGGAAGGGGCGGCCCATGTTGATGGAACCATCCGGGAACCAGCGGTCGCTTTTGGCCAGGGCGTAGGAGAGCCAGCCCGTGGTCTTGCCGGAGGTCTTCTGGGCAAAGAATTCCACGCCGCGCGAGCGTCCGCGCCCCATCTCGACCTGGGTCTCCCACTCGTCGGAATTGGCCAGGAACACTACGCCCTGCTTGTACTCGAGCAGGTTGTTCATTTCCTTCCAGTAGCCCTCTACGGAGAACTGCCAGCCCGGCAGGCCGTCATAATAGGCACCCAGGGAGAACTGGTCGGAGGTGACGGGCCGGATGTTGCGGGTGATCGGGACCCAGAGGTCCAGCGGCAGGGCGACCGTGGTACTGGAGAGCAGGTGGACATACTGCGCCATCCGGGAGTAACCGGTCTTGAAAGAAAGACTCCGGTCGGTAGTGATGCGGGCAGAGATGCGCGGCTGGAGGGACAGGTAGTCCTGGCCCTGCGTATGGAACCAGGTCAGGCGGAGGCCCGGGTCCAGGCTGACGTGGTCGCCCAGCGTCAGGTTGTCTTCCAGGTAGAAGGACGTCTCACCTCCGGGATAGCGTTTGCCCAGGACATATTCCTGTTTCGTCTCGTCCGTGCCGTCGCTGATGACGTTCGAGATCTGTTCCGGGTAGAAATTGTGCAGGAGCGCCTCGGCGCCGAACTTGACCAGGTGCGTGGGCGAAGGGGTCCAGTCGAAATCGGTCCGCAGGCCGAAATCGCGGATGCCGGAGTTGTACCCCAGGGAGAATGCGTCATATCGGGTATCGCCCTCGGCGGTGGGTCCGCTCTTGCGGGCCACGTCCACAAGCATGCGGTACCGGTTCCAGGACAGCGTCGTGTTGGCGAAGAGACGGGGATTGAAGATGTGGTTCCAGCGCAGGGAGGCCACGGAGTTGCCCCATTTCACACCGATATCCAGATCGTTGTAGTGGTCCGAGGCGATGCTCTTTCTTTTGGCCATCGCCTTTCCGTCTATGGCATATCCGCCCCGGTCAGCGCCCTGGTACAGGCCCAGGTAGAAACGGTCCCGCGGACCGGCCCGCCAGGTCAGCTTGCCGTTGAGGTCATAGAAATAGTATCCGACGTACATGTCCTTGAGGAAGAGTCGGATGAACGGCTCCGCGAAGATGGTGTGCAGTCCGCGGGCACTCAGCGAATAGCTGAGCTTGTCGCGGACCAGCGGACCCTCCAGGTGGAATTTGTCGTTGAGCAGGCCCACGGTCAGCGAGCCGTGCGTCTCCTTGAGGTTGCCGTCGTTGGTGCGGATGTCCACGATGCTGGAGATGCGACCGCCGTAGCGGGCGGGAAAGGATCCCTTGTACAGGGTCACGTCCTTGACGGCCTCCGGCTGGAAGATGGAGAATATCCCGAGCATGTGGTCCATGTTGTAGATCGGCACGCCGTCCAGCAGGACCAGGTTCTCCTCCGGGCCGCCCCCGCGCACGTGCAGGCCGGAGAATCCTTCGAAGCCGCTCTGCACGCCCGGCAGCAGCTGCAGGGCTTTGATCACGTCGGCCTCGCCGAACAGGGCCGGGGTGCTGCTGATCAGGCTTACAGGCACTTCCAGCGAGCCGGCATAGACGGACTGCAGGCCGGCGTCCTTGCGTTCAACGATGCGGGCGGCCGCCAGTTCGTTGTTGCCGGAAAGGGCAAAATTGAGGGTGGAGTCCCGCTGCAGGTCAAGGGCTATATCCTGTTGGCTGAAGCCTAGATGCGATACCTTGAACTGGTAGTTGCCGGCCGGCAGCGACAGGGAATAGAAACCGAATTCGTTGGTGACGGTGCCGACCGTCCCGGTGAGGATGCCGGCCCCGATCAGGGTCTCGCCCGAAGCGGCGTCGGTGATGTGGCCGCTGAGGGTGACGCGGCGGATCCGGGGAGCAGCCTGGCGTGCAGGTGCGGCTTTCAGGATCACGCTGCGGCCGCGGACCTGCCAGGCGATGCCGCTGTCCGCGAATATCCGGTCGAGCGCCTCTTCGAGCGACAGGGTGGCGGGGAGTTCGACCCCGGCTGTCTCCCGCCCGACCGCGTCGGCCAGGGCGGCGTCGTAGACGAACCGCACGTCGTAGCGCTCGCGGAGCCGTGCCAGGGCGGCGTCGGGGACGGTCTGGGCATACATGCCGGATACGGCAAGATGCATCAGTAGCATGAAAGTGCTTATTATCTTCTTCATAGCCTAAGTTATTTGATGTAGATGGTGAGGTCAAGGGCTTCCTCGATGAGTCCGAGGATTTCGCGAAGGTCCGTGCCTTCGAATTCGCCGGTCAGGCGCCGGTCGGGCTGGTCCGTGGAGAGATCCTTGCCGAACTGGGCGGAGAGTTCCTGCAGGACTGCGGAGAGCGGCGTGTCCTCGTAGCGGAAGAGGTGGGAGGCCCAGGCGGCGGGATTGGCCGTCTGCGGCTCGCGGAGGACCGGCCGCGCCGCTCCGGCGGCGAGTTCGGCGTGCATGCCGCGGGTCAGCACGATGCCGTCCTGTTCGCGGACGGGGAGTCCCT
>JAEEGJ010028618.1_pt1 | contig 11068 bp, 7 predicted proteins | sample 8958761 | NCBI WGS metagenome assembly JAEEGJ01 (sample SAMN16246546, study PRJNA631951) | gut metagenome | biome: gut microbiome; feature: rumen; material: RS-attached | host: Bos | place: Iran: Karaj | collected 2018-10
CCCACCCCCTCCGTCCCCGCGACCGCCCCTCCTTGCCAAACGGCCGCGGGGATGATTTTTGTCCGCACCTCACTGCCGCAACCCCCGCCCTCGCCCCACTCCCTAACCGCCACACAGCCGTCCCTTCTCCCATCATTTATCCTTTATAAATGGGAGAACGATGGGAGAACGATGGGAGAACGAGCGAAGGAAGAGCTGAGGGACAACAAAACAATAACACGGCTGTAGCAGCCTGCCAATATGGGTGCAGGCGCAAGGCGAATTGCTCACACCTGCACTCATTTTTACAAATAACGTTAAAGGATGTCCGCACACTTTTGTTTGTGGATTTTTTTTTGTATCTTTGCAAATTCGGTTTCGTGTGTCGAGGCCGTACAATATTCTGTATAATAAAATATTAGTATAAAAAGAAAACACAATAATGGCAAACTTTCTGTCTAAACTTTTCGGCACCAAGTCCGACCGTGACTTGAAAGAGGTGAAACCTTTCCTCGATGCCACCCTTAAGATTTATCCCGAGATTCAAAAACTGGACAACGACCAACTGCGAGCCAAGACCCTCGAATTCAAGGAGCGCATACGCAAAGAAGTGGAGGCCGAGGAGAATGAGTTGGCAACCCTGCGTCAGCGCATCGAAGAGGAGTATGATATGCCTGTGGCAGAAAAAGAGGAGTTATACAAGCGGATTGACAAACTGGAGAAAGAGTCGTATGACAAGACACAGAAAGTACTGAACGAGATATTGCCGGAAGCTTTCAGCGTGGTGAAGGAGACCGCACGCCGCTTTGCCGAGAACAGCGAGGTGGTGGTGACAGCTACCGACCACGACCGCGAATTGGCCGTGAAACGCGACAGTGTGAACATTGTGGCAGGTGAGGACGGTCAGGACAAGGCGGTGTACCAGAACCAGTGGATGGCCGGCGGCAATATGATTACGTGGGATATGGTGCACTATGACGTACAGTTGATCGGCGGCGTAGTGCTGCACAGCGGTAAGATTGCCGAAATGGCCACGGGTGAAGGTAAGACCCTCGTAGCCACATTGCCTGTCTACCTCAATGCCTTGCCCGGAAAAGGTGTACATGTCGTTACTGTGAACGACTATCTGGCCAAGCGCGACTCGGAATGGATGGGTATGCTGTTTGAATTCCACGGTTTGAAAGTGGACTGCATTGACAAGCACGAACCTCACAGCGAGGAGCGCAAAGCAGCCTACCGTGCCGACATCACTTACGGAACAAACAACGAGTTCGGTTTTGACTACTTGCGCGACAATATGAGCCGCAACCCTGAAGAGTTGGTGCAGCGGGGACACAACTACGCCATCGTCGACGAGGTGGACTCAGTGCTTATCGACGATGCCCGTACCCCTCTTATCATCAGCGGCCCCACTGGCAAGGACGATGAAGACCAGGAGTTCGACCGTTTCAAGCCTGTCATTGAGAAACTCTTCAATGCCCAGAAGAATCTTGTCACAAAGGTGCTTGCCGATGCCAAGACAGGACTGGCAGCAAAGCCCGACCCCAAACCCGAAGAGGAACCTGCAAAACTGTTGTTGCGTGCCTATCGCGGATTGCCCAAGAACAAAGCACTTATCAAATTCCTCAGCGAGACGGGCATCAAGGCTATCCTGCAGCGTACGGAAAACTTCTATATGCAGGAGCAGAATAAATATATGCACATCATTGATGACGACCTGTATTTTACCATCGACGAGAAGAACCGCACTGTGGAGCTGACAGAGAAGGGCATGGATTTCCTCACCGGACTGGGTGAGGACCGCAACTTCTATCAGTTGCCCGACATTGGAAGCATGATTGCCGAGCTGGAGCAGGAGAACCTGACCCCTGAAGAGAAGACGGCACGAAAAGAGAAAATATACAATGATTTCGCCATTCAGAGCGACCGCGTCCATACCGTAGACCAGCTGCTGAAAGCCTACACGCTGTTTGAAAAAGACATCGACTATATCGTCGACGAGAACCGTCAAGTGAAAATTGTTGACGAGCAGACAGGCCGTATAATGGAAGGCCGCCGCTGGAGCGACGGTCTGCACCAAGCTGTGGAAGCCAAAGAAAACGCCAAGGTGGAAGCCGCCACACAGACCTACGCCACCATTACGCTGCAGAACTATTTCCGCATGTACAAGAAACTGGCGGGTATGACGGGTACCGCTGAGACCGAGGCTGGCGAGTTCTGGGATATCTACAAGCTGGATGTGGTAGTGATTCCCACCAATCGTCCTATTGCCCGTATCGACATGGACGACATGATTTACAAAACCAAGCGCGAGAAGTACAAAGCAGTCATTGATGAGGTGGAACGCCTTATCGGCATAGGCCGTCCGGTGCTGGTGGGTACCACAAGCGTAGAAACTTCGGAGTTGCTGAGCAAGATGCTGAAGATGAAACGCATTGAGCACAGCGTGCTGAACGCCAAACTGCACCAGAAAGAGGCAGAGATTGTAGCCCATGCCGGTGAACCGGGACATGTTACTATCGCAACCAACATGGCTGGTCGTGGTACGGATATCAAGTTGAAAGGCGGAGTGCGCGAGGCCGGTGGTTTGGCCATTATCGGTACGGAGCGTCACGAAAGCCGTCGAGTGGACCGTCAGCTGCGCGGACGTGCCGGTCGTCAGGGAGACCCTGGCAGCAGTTTGTTCTTCGTATCGCTTGAAGACGACCTGATGCGTATATTCGGTTCCGACCGCATTGCCAACGTCATGGACCGAATGGGACTGCAAGAAGGCGAGGTGATTCAACACTCCATGATTACGAAGCAGATTGAAAAAGCCCAGAAGAAAGTGGAAGAAAACAACTTCGGCATGCGTAAACGGCTTCTGGAATACGACGACGTGATGAACAACCAGCGTACTGTCATCTATAACAAACGTCGCAACGCCCTGTATGGCGACCGTCTAAGCATCGACATCAGCAACATGTTCTATGATACATGTTCGCTGATATACGACGATGCTGCACAAAGCCACGACTGGGAGGGATTCAAGATGGAAATGATACGTGTGTTTGCCATTGAGGTGCCCTTCACGGAAAGAGAGTTGTTCAACGCCCGTCACGACGATGCTGTGCAAAAGTTGTACGACATGGTGTACAACACTTACAAGGAACGTATGCTGCGCATCACCGAACTGGCATACCCATTTATCAAACGCATCTATGAAAACACACGCTATATCAATGTGGCGTTCCCTATCACCGATGGCAAAAAGACCTTGAATGTGGTGACACCTGTGAAGAAGTCGTATGAGAACAAAGGCCGCGAGGTGCAGCTGAGCATAGAGAAAGGCATTACTTTGGCCATCATCGACGATTTGTGGAAAGACCACCTTCGCGAACTGGACGAGTTGAAGACAAGCGTACAGAATGCCAGCTATGAACAGAAAGACCCGTTGCTGATATACAAGTTCGAGAGTTTCAACCTGTTCGAGAAAATGTTGTTGGAAATCAACCGCGAGATTTCATCATTCTTGATTCGCGCCAGTCTGCCCATGCGGGAGGAAGACGAGATGAAAGAGGCACGCCAACCCCGTTCGCAACAAAAGGGACTTAAAGCGAGCCACGACAGCACTGCCACGGAGACCCAACGTGCCATGGACCAAGCCGCACGTCAACAGACCAACGAACGCCCGAAACCCCAGCCTGTGCACGTAGAGAAGAAAGTTGGACGCAACGACCCCTGTCCTTGCGGTAGTGGCAAGAAGTATAAGAATTGCTGCGGAAAAAACGAAGACTAAGCACATTCTATCCATTGAGAGCAGACACACCTATCGGTAGGTTCTGCTCTCATTTTATTCATATATAAACGACCTAAAACAATTCATTATGCAAAAAGTAAGATTAGGGAAATCGGAACTCGTGGTGCCAAAGAACGGTTTTGGCGCCTTACCCATACAACGTATCACTACTGACGAGACGGTGTATTTACTACACAAAGCTCTCGACAACGGAATGTATTATTTCGACACCGCCCGTTTCTATACGGACAGTGAAGAGAAACTCGGAAAGGCTTTTGCCGACCGCAGAGACAAAGTGATTATCAGTACCAAGACAGGAGCCACCAAAGTGGAAGATTTCTGGAGCCAGTTGGAAACAAGCCTTCGCCTGCTGTGTACCGACTACATTGACCTGTATCAGTTTCATAACCCCGCCTTTTGTCCTAAACCCGGAGACGGCACAGGTCTCTACGAAGCCATGCTGGAAGCACAAAAACAGGGCAAAATACGCCATATTGGTATTACCAACCACCGTATGGCAGTAGCACACGAAGCCATTGAGAGCGGACTGTATGAAACACTACAGTTTCCATTCTCCTATCTGGCAAGTGACGAAGAACTGGATTTGGCCGAAAAATGCCACAAACACGACATGGGTTTCATTGCCATGAAAGGATTGGCAGGCGGACTGATCAACCATGCTGCCACAGCTTATGCATATCTGGCTCAATTTGACTATGTGGAACCCATCTGGGGCATACAACGCGAAAGCGAACTGGACGAGTTTATCTCATTTCAGAATAATCCCCCTGTATTGACCGACGAGATGCGCAATCGTATTGAGAAAGACCGTAAGGAATTATGCGGTGATTTCTGTCGCGGATGTGGATACTGCCAGCCTTGCCCTGCCGGCATAGAAATAGAAAGCTGCAACCGGATGTACCTTTTCCTCCGCCGTGCCCCATACAATGTCTACCTCACCGAGGAGTTTTACGAAAAGATGCAACAGACAACCCAATGTCTGGAATGCGGACAGTGCCGCAATAAATGTCCCTATAATTTAGACACCCCCAATCTGCTGAAACGGAACTATGCCGACTTCATGGAGCACTGGGCACGTAAAAGCGAACTGAATCCTTGATAACCAACATATTTCAAACCTACCAAGATACAAAAAAATGAAACGATTATTATGGATACTTATTGTCGTATTGGCAATAAGCTTGAGCAGCTGCAAAAAAGACGACACAATAAACTGCACTATATACTGGCAACTCTATACGAAGGAAAAACATCCAGCCCCGTCTGACATTGAAAAAGCATTTCAACAAACCTTTTTTGGCTATTACGAAAGAGTGAACGACAACACCGTAAGAGCCAATAAAACCACCCAAAGGGATGTCCGCTCGCTCACTGTGAAACTATCAAATATGGCCGATGCACTTATTAACGACGCTGACCAGACCTCCTCGCAACCGACCGAAGTAAAGGTATTGATAGACTTTGCTGGATCCTACATCGAAGAGGTTTGGAGTAAAAACTATTAACACAGCTAACTCATGTACCGACTGGCAACTACCTTCTACCTCCTACTCTTCCCCTTAGCATTGTCATCAAAAACTGTTGTACCGCCAACCTTTGCCCCGCCCCCAACAGGACTACAAACAACAGTCACCACTCATCTGGACATTGTTGACTCCACAGATGGCGTAGTATCTATACGGGAGGCCATTGAATATATTATCAGTACAGGGTCCGAACAGACTATCACTTTTCAACTGCCACAAGGTTCACCCACCACCATCCTCCTCACAGACACCCTTCCTTTCATCACGAACACCAACCTTACCATCAACGGACATAACCAAGGCCCCAACGGTGGAGTAATAACAATACAAGGGAATGGCAGTGGACAAATATTCAATGTACAGAATACCCACCTCACACTTGACAGCCTCTGTATTACCAATGGTTTTACCAACGGCCCAGGTGGTGCAATATTGTGCTACCAAACGATACTTGTTCTAAGGCATTGCACATTCATCAACAACCAATCCTCTTACGGCGGAGCTATCTATTGCGACAGCTACCCCTCCAACAACTCTCGTGTCCTGATAACAGACTGCCATTTCCAAAACAACCGTTCCATAGAAGGCGGAGCCATTAGTCTTGTCCACTGCGACACCTCACACATCTATCGGAGTACCTTTATCCAAAACACCACCTACACACTCAGCGGACAACACAGCTATGGAGGAGCCATCCATCTCGAATACACAACAGGTGTTATAGACAGCTGTATACTCATTCATAACCATGCTGTCCAACGCGAACAAGATTACAGTCTCCACGCTCACAGTTACGGTGGAGCTCTGGCAACACGAAACAGCACCCTGCTCCTCACAAATACAACCCTTGACAGCAACAGCACCATTGTCTCCGCCATAGGCTCTGACCTTGGCGGCGCACTATACTCTTCTCTCAGCAACCTCTATATCCAAAACTGCTCCTTCAACAACGATACCTCCCGCGGACAAGGCGGTGCCATTTACGCAACGGGCAACGACGGCTCTCTACAAATACATATTAACCAGTGCACATTCTCCAACAACCAAGTTTATGTGGGAATGGGAGGAGCCATCTGCCACCAAGCCGCCGCGCCAATCCTCATCAACAACTGCACATTCTTTCAGAACCAAACAGACCTTGGCGGAGCAATAATGCTTCAAAACGGATGCGGAAAAAGTGCTATAACTAACTGCACCTTCGTCAATAATCATGCTGTCACACCAAATCAAGGTGGAGCGATAAACCAACGAGGAGGCCAAAGCCAAATAGTCAACAACCTGTTTGTCGGCAATTCGGCAGGAACGGAACCAAATGATATATACATCCGCAATACCCTCTCCGCCAAAGCATATTCCAACATATGGTATGCCCTGACAGGAGCCCTCACCATTTCACAATCCAACACCTCATTAACACAAACCTCACCACAACAAATCCACTCGGACAACGAAGGGACAATACAACCAGCCACCATCACTATCAAAGGAGTCAAACATATAGTTTTCCCTCCACTGTCCGGTACCCTCTCTGCAACCTATGGTATACGTACTGCTCACTCGCCAGACCTATCCGTGAATGCACGTTATACGTCAGGTCACTGGGTCAACAACGAAACCAACAACATAACATCAGCTTCCCTTATACAAGACTCCATCGACCAAATAGAAAGTACAAGACGACCCGACAGCACTTCAGTTGGAGCCATACAATTCCGACCCCAAATCATTACTCGTGACACAGTCTCAGTCTGCGAAGAATATGTATGGCATGAGAGAACACTCACATCTTCCGGAGACTATTTCGACACTGTTAGCATATCCTACCTTTGGGACAGTATTTTTACTTTACACCTTACCATATACCAAGAGAGCCATAATACCCTTAACATACAAGCATGCGACTCATTCCTATGGAACAATACAAACTATACAATCACAGGGACACACATCTACAACTACACCAATACAGATGGCTGTGGTAGCACAGATACCTTACACCTCACAATCAACCCAAGTACTCATAATTCTTATCTCCAAAATGCTTGTGAAACATTCTCATGGCATAACGTCAACTATGTTACTTCTGGTACATATACTTACGATTATACCAATACCAATGGCTGTGCCAGCACTGATACACTACACCTCCTTGTCAACACGAACAGCACCAATACTGAATCTGTGACAGCTTGCGACCAATATCTATGGCACGACTCAATCTATACCTCCTCCACTTCAACACCTACATTTACTGAGACTAACCATGTCGGTTGTGACAGCATCGTCACTCTTAACCTCACCATCAACTACAGCAGCCACAATAGTTACTATGAAGAAACTTGCGACAAATACGTATGGCACGATACTATAATTTTCGACAACGGCACCTACACCTATCAATACACCAATGCGGAAGGCTGCAATAGCACAGATACACTGGAACTTGTCATCCACTATAGCGACAGTTTAATTGAAACATACAGGGTTTGCGACTCGTTCAAATGGGATGTGAACGGAATAATTTACAGGGAATCCTCCTCGGACACTATTGTTCTTAGCAACCAATGGCATTGCGACTCTGTGTGCATATTGGTTCTCACTGTAGACTATTCGTATCTGACAGAAGACACCGTGACAGGGTGTGGCTGGGTCGTATGGCTTGGAGAAACGTTTAAAACCGACACTGTGCTTACATCCGTGAATGGTTCCATAGCCGGGTGTGACTCAATCGAGAAGATAATAGTCACGGTATATGAGCCTCCCTCGGCAATTATGACTCTTTATCCGAAGCATCTTAGCGAGAATCAACTGACCTTGGTAGCTGAAGACGTCAGTGCCGGTATTCACAATACATTATGGATTGTAAACGGCGTAGAGAAGGATACCTGCCGAAAACTGGTATATGAAGCATCGATGGTAGATGATAGTGTATTTGTAGCACTGGTAATCAACGACGGTTATTGCTTCGATTCTGTCACTGATGCAGTAGCAATATGGCACGAAGACCTTATGATTCCAAATGTTTTTGCTCCCAAGGGGAATAGCCAAGAAAACAGCCGTTTCAAGGTATTCGGTACATCGGTTGCCCGTTTCGAAATCAAAATTTTCAACCGAAAGGGAATGATGGTGTACCATAGCAGAGACATTGAAAGCTCCTGGGACGGAAGCAACAAAGGGGTACCATGCCAAGGCGGCTCATATGTATATACCATCAACTACTCCACCCTGTCAGACCCAGAAACAATTAAACATAAGACAGGCTCAGTGGTACTGCTGCGATAAGGGGAATAAAGCCCAGACAATAATGGACAAATCCACCCTACAAAAATCGACACCGCTGACAATAGAGTGGTTCGATCAGAAGAACCTGTTATGCATTAACGATGATAAAAAAGGTTCGGTAAACAATCTATAAGCATCGCTATCCAACAACATCCATTATTGAATAATGAGGAAAAAGTTGTTGTTTCATTTTTTTTTTGTATTTTTGCACTTTGATTTTTATTGAAAAAGTACTTTGACAAATATTAACGGCAACCGACTCTATCGCCGGCATATTTCCTGATTGTTTCTTATCCTGCAAATGGCAACAGAAGTATTGAGGAAATATGCGGGAGGAAAGTCCGGGCAACTCGAGCCACCATACTTCCTAACGGGAAGGCAGCGGGGAGGCAAGGCTCCGTTGACAGCAAGTGCCACAGAGAGATAAACCGCCCACCATCCTGCGAAGGTCGTGGGTAAGGGTGCAAGCGCGAGGTAAGAGCTCACGACAGGTTTCAGCGATGAAGCCTGATGGCAAACCTTATGGGTTGAAAGACCAAATATACCGACAGTACAGGGCTGGCTCGCCTTTTGTCGGGGGGTAGGTTGATGGAGGCCGATGGTGACATCGGCAGTAGATTGATGATAGAGACCGTCCACACAGGACGGGTACAGAACCCGGCTTATGACGTTGCCGTTAATTATTTTTGTCAACAATATGAAAGAACGATGAAACGCTTAAAACCATATTACGCAGCACTTCTGATTGCGGGCGGTATCGTGGCTGGTTGCGCCCACCAAAGTACACTCGTTGAGGTACCTGCCACACTGATGCACTACCAACACAAACCCACTGAGGCCAAACTGCTAACCCTGGCCAAATCCTATGCCGAAGCGATAAACCACAATTTAGAGCAGCAGAACCCATGTCCCGGACAATATGCCGACTATGGAGTGGCCTTGGCACGTCTGGGATGCGCCGAACAGGCCAATGTGATGTTCAACAATGAGAAGTTCCTTTTCCCAAACAGTTCTCTATATATAGACAAACTAAAGCAGTCGTTAGTCCCCGCCTATTGTACCGACAACCACACCGACACTTCACGCATCAACATTAAAACGCTGGACACGATAAAGATAACCTACACTCCTGAGGAAGAGGCCATTCTTCGCCAGCAAGCCGACGACCCGGCCTTCAAACAGATGCTGAAAGAGCAAGCCAAAATCGAACGCGAACAACAAGCCGAAATGAATCGCAAGGCGAAAGCCGAACGCGAAAAAGCTCGCAAAGCGGAACAACGAGCCCAAGCCAAAGAGCGTGAAGCCGCAAAACGAGCCAAGGCCGAACAACAAAAAGCCGAACGCGAAGCCATACAAAAAGAACGTGAGGCTGCCCAAAAAGCAAAGGCCGAACAGAAAAAAGCCGAACAGAAAGCTATGAAAGAGGCTCAAAAAGCCAAAGAAAAGGCCGAAAAAGAAGCTCAAAAAGCCAAAGAAAAAGCCGAAAAAGAAGTTCGAAAAGCCCAACAAAAAGCCGAGCGCGAAGCCCAGAAAGCCGAGAAAGCCCGTCAGGACAGCATTGCCCGGGCGGAAAAAGAACTTAACCGATAATAGAAAAAACTGCATCATGTTAAGAATAAAACACATTGCACCCCTATTCGCCCTACTGCTTGTCCTATCGTGCAACAGTGAAAAAAAGTTGACAACCTATAGCGGGCTTTACGAAGAAAAGCCAGTGAACATACTTATTGGTCCTGTTCAAGACAATGCAAAACGAATTAACGCCAAGACCTCTCAAGATGAAGTCATGAACGAAGAACTCACAGCGGTGGCTCACTATATGCGTCAAACCCTTTCCGCCCCGCTGACAAGTCAAGGCTACTACACCACTACACCACTTGCCTCCGACGAAATTTTAAAACAGACAGGACTAAGCTATAAACAGCTGATGAACGACAACATCGGCATACTCAACAGCCAATACGGCATCGATGCTGTTTTGCTGGTGGCCATACACAAATGGCAACAACCCGAAATAAACGAAATTGTGGTTTTCGCAGAATATACCCTGCGTTCCACCAAGAGCGGACTGGAACTGATGCACACATGGGTCAGAGGCAGCAAAATGCAACCTGTAGACGCGAAAGGTGATCCCGTGGAACTAAGTACCGACAACCAATTCATGCAGCAAAATGAAATGGACAGCAGGCTGGCACACAAATGCATATTATTGCAACAGATGAGTGACTTTGTCCTCCGCAATATCCCCACCAGCGCAAGCCGTTGGCACTTCCAACACGACAGATACATCCCCTCCAATCCCGTATTCTACAGTTTTGTCATCAATCCCGACGGCAGTCTGGAACGCTCCAACTATTCAGAAGACGCTTTTGGAAATGAATGCTTCACGGATTGAACTATCGCTGAGTCCTGCTCTTTACGAATGGCGGACAATAAAACAGAACCACACCACTGTGGCTGTTGACGTGCTACGAGCAACAAC
>JAEEGJ010028622.1_pt1 | contig 11067 bp, 8 predicted proteins | sample 8958761 | NCBI WGS metagenome assembly JAEEGJ01 (sample SAMN16246546, study PRJNA631951) | gut metagenome | biome: gut microbiome; feature: rumen; material: RS-attached | host: Bos | place: Iran: Karaj | collected 2018-10
AGATAAATTAGGTATAACACCAGAACTATTTAAATAGATTGCTTCGCTACGCTCGCAATGACGACACTCATGTCATTGCGAGGAGCGCCAGCGACGTGGCAATCCATAATCTTTTATAACACGTACTTTTTTATAAACTCACCAACACCATCGTGGTTATTGTCGAAGTCTGTAACGTGATCTGCTATGCTTTTTATTGCCTCAAGGCCGTTGCACATTGCAACTCCGTGGCCGGCCATGCGGATCAGGCTTTCGTCGTTCATGCTGTCGCCAAAGCCCATAACTTTATCCATGCCAAAACCAAGCTCATTTGCAAGCCAGCTTACAGCCTCACCCTTACCGCAATTTGGAGGAAGAATCTCGAGGAAGTAAGGCTTACTTGTAAAGATTACGGCACGGTCGCCGAACTCCTGGCGAAGCACGCGCTGCAAATCCAGCAGCTGGGCAGGATCTCCAGGAACCAGCATCTTTGTAAAGCCTTTTTTAAGGAACTCTTCATAATCTTCTACTGCAGCGCCTTTAAGACCGCAGAGATCAACATCAAGCTTTGTCCACTGAGTTTCTTCTCGATAATAAATTGTATCAGGAGTATAAACTTCGCTTCTTAAGCCTCTTGCTTCTGCAATCTCATTAGTACGAATCAAAATCTCAGGTTCAACCTTACGGCAGAAAACCTGCTGGCGTTTGTGTAAATCAAAAATTGAACAGCCGTTTATAGCAATCAAAAAACGTCCTGCTTCTTTTCCCGCAATTTCCAGGCGGCGTACAAAAGGAAGAATTGCATCCTCAGCACGGCCGGAACAAAGCACAACATAAATACCGCGTTCAGCGCACTGGCGCAGAGCCTCAACTGTTCCATCCGTAATTTCACGTTTATCGTTTAAAAGAGTATCATCCAGGTCAAGAGCAATAAGCTTAATATCGAGTTTATCCATGTCTGCGAGTATATCAGAAAAATCTATGAATTAACAATATTTTTCTTTTTTTATACTATAATTTGTGTTATAATTGTTTGATACATCACAATTAAAAAAGTCACATTATACTTAGTCATGGGTGTTGGGGGAGAGGAGTAAAAAACAAATGACAAATGTGAACTTGAATGATTTGCATCTGAAACCAGTTATTAATGTTGACAGTTCAAAATGCTGTAACTGCCACCGCTGTATTGCGGTATGTCCGGTAAAGTTATGTAATGATGGATCCGGAGATTCTGTAATTCTTAATCCAGACTTGTGTATCGGCTGCGGTGCCTGCCTTGATGCCTGTACCCACGGAGCCCGAACAGGTATTGATGATACAGAAGAATTCTTTAACGATCTCAAAAGCGGCGTAGGCGTGATTGCAATTGTCGCACCTGCAGCAACTGTAAACTTTAAGGGTAAAGACCTTGAACTTAACGGCTGGCTCAAATCAATCGGTGTAAAAGCTGTATTTGACGTTTCCTTTGGTGCTGAGCTTACAACTAAAACTTATGTTGAACAGTTGAAAAGAGAAAATCCAGAGCTTATTATTTCTCAGCCTTGCCCTGCCCTCATCACCTATATTGAAACCTACAGACCAAATCTTATAAAGCATCTTGCAAAGGGCGATAGTCCTATGGCTCACACCATTGAGTTTATCCGTCACTTCCATCCGGAATACTCAAAATACAAGATTGCTGCAATTTCTCCATGTTATGCAAAGCGCCGCGAGTTCGACGAAAATGGCCGCGGAGATTTAAACGTAACAATGAAGTCTCTCGATCAGTATTTCTTTAAGAACAGTATAGACCTTTCTAAGTATCCTAAGACACCATACGACAATCCGCTTGCAGAAAGAGGAACCCTCTATTCTTCTCCTGGTGGACTTATGCGTACTGCAGAACGCTTCGTACCAGGCATTAGCCGCGTAACCAGAAAGATTGAAGGACATCCGATGGTTTACGAATATCTGAATCATCTTGATGAATCTCTTTCTGCAGGAACAAAGCCATTCTTTAAGCTCGTTGACTGTCTTAACTGTGAAAAGGGCTGTAACCGCGGTGGTGGTACAACAAACTACGACATGTCAATTGATGAACTCGAAAGCTTTGTTGAAAAGCGTTACAAGGAACGCTGTGAAGAATGGAACACAATTGATGAAAAGAAGAGAAAGAAGGCCCTCAAGGCTCTGAACTCTACAATTGATTCTTACTGGAAGCCTGGTATTTATGAGCGTAAATACACAGACCGAAGTGCCGTTTTCCACGCTTTGATTCAGGAACCTACAGAAGAAGAGCTTGATGCAGTTCTCAAGAAAATGGGAAAAGACGGTCTTGAAGATATGTACGACTGCGGTGCCTGTGGTTATCACTCCTGTAAGCAGATGGCTGTTGCAATCTTCAACGGAAAGAACAAACCTCAGAACTGTCACCACTACGTATTAAAGCATACAAACGAAACTCATGCCGAAGAGATGAACAAGAAGACCCGAGAAATCACACTCGAAAGTGTTGCAATGCTCGAGCAGACTCGTGGAAACGTTACTTCTCTTACCAGTGTTACAAATAAGATGATTAAGAACGTATCTGATTCTTCTGCTTCAATCGAAGAGATGCTTCAGAATATTTCTTCAATCAACAAGATTATTGATAACAACTTCAACATTGTAAACGAGCTGGAAGATGCCACAAACATTGGTTCTACAAACCTTAAGCAGGTTACCGTCCTTGTTGGTGAAATCGAAAAAGAATCTAAACAGCTTGTTGAAATGAGTAAGGTAATCGGACAGATTTCCAGCCAGACCAACCTTCTCGCTATGAACGCCGCAATTGAGGCTGCGCATGCAGGTGAGTTCGGAGCCGGATTCAGCGTCGTTGCAGACGAAATCCGAAAGCTGGCCGAAGACTCTGGTCGTCAGGCTAAGCAGATTGGTGAAGTTCTTAAAACCATTAAACAGATGGTTGATAATGCCTATGCAAAGGCCGGAACTGTTCAGACAGAGTTTGATTCTGTAGTAACTCTTGCAGGTCAGGTAAAGAATCAGGAGCTTCAGGTAAAGAATTCCATGGACGAACAGAATGCCGGAAACTCACTTCTTCTTTCCTGTGTTGCAGAAATGCGCGATGGAACTCACGCTGTAGAAGATGCAGCACACGCACTCCAGAGAGATACAGAAGAGATTATGGGCCGTATTTCTAAGATTGGACAATAAAAAAAGCTAAAACAACGATTTTGCTCCCGGGTTCCTCCCCGGGAGTTTTTTTACGCTTTTTCCCATGCGTCTATAAATTCAATCATAAACTGCTGAACGTCACCGAACCATTTTTTCTGAAAGTTGCAGGCCTCTACTCCAATGTAGCGGAAGTGCCAGCATTCCCAGCGGTAACCGGTAACATCTTCATAGCCCTTTGGAAAGCTTAAAGACCAGCCGTATTTTGCGGCATTTTCGTAAACCCATTTGCCGCCCGGAGTCTTATCAAAATCATCATCAACAGGAGCAAAGTCCAGAGCCATTCCAAGCTGATGCTGGCTGGTTCCAGGACGGGCACTTTCGCGTTCAGCTTCTTCAAGACCGTCTACCCTAACCCAGTAATCGAAAAGATTTTTCTGATATTCATAGGAACGGTAGGTTGAGCTTACAGTAAGGGTTACTCCGTCTGCTTTTGCGGCTTTAGCGAGCACAGCCAGAGCCTTGAAAGCTTCCGGACGCAGGCTGAGATTATTTTTATTGATGGCGTAAGCATCGTTTTTTTCAAGGTGAATAAGTCCCTTAGGCTCATAATCGGCAGCAACCGTGTGAGTTTTATCAATCAGATAAAAAGGACTCAAATCATCAGTAGAAAAATCTGAACGTGTTGCAAGAACCCGTTTGAGGTCTGCAAGAAATTCTTCTGCATCTCCGTTAGAAATTGCTGCCTTACAGCGGGGGCTCATAGAAACAAGTACGCGGTTAAGCTTTTCTATTTCGGGATTCATTACCGCTTGTCGGGCAGCCTCAACTTCTGCAGGCTTAACAGCGCTGGTCTTTGATTTCGCGCAGGCAGTAAAGCTCGTAAGAACAAAACTTGAAATAAGAATTATCGATTTAATATTTTTTTTCATTTTCAACTCCATGCTCTTTCTTCAAACTCCGCAACCGGCAAAGGCTTAGAAAAATAAAAGCCCTGTATAAGGTCGCAATCCTGCTTTGCAAGAAAATCAACCTGCTCACGGGTTTCAATACCTTCTGCAACAATTTCCATTCCAAGCTTTTTAGCGAGCGAAATTGTCTGTCCTACAATAAGGTTTGAACGTTCTATATCATCTACGCTGCGGAAGAATTCTGCATCCAGCTTAATAATATCAAGCGGAAGCTCTTTAAGTGAATTGAGTGAAGAATAACCCGCACCAAAATCATCCATTGAAACCTTAAAGCCGAAATCTTTCAACTTACGAACGGTAGTTAGCAACACAGCTTTATCATCAAAGAAGGCAGATTCTGTAAGTTCAAGTTCAATATATTCGTGAGGTACCTTATACTTGTCCACAATTCCACAGATATGTTCTGCAAGATTATCTTCCGCAAAATGTGCACGAGAAACATTTACAGAAATCGGAACCAGCTGCTTCCCCTGCTCTCCCCAGGCAGCCTGCAGATGGGCAATATTTTCCAGCATATAATCATCCAGCTGCAGGATAAAACCATTTCTTTCAAAAATAGGAATAAACTTTCCAGGGCTTATAAAACCAAGCACCGGATGAGTCCATCTTACAAGGGCCTCTGCCGCCGAAAGTTTTTCTCCCTTTGTAGAATACTTTGGCTGCAGGTAAACCTGGAACTCATGATTTTCCAGAGCCTTTTCCATATCATCTTCTATGCGGCGTTCCCAAACCTGTTCTTCCTTCATTGAATCATTAAACCAGACAATTTCGTCCTGGATTTTAATTGATTTAGGAACTGCAAGACCGGCACATGTAATAATAAGCGAAATATCATCACTCTTAGATTTTACAGGGCAGACCCCGGCAGAAAAAGTAAGATGCTGACCACCTCTTCTTTCGCGAAGAATATTCATTATATTTTTGATGCGGATATTAAGAGTTTCTTCGTTCTGAAAGTTTAACAAAAGAACAAAATCAGATTTTTCTATATGAGCAACATATTCCTTCTTTCCAAGAAGCTCCACTATGTTTGAGTTCAACTCTTCAAGGAGATTTTCTCCCTGTTTAATACCATAAGCAGTACAATAATTTCTGTATTTTTCCAGACGAAGCTGAACAACTGCATAATGGCGGCGTCCACGGGATATTTCTTTTTTTGCCTTCTGAACGAAATAATCTTTATTATAACCACCGGTAACTGTGTCTATTGTAACCAGCTTATTAACACGTTTTCTATCATGAATAAGATGAACAACTCTGGTTATTTCATAAATGATACTTACATTAATTATAAGTATAAAAAAGACCAGGACTGTACAAAAGAGATTAAACTGAAAGGCATTTAATTTATAAACATTCTTAAAACACAAATGTACATTCGGAATCTTGCTTGAATAAATTGAAATTACATGAAGGCCAACGCTATCCTGCGATGCCCAGTTCAAAAACTCCCTGTCTTTAAGAACCCGTTTAATGTTTACTGATTTTACAAGATTCTTAGGATTAATAAGGATTTCAGAAAAGTCCTGTTCTGCTGCATTGATATGCCCTTCATCCTCATCTGAATCCAGATCACTTAATGAAACCTGTATTTTTCCTTTTGAATAAAAAAGATTAAGATTTTCTTCACTGTAGTCCTTATCAAGAAAGTGTACCATTCCTACATTTTCAAGAAGGCGCTCAGCCTCTGAATCATAGTAATCTTTTAACTCCGGGAAGAGACCTTTGATATTATTAGAATCATCAATATAGATTTTATTGATTTCACTATAGCACTCTTCGAAGGCTGCAAGACGATTTTGAAGCTCTTCTCTGGATTCTTTCTGCCAGTTTTCTTCAACCGACTGAACTACAGTCTGACATTCGTTTGCTATATTAAGAATCAAAGTATTTAAAATACCGAAAAGCGACAAGGCACAGATAAATAATGCAAATGAAAGTATAACCAGTTCTGTTATAATCATTTCTACTACAGCAGGCCATACAGGCAGCCTTTGTAACCGCTTTATTCTTCTGTCCTTTTTTTTGCTCATAAAAGCGCTCCGTTTTCAAGAATTGTTCTTGTTGTGCCATCTGCGTATGTAAGTACGATAGTTGGTTCACGAACTACACCATCCAGGTGAATCAGACTTGGTGCATCGTTATCGTAATTTTCGCCGATTGCAAAGTGGCAGGTATGGAAGGCCTTTTCATCCTCCAGCATATTACCGGTAATGTTAGCGGCCGGATTTAAGCCGATTCCAAGCTCACCGATATTTCTTGCGTTCTTTTTATAAACTGCAGCCTGGCCCTGTGGCAGTTTGCCCTCTTTTTCAAGAACAAAAGGTCTGAGTTCTGCTTCCATAATTGTTTTAAGAAGTCTGCGGGCTTCTGCCCCACCTGTAATTTCTGTTACATAACCTTTTTCTACCTTGCAGGTAATTGGAGTTTCGAGAATTGAGTCTCCATCAGAAAAAGTCATTGAACCGTCATAAACAATCACACCCTGACAGCCATCGCTCTGCTGTTCAAGTACAGAACCGTCTGCTGCCTTAAGCTCAGAGCCTCCCACTACAGGACTTATAAAAACTTCGCCAGCCGGAATGTTTCCGCCAGTTCCCGGCTTTGAAAAATCTCCGTCATCTGCCAAAAGAGAACGACCATTAATCGGAATAATGAGGTCTGTACCGGCCGGCGCAGTTACACGTACACTCACAGCTCCCTTAAAGATTTCTGTAAGATTTGCACAGCGGGTCTGCAGCTCTTTGTAGTCTATAGCAGCAGTGCGGTTCATCATATCCGGAGTAATTCCTGGAGTCCATGCACCCCGCATAGTTTTTTTACCGTCCATAAGATAATCAAAAATATGTGTGTATTCCTGACCGTCTTCTGTTTTATAAGGCTTTGCAGTCGCTCCTGGATCCTTTCCAAGCTTTATATTTGAAATTGAAAAACAAACCTCTGGCTCGCTTGCAATTGCGGCAAGAACTTCCGGATTTGCGTTATCAAAAGATGTTTTATCCGGCTGATACATAAGGGTTGTTGTTGCGCCAGTTTCGCAGCTTGCAGCATAGAGGTCCTGAGCAATTTCTGCAGTTGCCGGATTTGCAATAATCAAAACTCTTTCATTCTTTTTTACTTTTACTACATCCTGAACAACAACCTGTGCAGGAGTACGAGATTTATTCTTTTCAAACAATGCCATTTTTATTTCCTTATAATTACAAGATTTCGTTCGGAGTCTTCGAGCCCAGGAACGTTAAGAGGCTGCACCTGGTACTCTGGAATCAGAGAAAGTATTGCATCCATTTCTTCTTTTATACTTGCCGCTTTTGCCTTATATGCACAAAGGTAACCTTCAGGCTTTACTATGTGCAAAAGCGTTTTTGTCATTTTTTTATCGAGGGGACGGAAGGCTCTGAAGGTAATCAGATCATAAGCCGCTTCCGGCAGGCGCTCCGCCTCGCTGTTTACTACTGTAACATTTTTAAGTCCAAGGATTGCTGCACAGTTTTCCAGAAAGGCACAGCGTTTTTCCATACGCTCTACAAGCTCAAAACGCAGGCTTGCAAAATCAGGCAGCAGAGAAAAAGCAGCCGCAAGAGGAATACCAGGCAAACCGCCGCCACTGCCAATATCTGCAATGACAGATGCCGTGCCAGCCAGCTCTGCAATTTTCGACCAGGCAGCAAGAGAATCAAAAATATGACGTATAACTAATTCGTCGCGGTCGCTGGTATTTGTAAGATTATAGGCTGAATTAAAAAGTATGATTTCTTTGATATAAGCTTCCATCTTTTGTGCAAGAGGCTCTGCTGCACTTTCTGGAATTCCACATTTTTTTAAACCATCAATCAAATCTACCATAAATACTCCTGCAGTATTCTATTTACTGTCTATATCAAGGAGGAGGTCGGCATTTACAGAATCACCTGTGTAGTGAATTACAACAAGGTTTCCGGTTTTTTCTGCCGTAAGATTTTTTACATTTGCGAGTTTATAAACATAAGAGTTTTCATTGCGCATATCCTGCACAATACTTGGCTGTACCTTATAAGTAAGTGATGAACCATTTGAACTCACTGTTTTGAAAAGCATATAAAAGGTTTCTGTACGAACCTGCTGACCTACAAAATACTTTCTGTCGCCGGTAAGCAAAAAGCTTCCATCTGCTTCTGTTTCACTGAAGAAAACCTTTGTAAGGGAATCTGCAATATTATAACCGTTTACCTTAAAGCGGAGAATTGAAGGTTCGCGGTGCTTAAAATTTTCAGAATCAGTTTTAACGGCATCAAGCTCGTTTTTCTCTTTTGCGCTTGCTCCCTGCTGATGTTTTTTCAAATCATTAAGACTATTCAAAACCTGCTGAAGCAGAACATTAGTTGATGTAGAAGTTGCATAGTTTGTCTGTCCTGCTGCAGAGGTGAGCGAAGACATGTTTGTAAAAAGTCCGGAATCATAAAGGGAAGAAATATCATTAGCGGTAAGTGTGTTTCCCTTTGTAAGCGCAGATGTAAGAAGGCTTTCCGGAGTTATTGCTTCGGTAAGAACAGATTCATTTTTCTCTTTTGTCTGTTCACTTGTGTCGCTTGATTTTTTTGTATTATTTGGACGGTTAGGAAAGCTTGGAGTATAAAAGCCTCCCCCCACGGTAGGCATGGAAGGCATCTCCGGCATTTCGGGCATATCGATAGACTGAGAAAAAGCCACTGAGGATAATCCGCCGCATAACAAAATAAGGCTGAGCACAAGGGCCTTTTTCGATTTACAAACTGGCAAGGCTTTCCTCCACATATTCGAGACGCTGTGTAAGCTGGGCAATTGTTTTTTCAAGGCGAGACTTTTCGCGTTCCAGCTTTGTTTTAGGATCGTTTCCGCTTGCCTGAGCTGACTTCTGCTTCATCATTTCGCGGACAGAAGAAGGACTCTTTCCGCCGGCTAGGAATTCCTGCTCCAGTTCTGCACGGTCATCCTTCTTTTTTACACTGGCAACAACCTTCATGTTTTCAAAGCCGATTGCAGGATTTACTTCTATAGCGCCAACCTTTCTGATGTCTTTAGCAGCATTGCGGGGAAGGCAGAGAACACGGTCTACATAATCTTCATAGCGGATATCAGCTTCCTGGCAGAGATCAAAGGCACGGGCAAGTTTTTTTCCGAATTCCTGCATGAGCTGACCGTTTTTAGCCAGATAATTTTCCTTGATATCCTGGGTAAGAGCCTTAAGTTCCTCGTTATTTTCCCAGCCGATTGAGTAATAGCCTTTTTCTTCGGCAATTCTAAGAAGATCTCCGAATTTTGCCCAGAATTCCTGGGTGTGTACCTTGCAGGCCTTCCCGTAACTTGGGTCATTTTCCTGCTTTTCAATAGTACAAAGATGGTGTGTATATTCGTGAATTGCTGTATAAATCAGCATGTTGTCAGATTTTAAGTTCAGATTATGGATGTAGATTTCGTGTGTATCCGGCTGATAAAAACCGTTTACACGTTTGCTTTCTTTACCTGTCTGGATTACTGTAAAATCAATCTCACAAGGAGAAATGTCCAGCAGGATTTCTTTAATTCTTTCGTTATTCAATTCAAAAACCTCTCCCCCATTTTAACCGTATTTGTAATATTGGGGAAGAGGTTTTAACCACGTCATTGCGAGGAACCCGCAGGGTGACGTGGCAATCCATTGTTTAGAACTGATAAGAAGCTGTCAAACTTGCGAAGCTATTTTTCTTCCAACCGTAGAACTCACTGTCTTCATCAGCACAATGCATGTACATTCCGCTTGCAGTAAGTGTAAGGTTCTGATCCGGCTTGAAAGCAAGCTTTGGCATTACAACCAGATCACCGCGCTCAATTCCATACATTACTGTTACTTCTGGAGCAAGCTTATCGTTAAGGAATGAAGTTGTGATGTTGCATACAAGCTTGTTGTTTGTGTAGCCCTTGCTGTTGTAATCTACATCAGCAGCAAAATCATCACATTCATCTCCATGAAGAATAAGGCTTCCTGTCTCCTGTACGTTCAGGTTAGCGTTCCAGAACGGAAGGTCGATGTCAAATCCGCCCAGCCAGGCAATTGAGTTGTTATGTACCCAAGGATCTGTACCGTCAAGGTCATCAGTAAGATTGTAAGCGAACTCACCGCGAACATTGAAGTGCCAGATGATTGATGATGCTTCAAGACCAAAGGTCTGCTTTTTGTCGTAAGCAAGGAACTTATCTTCTTCAGAAACTTCGCCGTTAGCAAGGTATGCATCAAGGAAAGTATTCAACTTAGAAGCGTTGAATGATGGCTGCTTGTACCAGCCGTTGTAGTAGCTGAGACCAAGGTCTACCTGTCCGAGAGTTGCAGTTACACGTGCACCGTACTGGCTGTATTTAAGAGTCCAGAGGTCTGGATAGATTACAGATGGATCTGCGGAAAGTGCGTTGGCATTTGCAAGGCAGAGTGTATAATCTGTCTCTGCAGCTGTCAGTTCGTCTGTCAGATAAGCTTCATATTTTTCTGCAAGAACAGCCTTTGCGGCTGCAAGTTTTTCTGCGTCACTTGCAGTCAAAGGATTCTTTCCCTGCTTAATAAGAACAGCTGCTACTTCTTCTACAGTATATGAAATTTTACCATCGTCATAAGCTTTTGTAACCATTGCAGTAAGTGCTGCTAAAGCATCTGTATCGCCGGCATTCATAAGAGCTTTCAAAGTTGACGCCTCTGTAGCTTCCATACGGATTCTCTCAAGATAATCTGTACTGGCTGCTACTCTAGCCTTTGCATTGTCTGTAACAACCCCTGTCAAAGCTCCAACCTGAGCTGGAGTCCAGTGGCCTTCTGTCGCAAAGCGGTCTACAGGAAGAAGTGGTGTATAAACGCCTTCAAGGTTCATGTTAGCGAATGGAAGACTATAAACTGCACGAACCATAGGAGTGCTTATACGGCGGTCCAGATAATAAGGAATGATAAAGTCTGAATAATCGTCTGCATTAAAGTTGTCGA
>JAEEGJ010028625.1_pt1 | contig 11066 bp, 9 predicted proteins | sample 8958761 | NCBI WGS metagenome assembly JAEEGJ01 (sample SAMN16246546, study PRJNA631951) | gut metagenome | biome: gut microbiome; feature: rumen; material: RS-attached | host: Bos | place: Iran: Karaj | collected 2018-10
TGCACGCGGGGTCGAAGGCAATGCCCGCTTCGGTGGTGTTCGAGATTATGAACCGCATCTCGGGCTGCTCGGCCAGGCGCAGGTAGGCGTCGAAATCTTTGTACGGGTCGATGCCGCGGCTCACAACGTCAATCAAATCAATGCTGTCGACCGTTTTGCCGCTGTCAAGTCCTTGAAGGTTAAGATGATAAAGTCCGTCTTGAGCGTTGAGCATCGCCACTTTGCCGCCCGCCCGCGGCTGCACCACCACAACCGACGCGTTGAAATCGGTCCGTTGATTGGTCCGCCAGATTATCCAATCCGCGAAAGCGCGCAAAAAATTTCCTTCGCCAAACTGAATCACCTTCTCGGTGTAGGTTTTGGCCGCAATGGTGTTTCTATTGAGTTGTTTCATATCGTTTTCCAATTATGCGTTTATCCAAAATTACACAAATATCGCTAACGGAAACGAGTTGAAAAAGTATTTTTTACTTTTTATTTTTCGGTTCCCCGATGCCCAACTTTTTCGCAAAAAAAAGCCTCAGCTATTTATAATTGTGTATGTTTGTGGTCTGCAACTAAAAAGTAGACTAAAAACCATTTTTTGCGCTATGAATAGATATTTTAAAACGCTTTTACTAATGCCAATAGTAGCTACAGTAATGTCGTGCGGCCAAAGCCAGAATTCAGGCATCCGCACAGAAAATCTCGACACAACAGTGCGCCCCGCCGACGATTTTTATCAGTTCGCCTGCGGCGGCTGGATGAAAAACAACCCGCTTCCCGACGAATTTTCGCGGTTCGGCTCTTTCGATAAGGTTGCCGACGACACACGTCAGCAGCTTAACGAATTGCTGACCAATCTGACTAAAACACCGCAAGAGCCGGGAACTGTGGCTTACAAGATTGCCACACTCTACAATCAGGTTATGGACACCGCCAGGCTTAACGCTGAAGGCTACAAGCCTCTGGAGGCCGATTTGCAAAAGATTCGCGCCATCAGCAGCCTCGACGAGGTGATTCCGATGATGGTGAAGCTGGACAATAAGGGTGTCAACGGATACCTCGGCTTTTTCCTCGAAATCGACCCCAAGGACAGCCGCAACTACATTACCTACGTTTGGCAAGGTAGCCTGTCGCTCGACGAGCGCGAGTATTATATTGATACTGACGAGAATACGACCAACATCCGCAACAAATTCCGCGAGCACGTGGCAAAGGTGTTTGAGATGGTTGGGTACGACGCTGCCACGGCCAACCGTATGATGGAAGATGTTCTGCGCATCGAAACCCGTATGGCGAAGGCCTCGAAAAGCAGCACCGAGCTGCGCGACACCGAGGCCAACTACAATCGCACCGATTATGCCGATTTGTGCAAAAAATATCCTAATCTGAAATTCGATGCTTGGTGTAACGAAATGGGTATCAACGATATGGAATATGTCAATTTGTGCCAGCCCGACTATATTGCCGAGCTGAACAAACTGGTTGCCGATGAGAGTCTTGAAGCACAGAAAGCATATCTTGAATGGCGGTACATTGACGCGGCCGACAACTATCTGTCTGACGAATTCCGCATTGAATCGTTCAATTTTTATGAGAAGGTGATGAGCGGAGTACTTGAGGAATCACCGCGTTGGAAACGCGCCGTTCGCCTGTGCAGCAGTTCTTTGGGCGAGGCTGTGGGGCAGCTCTATGTTGAGAAATATTTTCCGGCATCGCACAAGGAGCGTATGCTGAAACTGGTGAACAACCTGAAAGACGCGCTGCGTGAGCGCATTATGGCACAAACGTGGATGAGCGACTCAACCAAGGCAACAGCCGTCGAAAAACTTGGCACATATTACGTGAAAATCGGCTACCCCGACAAGTGGCGCGACTACTCGCACCTCGACATTAATGCGGATAAATCGCTGTGGGAGAACATTATGACCATCAATGTCAGCGAAAATCAGTATTGGGTAAAGAAGCACTACAAACAGCCGGTTGACCGCGAAGAGTGGGGTATGACGCCGCAAACCGTGAACGCCTACTACAACCCGTCGACCAACGAGATTACCTTCCCGGCTGGCATTCTGCAATATCCGTTCTTTGATATGCAGGCCGACGATGCCTTCAACTACGGCGCCATCGGCGTGGTTATCGGCCACGAAATGACTCACGGTTTTGACGACGACGGCCGCAAATTCGATAAAGACGGCAATATGCACGAATGGTGGGCCAAAGGCGATGCCGAGAAGTTTGAAGCGCACGTAACACCTTTGGTTGAGTTCTTCAACAACATTGAAGTGCTCGACGGCCTGAAAGCCAACGGCGAGCTAACTTTGGGCGAGAATCTGGCCGACCACGGCGGTCTGCAGGTCGCCTATCAGGCATTCTTGAACGCTACAAAAGACAATCCGCTGCCCGTCAAAGACGGATTCACCCCGCAGCAGCGATTCTTCCTGGCCTATGCCAATGTCTGGGCCAACAACATCCGCGATGAAGAAATCCGCGTGCGCACCAAGAGCGACCCGCACTCACTCGGACGCTGGCGCGTGAACGGCACTCTGCCGCACATCAATGCGTGGTACGAAGCCTTCGACGTGAAGGAAGACGACAAGATGTTTGTGCCTGAAAACGAGCGCGTTGACATTTGGTGATTGAAGGAGAGAAGAACTGAAGGATTGAATGAGAGAATGAGAGAAGTCCCGATAGTATCGGGATGAATGATTGATTGAATTATTTATATCGATTAGCCAGTTAGCTGATTAAACATCAAATCAACAATACAACAAAAAAGCACCGAAAAATCCGGTGCTTTTTTGTTATGTCTTGAGATTGTCGGCTAAAACTTGAAATGCCCTGCCAATTCTATTCGGAAGGTGCGCCAAGTGTAATTGTCGCTGCGGATGCGGCTGCCGTCGGTGCGGTTGTAGAGCGTACCACGGTGCGTCATATCCTTGGTAATTGGGATGTAGAAGTTATTCGACACGGCAAAATGCTTGCTCAAATCGATGCGCATACCCGTGATGATGCCTAGCGAGTGCAGGTCTTTCAAATCGTTGTTCATCGCCATTCGGATGTTGTATTCTGCGCCGATGTAGGGGTTGAATCTGCCTATTCTGAAGCCTAAGCGCGCCGGCACGGCAAACATCACATAGTTGGTTGTCGATTCCACCAAACCAACCGAATCCTCGTAATGCCCGGTGCTCTCGTCCTCATTCCAATGCATATCAAGGCCCTCGCCGTGGCCTTTTTCGCCTTTTTCGATGTTAAAGGTGGCGATGCTTATAGTGTATTTTGTGTCGCCAGAGCAAAAGCCGCAGTCGGGATAGTTGCAATTGAATTTGCCTTTAAGTCCTTCGTTTTCAAACAGAAAATGAATAGCGGCACCCGTACCCAAAGTGAACCGGCTGATGAATTGTGTCTCGTAATTCACACCGAAGTTGACAGTGGCGTTTCCGCCCGGATTCCACGCCAAATGGTCTTCAACCACTATCGGGCTGCAAATGCTTGTCCACGCGCCGGCACCCAAAAACATATCGAGCGTGCTTTTGTCGATGAGCATATTTTTAACGGCAAAAGCCATAAGATTCCAAAAGCCCACACTGTTTGTGCTGTCGTTTTTCTTAACATCCTCACCGATAACCACATTGTCGATGGGAATGGTTGTGGTTTTGCCGTTGCCGATAATCAGCAGGTTTGATGTGTTGGTGAGCGTGTCAACCTGAATAATTCGCATTGTCTTGGTGTCTTCAAACGGGTTGACGCGCTTCTCAATGTACTCATACACAGTGTCGTACACAATTACTTCCTCGTAAATGTAAACTGTATCTTGCGCGAAAAGACCGCCCGACAACAGGCAGCCTGCAATAGCTAAAAGAATGGTTAGCAGCGATTTCATAAATTACGGATTGGTGGTTGATGCGCTCACGGTGTCGGTCACCACAACCTTGCGGTGGCGGATGATTTTCTTTTTGACAACCACGGTTTTCTTCTCTTCCTTCGGTTTCGCCTTGACGGCCTTGGGCACAGGTTCGGGCGGCAGATTTGCCAGTGTGTCGGCCAGATTGAGAGTGTCAGCCGGAAACTCGTCAACAATTGTATCAGCCTGAATTACAGCGCTGTCGGCCGCGATTATAATCGGTTCGGGTTCTTGAACGGGTTCGCTTTCGGTGTTCATCACAACCGCGCCCACACCCACGCCTGCAGCCACCGTGGCAGTGGCAATGCCGGTTGTGACAGCGGCCGTCGAGCCCACAGTGACGTGCCCCGCAGCCGCGCCAAAATTGATGGCGTGCGATGCTGCCGGCGCGGCCGGTGCCAGTCCAAAGTTGCTGAAACTGTGTTGATAAAGCTTATCGACAAAGCCTTCGCGGTGCGGAATGAAGAACAGCAGCCAGGCACGGCGGCGGCGCTTCGACTGCGCCTTCTCGGTCAGAATTTCCTGAAGGCGTTTCCGAGCCCGCATCAGATGCGATTTCGATGTGTTCTCGCTGATATTCAGCTCTTCAGCAATCTGCGAGTGCGTATATCCGTCAATCACATACATATTGAACACCAGCCGGTGGTGCTCAGGCAGCTGGTTGACGGCGGCAAGCAGTTCCTCTTGCGAGAAATCGACCTGCGCGATTATGTTCAAGTTGTCGTTGCTGTCCATTTCGTCATCGATTAAAATGTTTTCGTAAAGTTGCTGTGCGGCTTGAGTCCGCAGGTGCTGCAAGGCGGTGTTCACCGCAATGCGCCGCAGCCAGGCGTCGAACTGTCCGGTGCCGCGGAACGAGTCCGATTTTTCCATCGCAGCCATAAAGGCGTCGTGGGCAAGGTCCTCGGCCAGCTGGCGGTCGGCCACGTAGCGATAGCACGCGCCCGTCAGCTTGCTGATGTTGCGGTTGTAGGCCTTGGTCCAAAAGTCAGTTGTAAAGTCCATTTTCAAAACGCGTTTTACCTATTGATGCCGATTTGCGAAAAAGTTGCACCTCAGCGACGAAAATATTTTAATCTTTCTTATATCTGGTTGTTTATCAATTTTTTAATGGCGATATTTTTATTCTGCCCGTGATGGGCGCTTTCGCGATATTGGCCCACGATTCGGCGTCGAACTCAAGCCAGACCACTTCCGAAGTGGCGAACCAGCCGAATCCGTCGCTGCCCGACAATCGGCTTACAAGCCTAGAAACCAGCGGGTTGTGTCCGACAATCAGCAGACTGTTGATTGTGTCAGGGCAAATCTCGATAAGGTCGGTCACCTGATATTCGTCATCGCCATAGAGCGGCCTGATAATCTCAATTTCAACATTGGGGCACAATTGTCGCGCGACAATCTCGGCCGTCTGCATAGCACGCTGCGCCGGACTCGCCCAGACAGCATCGGGCGCAATGCCGGCGGCGGCCATCTTCAGCGCCACATTGGCGGTCTGCGCTTCGCCGTCGGGCAGGATGCAGCGGTCGGCGTCAGGCTTCTGCCAGCCGTTTTCGGTCAGTGCGTGCCGCATTATTGCTATCGATTTGCTCATAACGCCGCGAAGATACGGCAAAATTCCACTGTAATTTTTACCTTAGCCGCAAAATCGAAGATTATGACAAAGTACATCGGGGCTCACGTGAGCACGCAGGGCGGCGTTGAGAATGCGCCGCTGAACGCCAGCGCGATAGGCGCAACGGCTTTCGCACTCTTCACAAAAAATCAGCGGCAGTGGTTTGCCAAACCGCTCGAACCCGCATCAATAGACGCTTTCAAGGCGAATTGCGCCAAATTCGGCTACACCGCAAAGCAGATTCTGCCGCACGACAGTTACCTGATAAACCTTGGCAACCCCGACCCCGACGGGCTGCAGAAGTCGCGCGAGTCGTTCATTGATGAGATGCAGCGGTGCGCGCAGTTGGGTCTCGACCGATTGAACTTCCATCCAGGCAGTCACCTAAAGCAAATATCTGAAGATGAGTGTCTTGCGCTTATTTCGGAATCGATAAACATTGCGCTTGAAAAAACGTCGGGCGTGACGGCCGTTATCGAGAACACGGCTGGCCAGGGTACAAATCTTGGCTTCACCTTTGAGCAGATTGCACAGATTATCAGCAAGGTAGATGACAAATCGCGCGTTGGTGTCTGCATCGACACGTGCCACGCCTACGCCGCTGGCTACGACTTGAAAACCGAAGAAGGTTTTGCCCGCACGTGGCAGAAATTCAGCGATGTGATTGGTTTTCAATACCTTCGCGGAATGCACCTTAACGACACAATGAAAGGCCACGCCAGCCGAGTTGACCGCCACCAGTCAATCGGCAGCGGCTTCCTGGGCGAGAACGCCTTCCGTATGCTTATGGCCGATGCGCGTTTCGACGGCATTCCACTCGTTCTGGAAACACCCGACGAGACTCTTTGGCCCGATGAAATCAACAGGCTCAAAAGTTGGATTTCCGCCCAATGAATCAGCAACTTATAGCGCAATTAGAAGCCGAAGCGTCGCGCGCCAACACCGATTTTATTGCCAACTGGGCTGGCATCAACGCCGAACGCATTGCCGACTTGTTTGAAATCGCCTTAAACGCTGACGGCCAGACGGCTGCGCGGGCTTTGTGGGCGCTCGAGAAAGTGGCTGCCGCGCACCATAATATTCTGCAGCCGCATATTCCTGCCCTTGTTGCCGCCATTCCGCGATTCACATTCAGCGGAATGCGCCGCATCGCCTGTAAAATCCTGATGCTCACCGACGTGCCGCAGAAATTCGACGGCCCGATTGTCGATTTCTGCTTTCGAATGCTCGAAACACCCGATGAGCCTATAGGCGTGAAAGCCAACTGTATGTCGCTGATTGCCAGTCGGCTTGCGGATTACCCCGAACTCAAACCTGAACTGAAAGCGATAGTTGATTCAATAATTGAAACTTCTGACTCAAAAGGATTTGTGGTGCGGGTGCGGAAGGTGTTGAAATAGAAGTGAAACTGACTTAACTCAATCCTTATTTGATTCGCCAACGGCCTTTAAATCAGCATCTTCATCCTTTTTCTCATCCGAATAATAAACATCAATCGCCACAAGCAGCGCCGTGAAGCCCCAGAACGGAACCGAAGCCTTGTCGGTATCGAGAAAATCGTTGAGCACGCCGTGGAAATAGTAGGTAAACAAGCCCACAATAGCCGCCAGACCAATGGTGTAGAGCATCGGATGGTTGGCGCGTGTGCGGCGTATGGCACGGAATCCTGTTATGATGGTTGCAACCATTACTGCCAAAAGCGTGAGAGGTCCCAAGAAGCCTTCTTCCGCGAGCGGGCCAAGGTATTCGCTGTGGGCGTTGCCCAAATCGCCTTCGTTGGTGCTGATGATTGTTTTCTCGTAAGAGATTTGGAACGGCGCATAGTAGAACATATAAGTACCTGGTCCCCAGCCGAGTATCGGTTTTTCGAGAAACATTCGTCCGGCGCAGTTCCAGCGGTTGATACGTTCCATATTTGATGCGTCAGTCGAGATGTTGGCCATCGACTGCAAGTGCTCGACAAAGTCGGTCGACGAGTCTTGGTCGTTGGTTTTCAGGTCGCGCATCAGCATATCGCCGAAGGTGAAAAAGCCTATCGCGACAACGCCGATTATGGCCACAATGGTGGTGAACTTGATTTTCAGTTTGTGGCAGCACCAAATGCCGAAGCCGCCTACAAGACTCAACCACGCCGCGCGGGTGTATGAGAATATTATGCCGACAATCAGCAGCACGGCCATAAACATAAATGTGGCACGTTTGCGTGGGTCAATCAATTTGCTGAACGCCAAAGCGATAACGGGCGGAATGTAGAATGCCAGCAATGCGCCATACGACGTGTGGTCTTTGTAGAACGGGTTGGCCGACCAGTGGGCAATCTTCTCATCGAAAATGCCGTATTTGGCGTGGCGCACAAGCGCGTAAATAACTACAATACAAAGAGCTATGGCATAAAGAATCACAAAAGTCTTTGCGTTGTTCTCGTCTTTACGGAACACCTGCGTCATTACAAAGTAGAGCGGAACAATGAACCACAATCGCGAAAGCAGAAATTTGAACGAAACTAGCGGCTCAACGCTTGTGACACAAGTAATTAGCATCCACGCCAAGTAAATATAAATGGTAATGCTGACAGGGTGAGTCAGAATGCGTTTGTCGAAGCGCTTCTCGCTGATAATCTTAAAGATAAATAGCAGCAATATGCCGGCAAGCAGCGGTTCGGTTGGCAGGAACATATCAATTGGCAACCCTTCGACCGCCTCGCTCAACGGAACCGACAGCGGTGCCATAAAAGCAATGAACAACAGCAGTTTATCGAGCGCCAGAAAAGCCGCGCCAACAAGAATTATTGCTATCGGCAGCGCGCCCAACAGGTAAAAACCGTTGTAGATACAGACCAGGTTCAGCGCCAGAAACAACGCCGTGCAAGCGTAAACCCACCAGCCGTTTTTTGTCGGAATCTGCAAGGTTCAGTCCTTTTTAAGATAGTCGATACGGCGGACAACAGCATCGCGGATTATCATAAAGAGCATCAGTGCGATAACGGTGGTAATGGTTGACGAAACCACAATCATCCAGCGCACCGGATAGGCCTTCTTTTCCGATATTGTGGCCGGGTTGACAACGTATTTGTGCGGCAGATTCTGACGCGCATCCAACTGTGCCTCAGTAAGTTTGGTCTTCAAACCAGCCAAGCGCTCGCGGTCGAGTTTCAACTGACTGCTGATTCCGGCAAAAGCGCCGCCCTCTTTTCCCAGTTCGTCGAGACGCTTCTGAATCTCGTTGGCGGCACTCTTGTTGCCGTTGCCAAGAGCCGTTCCAAGCGCACTCGACAGCGCCTCAGCCTGCTTCTCGTAATCGACAATGCCCTTTTTGCGCATCTCGTTCAGCGTCTCTTCCTGCTCTTCAATGTCTTCTCGCAACTCATTGTATTCTTTCTCAACAAGTTGCATTGCCAAAATAGCCTTTGTGTGCAGCATATTGTTGCGCACGGTATCCACCAAGTTCGAAATCTCGTTGGCTATTTCGGCAGCGAGTTTCGGGTCGGTATCCATAACCGAAATGCTGACCGACAGGAATTTAGTCGGTTTTATGACGATGTTCTTGTTGTACTTTTGATAAAGTTGAGTGTAAGGATATTTCGTGTTGGGCTTGATTTCGTAATGGTTCATAAGGTCGAATTTCTCGACAATACGACGGCGAATCTCGTCAGACTGCAGTACCTGCATCAGTTGGTCGAGTTCCTCGTCCTCGCCCAAGCGCAGTACGCTCTTAACCATACCAACCGACGACGTCGAGAGCAAGTCCTGCGACAGCGAACCTGCAGCCGTTGGGAAAAGAATCACTTCTGATTTATATTTCTCTGTCATACAAAGCGATACTACTGCCGAAATAATAGCCGTAGCAACACCAACAATGATAATCGGCAACCGGCGGTTCCAAAAATAAAGAATCAAGTCGACAGCGTCGAACTTGTATTGGTTTTGATTTTCTTCCATAATAATACGTTTCAGATTTGAGCCGCAAAAGTAATAATTAATTGGTGAATCGGCTAATCGGTCAATCGTTTAAATGTTGAGAGTTGAGAGTTGAGCACCTCGTTGTTTAGAAGGTTGAGTTTAAGGCTAAACTTTAGCTGTTAAACTCAAAATACTATCTTCTACAACTTCTCCACCTTTCCAACAAATAAGATGGTACCAGTCTGTTTATCGCGGATTATGTAGGCGAACGGGCGGTTTACATTGAACTCTATTGGAACAATAATTTCCGGTGAGCCAATACCTGTGCCTGTAATATCTATAACAGTTACTGCGGCAGCTTCGGTTCCGCTCTCATCAACGCTGATATGTGAAAGTTGGAACGCATCGCTCACGAACGCTTCAGTGTATCCGCCGCCCATTTTGCTCAAATCGGCGGTTAATGGCGAAAACACATCAACCACACCTAACTGATTCATAATCTTGCCCAATTCAAGTTTGAATTCCAAGTCGAATTTTGGCAAAGACACCAAAAGTTCTTTCGACGACATTTTTGCAAGAGCCGCATCAAACCGAGTCTGACTTAATTGTTCAATGCACTTACTGACGCTTATTCCGCTGTCGGGTAGAATGATATCCATACAAGTGGTGCCGTTGTATGGCAGTTCGGCCATCGCAAAATTCTCTGTGCGGACGTAACTGAAATTTTCCTGCTGCTGCATCATATCAACCTGCGACACATTGCTGCTGGCGTTGGTGAAATCGGCTTTAATTGTTGCGCCTTCTTCGAACGGCATTTTCCAATCAGCCTTGAAATAAAGCGAGTTGGCAAGTACAGTTACAGTATATTCATCAATATCATCTTCGTTGAGCATTTTCGGAATCATTCCGTGCGTTTTTTGGTTGCACCAGCCGTTCATCACAGCAAGTGAACTGTCTTTGTTGACAAAATCCAATGTGGCCGCTTCGGCATCAAAATATCTGTTGCACAAACTGATATAATCTTCGAAAAGTGGCGCGCGGCGGGCGGACCAAATGGCATTGGCGGTTTCAATGGTCTGTTGGAACATTCCTTTCTCATACTCGTCCAATTCGGCACTCTGACTTGCATATTGGCTGTTCAGTTTGTACCATTCCGAAATCACGGCACGGCAACGGTTGTTTAAATCATCAATTGATTTCGAACCATATCCGAAAGCATCGAGAATCTGTTGGCGGCTGTTGCCGTCGGCTCCGTTGGCGAGCATTGCAAAGGCCAATTCAACACTTATGGGCGACAGTAAAAAATTACCATTTTCGGACGTATTCAACTGTTTTACAATGTTGAAGGTAAAATCTCCATCAGAATTGTCAGTCAATGCTCCCAGATTGATGTACGTTGTATCAAACAGAGTTCGCCCCGAAGGATTCGGGTCGGGTTCTGTGTTGTCATTTTTATCGCACGCGGCGAAAACGAAACCGGCAATAAACAATGCCGCAAAAACAGTTTTTTTCATCATAATAGTAAATTGTATAAAAATAGGGACGCAACACACGCTACGTCCCTACAAATATGGCTAAAACTTTAATTAATTATCCTTCCACAATCACAATCTTCTCAATCAAGTCGCCCTGACGGATTGCGTCGAGAACATCCAACCCATCGAAAACC
>JAEEGJ010028628.1_pt1 | contig 11065 bp, 10 predicted proteins | sample 8958761 | NCBI WGS metagenome assembly JAEEGJ01 (sample SAMN16246546, study PRJNA631951) | gut metagenome | biome: gut microbiome; feature: rumen; material: RS-attached | host: Bos | place: Iran: Karaj | collected 2018-10
GATAAGATATGAAACCTATAGTAAAAAACATTCTTACACACACTGGAATAGTAATCATATTCTTTCTTATTTCCATTCTGTTTTTCGACAAGCTAGTTACCAGCAACAAAGTTCTCAATCAGGGCGACACGCGCAACTGGCAGGGAATGGTGAAGGAACAGAAGGATTTTCTGAAGGAAACAGGCACATACACACACTGGAACAGTGCAATGTTCAGCGGAATGCCGACTTACCAGATTACCAACAAACCACAGGAATCAATTTTCAAAGCCAAAGAAATATTCGACCTATACTGGTTGGGCTGGTCAGAAAACATTGGTGTACTATTCCTTTACCTCATAGGATTTTACATCTGTCTTGTCGCACTTGGCGTTAACCCGTGGCTAAGCCTTTTCGGTGCAATTGCCTTTTGACTAGGAAGCTACAACATAATAATAATTGAAGCGGGACATATTTCAAAAGCCTGGGCTTTAGCAATGGTGGCTCCTATTTTCAGCGGCATAATACTGACACTGAAGAAAAAATATCTAATAGGTGGAATACTTTTCACTATAGCGCTTGGTTTCCAGATTGCATTCAACCACCTGCAGATAACATACTACACATTGCTTTCGGTACTAATACTTGGCTTGGTTTACCTAATTTACACAATAAAAGACAAGACTTTCAAGCAATTTGGGAAAGCTATTGGCGTACTTTTGCTAGGCGCAATCTTCGCTATTGGCGGCAATGCCCGTCTGCTTATGATGAACGTGGAATATTCCAGATATACCATGCGTGGCGGTTCCGAAATTACAGTTACTCCCGAATCTCTATCTGGCGACATCGAACATTCTGACAACAAGAACAAAGTTGGACTAAACATGGATTACGCCTTTGCATGGAGCTACGGAATCGGTGAAACCTACACTTTGCTTGTCCCAGGAAGCTACGGCGGTGGTTCAAACGAACCAGTTGACAAGTCAACAGAAACATACAGAAACTTCAAAATCAAGAATGCACCGCTCTACTGGGGCGACCAGCCGTTCACATCGGGACCTGTGTATTTCGGAGCAATAATAGTTTTTCTGTTCATTCTCGGACTTTTCATCGTGAAAGGACCGGAACGCTGGTGGCTGCTTGGCATAACTATAATGGCAATAATCCTTTCGTGGGGCAAGAACCTAATGGGTGTCAACGGATTCCTGTTCGACCACCTGCCAATGTACAACAAGTTCCGCACCCCATCAATGAGCCTTGTGATTGCCAATGTCGCAATGGTAATGATGGCAATTCTTGCACTGAAAAACATTTTCGGCAACGAAATCGACAAGAAAAAACTAAAGATTGCGCTTTACGCATCGACAGGAATCACCTGCGGCATAATCCTCATCGTATTGATTTTGTCGGGTTCGTTCTCGTTTGCTGGCGCTGTTGACGAGCAGATGGCTGCACAATACGGCGACGGATGGCCAAAAATCCAAGAAATTTTCATAACCGATAGACAAGCCTTGTTTACTGCCGACTCGTGGCGCTCAATAATACTCATTCTGCTTTCGGCGGCAACATTGTTCTTCGCAATCAGCTACAAGGAAAAGAAACAAAAAGTTGCTTTTATCGTAACAACTGCAGTCATTGCCTTGCTCGTAGTTTTTGACCTTTGGACTGTTGACCGCCGCTATCTTAACGATGACAGCTATGTTTCGAAAAAGGAAATGCAATTAAGTCCGACCGAGAACGACAAGACAATCGACCTGTTAGCAGAGCGTTTCGGCGACAAGGATTTCCGTGTTATGAACCTTGCCACCAGCACATTCAACGACTCGCGCACCTCGGCATTCCACCACTCTATTGGCGGATACCACGGAGCAAAACTGCGTCGCTATCAGGACCTCATCGACTTCTACATGATGGGCGAACTGAACATGAATGTACTCAATATGCTCAACGCGCGATACTTCATCGTTCCCGACCAGCATGGTTCGAGCATGGTGCAACGCAACCCTGCAGCACTCGGAAATGCATGGTTTGTAGATGGTTGCCTGATAGTGGATGATGCAAATGCAGAGATTCTAGCGCTCAACGACTTCTCCCCTGCCGACACTGCAATTATAGCACCCAATTTTGCAAGCTACGTAGAGGGCAAAAATCTGTCGCGCGACACCACAGCCGTCATCGAAATGACACATGCGAAACCATACAATCCTGATTATTTGGTTTACAGCACTTCCTCCAGCAAGGATCAGTTGGCTATCTTCTCCGAGGTTTACTACGAACCCGACTGGAAGGCATATATCGACGGACAGCCAGCCGAATATTTCCGTGCCGACTACATACTTCGTGCAATGGTAATCCCAGCAGGACAGCACAAAATTGAGTTTGTAAACGAAGCTCCAATGATAAAGGTATGGGATGGAGTTTCGATTGCATTCTCGGTACTGCTCGCATTGGTAATTGCAGGAGTGATTTTCATGCAGTACAGGAAGAAAAAAGCTACCGCTAATGCATAACAAACCCTTTAACGGTCAAGGAAAACGAAGCATAGTGCCATGAGTAGCAACCTATTGTTCATACGCTACAAAAAATCGGAAGGAATCCCCGAAGGCGGAGAAGTATGCACATGGCGCAACTACACCGCCCTGTCGGATTTGCTTGGCGAAGACAACATAAAAACCTATTATGTCCACGAACAAATAAAGCGTAAAAGTCTCTGGACTATCATCAAAAGTGGAATATTGTCGTTGTTCGGCTATTTCTACGGGCTTAGTCCAAAACGAGTCAAGGACATTGTTTCGATTGCAAAGTCTTACGACTACGTGTTTATCGACAGAAGTGTTTTCGGGATAATTGCCCGCGATTTAAAAAAATCGGGATACAAAGGCAAGGTGATTACCTTTTTCCACAATGTTGAAGTGCCGTACTTCGAAGCAAAGCTAGCGAACAAGAGACTGCCGCGCTTTTTTGCAGTAAAATGCGCCGACAGCAACGACCGTTTTTCGTGCCTGCATTCCGACAGGATAATCGTTTTGAACGAGCGCGACGGACAAGAAATAAAATCAAGGTATGGCAGAACTGCCGATTCGACAATTCCAATTGCACTTGCCGACAAATTCGCCGACAGCGAGCGCACCGATGCGAACACATCGCCAGTTCCCATTTGCATGTTTCTCGGTTCGTACTTCAAGCCAAACAACGATGGCATAATATGGTTTGTACGCAATGTACTTCCATCGGTAAAGATAAAAATGAAGATAGTCGGCAAGGGAATGAAGAAACTGAAGGAAAACGAACCCGAATTGCTGAAAAACATTGAAATCGTGAGCGATGCACCCGACTTGCAACCCTACTTTGCCGAAGCCGACATTATGGTACTGCCGATTTTTTCGGGTAGCGGAATGAAGGTTAAGACCTGCGAATCGCTCATGCACGGCAAAAATATCATCGGCACAAGTGAGGCTTTCGAAGGTTACGATGTCGATACAGAAAAAGTTGGTGGCGAATGCAATACGGCAGAAGAATTTATCGCTCTGCTGAACGATTTTGCTCAGAATCCGAGACCAAAATTCAACGAATATTCAAGGAATGCCTTCCTCAAGAACTATTCTGAAGATGCTGTAATTGAAAAGTTTAGGGAAATATTTAGCGAAAATTCAATGTCCAACTAATTTATTATCAGCATATAATATGCTACAAAAAATGAACGTCATTCCACAAGTCAGAATGTTTTTAAAAGCCGAAGGCAGAGCAAACTTGTTTGATATGTTAAGGCGCATAAAAACATCTGCAAGGCAAACATACACGCGATACGGAACGGGGAGCGTTGTAAGCCGCTCACTGAGCATGTCGAAGTGCGGCAATCCACGAGGAGATTGCTCACTTCGTTTCGCGAAGCTGCAAGCAGCGTTCCGTACAGACAGGCTCACGAGCAACGTACCTTATGCTGTTCGCTTTGTCTTACGGAAACATGGTTCACGAAGCTTGCGAGTAATGACAGTAAGGAGTAAGATTCTATGATTTCGATAATCGTCTGCACATACAACCGAGCCAAGTACCTATACGATGCCCTTGCAAGCATCGCCAGCAACGACTTCCCCTACAACGAATACGAAATCGTTCTCGTCAACAACAACAGCACCGACGACACCGAAGAAAAAAGCAAGCAGTTTACTACAAATTTTCCCGATGTCAATTTAAGGTACTGCACCGAAAGCAAGCAAGGACTTTCGTTTGCTCGCAACAAGGGCATAGCCGAAAGCAAAGGCGACTTCCTTGTCTTTCTTGACGATGATGTTGTCGTAAAGTCCGATTACCTTAGAAATCTAAGGTCAAACCTCGACAATACGCCGGACCTGATGGCTTTCGGCGGAAAGATAACGCCACGGTTCGAAGCAGGACATCCGCCCAAGTGGCTTAACCGCTGGATGTATTCGTTGATTTCGGCAACCAACAGCCCCGACAAGACGCAAAAATACGGCAAACACAAGTACCCAATCGGTGCAAACATGGGCTTCAGAAGGCAATGCCTCGAAAAAAGCGGTTATTTCAACACCGAACTTGGTCGCACTGGGAACATTCTTCTTGGCGGCGAAGAAAAGGACATTTTCCTCAAAATTAAAGCATTGGGAATGGAAATCTTCTATTTCCCCGATGTTGAAATAGAACACATAATCCCCGAATCGCGTACAACGGAAGAATATATAGAGCGGGTTGGCTTAGGCGTTGGCATCAGCGAACAGATACGCTGCACTTCCACAGGAAAGCGAAGCCTGCACAAGCGTCATTTTCAAGAATTTGTAAAATGGTGCGGAACGCTAGTGCTTGCAACATATTATACACTAACATTCAGGTCCTACACTGCGAAGATAATGCTGAAGTTCAGGAAGAATGTAAGCAAAGGATTAAGGACAGCTACAAATCAAGCCGCCTGTACTGACGCTCAGGTGATGCAATAATACAAGTTTTCCGAGTTTTTTCCGTCCATTCTCTCACTGGAGTCATAAAGTCCTCGCCATAAATGTCGCGAAGCCATGATTCAGCTTTTGCTGCCATGTAAAACTTATGCCCGAGAAAATCAACCTCTTCAAACTCGGTTCTCTGAACGGGAAAAATAAAGGTTGGGAATCCATCGGTTTCGTTGGCCGTACGCCAATCCTTATATTCATGCTTTCGTGGAGGGCTACAAGCTATTCTTTCATCGTCAAAATCATAGTAATAATAGATGTCAATAGGTACGCCATCGTACTTAAACTGGTCTATTGTAATGCGCCCATTTGATTTTATATACGACTGCTTTAAAAAAGTAAAGCCATTTTCCTTGAATATATCGATGATGTTATCAGGGCGTTCGGATGCGAGCATACCAAGGTCAATATCGAAATCGTACGGAATAAATCCTTTTTCACGATATGCGCCAAGCAAAAGTCCAAAGCAGAAAAACACCTTGATATTGCGCTCGCGCATCATTGCATCTACCTTTGCAAGGACATCAATACCTCTTTCCTTTATTGCCTTGGCTTCCTTCTTTTCTATATATTTGTTCGCTTTCTTTACGATAAACTTGTATATGCCCAAGGCAGAAGCAATCTTCACTAAAAATTTTCTCATAGCATCAGTTTTATTTTTCTGCCACTATTGCGTAGAAATGAGTATTCGTCCACCTATTGCACTCAGGCGGATAAATATCTGCAACTTCAATATTGCAATATCCTATTTTCTTCAAATTAGCCACTTCCTTGTCGATATGCCTGTACTGTGCAAAATAGTTGGTTTTCTGTTCTTCTGAATAACCTTCAACAGTAACATCCTCTGTTACACCAAACTGGTTCTTTATAATTATTTTACCAGCTTTCTTAAGATTACCGAAATACTTGGTGTAAATCTTCACCGATTCTTCCTCGTTGAAATAATGCATGGTTCCGAATATGGTAATCAAATCGAAAAGGCTATCGCTTGGTGTGTAGTCATCGAATGTATGATTTACAATTTCAACATTGGAAGATTTTACTATAAATTTTGTAAACGACTCAAAAGGCTCAACCGCAACAATCCGCTTAACCTTGTCGTAAATTTTATTAACTACCAATCCTGTTCCGCTACCCAAGTCAAGTATCTCGGTATTAGCGTTGCTGTATTTCAAAATAAAATCAGCATCCATCTGCGAAAAGTCGCTTGCATTTGCAAGTTTTACCGACTTCTGGTCGTTTGTATTTTGAGACATGCGCTCAAAAAAATCCAATGCTTCCTTATTTTCCATAGTAATCTTTTGTCAAATCGTATATCTTGTCGGCAAGAACCTCAAGAGAATCAATAACATTTGTATCGTCGGAATGATAGTCAACCCTAATGTCGGTGCAGCCCATTACAACAATATCACACCCCTTGCCTATCAGATGTTTTCTAACTTCCTCGAATATACGAGCAGGTCTTTCTGACGAATCCATTGCATCAAACCTATGTATGTTTTTTACATTGCAGATGCCTTTAGTAACATTTTTCTGCACATCAGCATCGGGATAAACCAGTTCCACATCGGGACAAATTTCGGCGAAGTAACGCTCATAAACCTTTCCGCCAAGGCAGCCGTCGGAAGCTACAAGTCCAACCTTTTTTGCTCCAGATTGCTTACATTTCAAAGCGACTTCCTCTATAAGGTTTATGAATTTCACGCCAACCTTGCTTTCGATTTCCAGCAAGGCATAATGGGCAGTATTGCAGCACATGCAAATTGTTTCGGCACCAGCATTTTTCAGTTTGATTCCTACATTCACATAGTCATCTATAAAACTGGGACCTTTCCCTTCGAGGTACATGCTTCTTGATGGAGCCTGTGTAGCCTGGTAAATAATCATTTCGGGGTGATGACAATCGCGAAAAGCGCCATTTCTAGTATATTTCACCTCGATTAATTCGCAAAGCTTGTTTGTAGCCGCTACTCCTGCCGCTCCTATTACGCCAACAACCATAACTACCAGTTCTTTGTTATTTCCATTACTCTCTTATAATCATCGTAAGTATCTATGTCGTAAGCTCTTACTTTTATTCCCTTCATTGGCAGATAAGGCTCGAGCTGGTTGAACACATTACCCGACGAATATTGCACCTTGCGCTTCATTATGCATGCAGGACCTGTCCATTCGTAGTCGCCAGTCTCGCGCGAAAATGCCAGCACATCGCCGTTCTCATCAGTCTGCACAAACACAGCCTCGTCGGAACTCTTGTCGGCATAGCAGATAAATTCGCCATCGGTGGCTAATATTTTCTTCACATCGTCGGGGTGAACAAGCAGGTCGCCGTCCCATTCAAGCACATATTCCTTTGCATCGACAGCACCCAGATAGAAACTTGCACCAGTCTTTGTCTCAAAATAACGGTGATTGTAAACAAACACCACATCTTTCCTGTGCTTCAGCACCTCCTCTATTATGTCGTTTGCCTGATAGCCGATGACAATACGAACATCCTCGACATCCTTAAACAGTTCCAACTGCCATGCAATCAACGACTTGCCATTTATCTTAATCAAGGCCTTTGTCTGCCCCAATCCGAGACGCGAACCTATTCCCGCACAACTTATAACAACTGATTTAACTGACGACATAAGGCTTTCTCATTAAAAATCAAATAATTAGTTATAGGCAAAATACTCTTCGACGGAGAGTGCGTCATTCCTACCGCTATTGCCACATCGGCCACGCGCATAGCTTCCATGTCGTTGTTGCCGTCGCCAATGTAAACAACTTTGTATCCTTCTTCCTGATACTTCTCCACCACGACTTCCTTGCGCAGAATTTTAGTCAGCTTTACAACTTTGTTGTTCTCGACAATAGCATCGGAGCAATAAGCCTCGCAACCAAGTCTAGCAAGCAACTTTTCCGACCAGCAAAGCAAGTTTCCCGTTGCAACAACGCACTGTTCCTTGTGCTCACGGATAAAGCCAACAAGTTCCGGATACATATTTACATTTTCCAACAAATTTGCAACCTCATCGACGGGCAGTTTACCAAGTATGAAAACGCGGCGTATAAAGCTTTCCACAAACGGAATGTCGCCCTGTATGGTCTCGCGCGTAAGCTGTTCGATTTCCTCCTGCACATTGAAATGCTTTGCCATCAAGGGCAAAGTTTCCTCGGAAGTTATCGTCCCGTCCAAATCGAATATGAATTTTATTTTCGACATATACCTTTTAGGCTTGTAAAATAACTTGCAAAATTAATAAAGTTTTACTGAATAAACAAATCGGCTCAAATTTGCCCGAATTTATGCCATTATCGGCTCACTCACGAACCGAAAAAGAAGGAAAAGACATTCGATTTGAGCCGAAAAGACAAAATACAATCAATATGAATTAATTTCGCAAACACCTTACACTAAAACCAAGCGTTTTGCTATTGCGTGTCTTTCCCATTGCGACACTATCATTATGTATCTTTCTATCCCATGCACTGTTATTATCACCGGATTGAGTTGTAGAAGACCACCAAAAACCATATAGGCCAATTCCCATAAATTGGGAATCGACCCATCTATGACCAGCAGGTTTCCCATTAAAACTGCTTGTATTGTTCTTAGGCTGCAACCATCCTGGAGAGTTCTCAACATCAGATTCCACCCAGCCACTAGTCGATGCCAGCGACTTTGCAATTACATTATGCGTTTCCCTATCGCTATCTGTATCAATATAATCATCAAAATTATAGCCATTATTCTGTAGATATACCTCCAATTGCGACCACTCGGCATCGCTCGGCAAATGCCAGCCTGCAGGACATGCCGTCAGAGCAGCCTTCCAATTGTACCATGCTCCATATTCTGCATAATTCGGATTCTCTTTTGCGGTCTCAACATCCTCCCCATCGTATCCATACACATAATATTTAGCATCAACAACTGAAGCATCACTATAAAAATTTACACTCGGCAAATAACGCATATTTTCTGCCAACCATTCCTGTTCTCCAATCATAATGGAGCAATATGAATTTCCATCGCGCTCGTCATACACTCCTGAACCCAAATGCAACCACAACAAAACAATGCTGTCGCAGCCGTTTGCCGCCGTAAGCACCTGCTGATAACAACCACTTTCGGCATATGTAACACCATTGTAAACAAACGGATCTGCACAAGTGTTTATCTCCACCTCACTATACACAGGAACGCCATTATTAGTAATAGTTAGATGCAAAAGTACGACACTGTCGCAACCATTGGCATCGCGTAAAGTCTGAACATAATCGCCACTCTGGGTGTAAGTCTCTCCGCCCAAAGTATATGCTACACATCTTTCAACATTAATTTCCGTAAGCGACGGAGTTGAACAATCAACAATATCAAATTCAAGAGATATGTCCTCGCTTCCTGCCTGCACTTTAGTCACCGGCGTACTTGTGTGCGAAACACCATTATATGTAGCATAACCAGTGTATCTCATTACATCGTTAATATTGAAGTCTCCACTGACGACAATCTTACTTTCAGCAGAATATCCTTTATGAGCAATTGCATTTGCATTGCCACGGCCAAGGTTTACCATCTTGATGGAACTCGTCATGCCATTGACAATAGCCGACAGTACATAAACCTTTGGTTCAGAAAGCACAACCTCGAAACGATGTATTCCAGCATCAAGATTTCCGTCAAAACTTGCATAATTTCGTCCTGCCATATCGCATACTGACACCAAAACATTGCCAACCTCATGTACAGAGAGTTCAAATTCGGTTTTCCCATCAAACGGATTAGGTACGTTTGATGATAGCATATAATTGTCAATGCTATGATTCTCAATGTCAGTAATTCTTGCAATCATCGTGGTATCGGGATAAACGGCAGTCCTCTCCCAGCCCTGCGAATAGTTATGGATTACAACGCTGTCGAGCCTCTGATAGCCGCCATTCGCATTTACACCAGTAAACGAAACAACAATATCCTGTGCAAATGAAACAACCACAAGCAACAAACCAGACAATATCAAAGTTATCTTTTTCATAATCTACAATTATTATCAACAAATTAATTTCGCAAACACCTTACACTAACACCAACACTCTTGTGATTGTGCGTTTTGCTCAACTCTTCCAAATCATATCTAAGTCTCCTATCCCACGCACTATTAGAATCACCATATTCTGTATCAGAAGTCCACCACCAAGTACAATTCCCTTTTGCTTGAAAATGAGAAGTGGCAATTTTCATTCCTGCCGGTTTACCATTGAAACTGCTTGTATTGTTCTTAGGTTGCAACCATCCTGGAGTATTTACTATTCCAGAATCAACCCAACCACTAGTCGATGCCAACGACTTAGCTATTACATTATGCGTTTCCCTATCGTTATCCGTATCAATATAATCGTCATAATTAAAGCCATTGTTCTGCAAATACACCTCCAACTGCGACCATTCGTCATCGCTAGGCAAATGCCAACCAGCAGGACAGGCCGTCTGTGCAGCACGCCAGTTATACAAAACTCCAAACTCGCTGTAGTTCGGATTATTTCTGGCTTCATTTACATCCGTACCGTCATAATCATATACATAATACCTCGCATCTGCGACAGATGCATCAGTCAGATAATTTACACTCGGCAGATAGCGCATATTTTCCGAGAGCCACTCCTGTTCGCCCAAAGTAATGGAGCAGTACGAATTCCCATCACGCTCGTCATACACACCAGAACCCAAATGCAACCACAATAGTACAATGCTGTCACAACCGTTTGCCGATGTAAACACCTGCTGATAGCCACCACTTTCGGTATATGTAACACCATTGTAAACAAACGGATTTGCACAGGTATTTATCTCTACCTCGCTATACACGGGAATACCATTGTTTGTTATAGTTAAATGCAAAAGTACAATGCTATCGCAGCCATGGACATCTTGTAATGTCAAAACATAATCTCCGCTTTCGGTATAAGTCTCGCCGCCCAATGTATATGCAGCACATCTTTCTACATCTATTTCGGTAAGCGAAGGAGGTGGGCAAGGGAAAATATCAAATTCAAGGGATATGTCCTCGCTTCCTGTCTGCACTTTAGTCACTGGCGTACTTGTACGCGGAACACCATTATATGTAGTATAGCCT
>JAEEGJ010028635.1_pt1 | contig 11062 bp, 8 predicted proteins | sample 8958761 | NCBI WGS metagenome assembly JAEEGJ01 (sample SAMN16246546, study PRJNA631951) | gut metagenome | biome: gut microbiome; feature: rumen; material: RS-attached | host: Bos | place: Iran: Karaj | collected 2018-10
GAAGAACAGGCGCGCGCCTATATGAAAGAGATGCTGCCGAACCTGGATTACTGGAAGCGCTACGAGGAGCTCAGCGACGGCGGCCAGTTTGAGCAGTTCAAGCAGCAGCTGATCGAAGAGATCAACGCGCTCGGAATCGAGGGGATGCCGAAAGTCGAAAAGCTGAATGCCCTCGTCGGTAGCTACGTCAATCTTCCGTACCGGCTCCCGAGCGGCGCGGAGGTCAAGTTCCTGAACGACGGGACGACCTATCTCGGCAATCAGCTCGAGCCGGCATTCGGCGGTGACCGCTGCTTCGGCGTGCTGGCGAATATGGACTTTATCCTTGTCTGCACTTACGGTAAAGACGGTGCAGACCCGGAACTCGTCCTCTATAAAAAGAGATAAACCCAAAAAGAAAAACGCCGGTTGATCCGGCGTCTTTTTTGTTTATTATACTTCCAGCGTGTCAAACTCCTCCCGGAACCAGACGTCCTGAATCTCGAACGTTTTGCCGTCCAGATAATCGAGCGCGCCCGCCTCGGTGGTGAAGTCGAACGAGAGCTTATAGGAGCAAAGGCACTGCTTTTTGAGCCCGCTTTTCTTGTTATGGGCGTTGGTGCCGTACTTTCCGTCGCCGAGCAGGGGGTGCCCGATCGACGCGAAGTGCGCGCGGATCTGGTGAGTCCGCCCGGTCAAAAGATCGACCTCCAGCAGAGACAGCCCGTTCCCTTCGCGCAAAACGCGGTACTTTGTGCGGATCGCCTTGTCGTCCGGGTTCTTCTTTTGCTTGTGGATGAAGACCCTGTTCTTGTCTTCGTCCTTCCAAAGCCAGCCCTCGAGCAGCCCTTCCTTCTCTTTGAGCGTCCCGACCACGACGCAAAGGTAATATTTGTGCAGTTCGCGGTCCTTCATCTTCTGGTTCAGTACGCGCAGCGCCTCGGCGGTCTTTGCGGCGATGACGATCCCGGCTGTGTTGCGGTCGATCCTGTTGACGAGCGACGGCGTGAACGAGGCTTCGTTTGCCGGGTCATATTCTCCCTTTTCAAAGAGATAACGCTTGACGCGCGTGATCAGCGTGTCGATATATTCCCTGTCGTCCGGGTGCGAAAGCAGCCCGGCTTTTTTGTTGAGCAGCAGGATGTTGCCGTCCTCGTAGAGGATATCGAGCACTTTCGGCGCGGAAAGGAAGTCATAACGCGTCTCCCGCGGCGTAAAGAATTCGTCGTTGATATACAGCTCGACCACGTCGCCCTCCTGCAGCCGCGTTGAGATCTCGGCGCGCTTACGGTTGAGCTTGATGCGCTTGAGCCGGATATACTTATACAGCAGCGACTGCGGCAGATTCGGCACGGTTTTGCTGAGAAACTTGTCGAGCCGCTGGCCGGCGTCGTTCTTTTCAATCACAAAGCGTTTCACGGCCGTTCCTCCTTTCCCGCGCTTTGTCCCTATCATACCACACGGCGGTGCAAAAACGCAACGCCCCTTTTCACTTTTTTTGCGTTTTTCATTGCCAAACGGCGCCGAATATAGTATAATACTCTATAATCTTAAAATGAGGGGAGTATAGCCTTGAAGAACGCAGGACAGGACTGGTATCAGCTCGACAACGCGGCCAAGATCTTTCCGGGCCAGAATTCGCGCACGTGGTCCAACGTGTTCCGCGTCGGCGTGGAGCTGCGCGAAACGGTCGATCCCGCGCTGCTGCAGCAGGCGCTTGAGCAGGTGCTTCCCCGGTTTCCGACCTTCGACGTCAAGATCAAGCACGGCTTCTTCTGGCATTATTTTGAAAAGAATCCCCAGATCCCGGAAGTGCAGCCCGACGTTAAGAACATCTGCTACCGCATCAATTTCAAGGAAAACCGCGGCTTTCTGTTCCGCGTCTATTACCACGACCGCCGGATTGCGGTGGACTTCTTTCACGCACTGGGCGACGGCTACGCCAACACGGTGTTCGTTTCCACCCTCGCGGCGCAGTATCTGCGTCTGCGCGGGGCCGAAATCCCGCCCGGCGGGGCGGTGCTGAACCTCGGCGACCCGCCCACGGAAGAGGAGCAAAGCGACGCCTACCGGCAATACGCCAGCTCCAAAGCGAAATATGACCGCCACGACAAAGCGGTCTATCACGCCGTGAGCGAAAAAGAGGGCCGCCACCTGTGCAACTATACGGTCGGCGTCATGTCGGCGGCGCAGGTGAAGCAGGCCGCCCGCCGCTGGGACTGCACGGTGACGGAATACCTCGTGGCGCTGCTGCTGGATATCCACTATCACATGCAGCCGGACGGCAAAAAGAAGCCGAAGGAGCTTTGCGTGCAGGTGCCGGTCAATCTGCGCCGCCACTTCCCTTCAAAAACGCTGCGCAACTTCGTGGTCTGCCTGCGCATCAAGCTGAACCCCGCCATGGGCGATTACGGCTTTGACGAGATCGTGCGCCTGGTCAGACTGCAGATGCAGCTGCAGAACGAAAAGAAGTTTCTCAATTCCATGATGACCCAGAACATGAAGGTGGAGCGCAACCCGCTGCTGCGGGCCACGCCACTGCTCATCAAGGACCTCGGCGTCGGCATCTCGTTTGCCGTCACCGCCGAGCAGACCACCACGGCGCTGCTGTCGAACATCGGCCGTGTGGAGCTGCCCGAAGAGATGTATCCGTATATCGAAAAATATATGTTTTTCACCGGCCCCGGCCAGCGCAACGGCGGGCGCTGCGGCGTCATCACCTGCGGCGACACGCTGTGTCTGACGGTGTCCAACTGCTACCGCGACGCCGCAATCGAACGCGCGCTGTTCACGCGCCTGGTCAAGGCGGGCGTGCACGTCAAGGTGGAAAGCAACCGGGAATAGGAGGGAAAGACCATGTCATACTGTGTGCATTGCGGGGTGGAGCTGGACGCCTCCGCGGCGCGCTGCGCGCTTTGCGGCACGCCCGTGCTGGACCCGAACGCCGCGCAGCCGCAGCCGCAGCAGCCAACGCCGTTTGCCGAAACGCCGTTTGTGCCGAAGCATATGCGCCGGCGCTTTGTGGCCTATCTGATCACGGTCATTATGCTGATTCCCAACATCGTCTGCTCGCTGGCCAACGCCATCTTCTATGCCGACGGGTTCTGGTCGTTCTATATCAACGCCACGAGCCTGCTTCTGTGGGTCGTGTTCGTGTTCCCGTTCTTCACCAAAAAGCTGCGGCCCTATCTGATGTGGGCCTTCGACACGGCCGCGGTGGCGTTCTATATCTTCTTCTTTTTCGTCATGCGCTACGAATCCAAGGCGAAGTGGTATTACGACAGCGTTTTGCCCATCGTGCTGTTTCTGGCGCTTGAAGCGCTGGTCTATATGATCTGGGTGCGCCGCAAAAAGCGGCACTGGGTGCTGCAGGCCGCCGCCATCGACTTCGACATCGGCCTTGCCGCCGTGGTGATCGGCTCCATTCTGCAGATCAACCGCGGCTTCACCAAGGCGTTCTATATCGGCATGATCGTTTTCATCTCCACGCTGGTGCTGCTTGCGTTTCTGAGCTACTGCTATTCCAGCAAGCACATGCGCGCGTGGCTGAGCAAAAAGTTCTATGTCTGAGTCCGTGCTGCTGCAAACGCTGCGGGACGTGTTCGGCTTCGATTCGTTCCGCCCGGGCCAGCGGGAGGTGGCCGAAGCGCTCCTGCGGGGCGAAGACGCCCTTGCCGTGATGCCCACCGGGGCGGGGAAGTCCGTCTGCTTTCAGCTGCCGGCGCTGCTGCTGCCGGGCGTCACGCTGGTTGTCTCGCCCTTGATCTCGCTGATGAAGGATCAGGTGCAGTCGCTGGTGCAAAACGGCGTGCGGGCCGCCTTTCTCAACGCGTCGCTGTCGCCGCGCCAGATGGAGACCGTGCTGCTGCGCATGGCGAAGGGCCGCTACAAGCTGATCTACGTGGCGCCCGAACGGCTGGCGCTGCCCTCGTTCCGGGCGGCGGTTGCAGGGCTGGAGGTGTCGCTGCTTGCGGTGGACGAGGCGCACTGCGTGTCGCAGTGGGGCCACGATTTCCGCCCCAGCTATCTGCAGATTGCGTCGTTCTGCCGCTCTCTGCCCGTGCGGCCGCCGGTCTGCGCCCTGACCGCCACGGCCACGCCGCGGGTCAAAGACGATATCGTCCGGCTGCTGGAGCTGCAGACGCCTCACTTTGTCAGCGGCAGCTTTGACCGGCCCAACCTTTGCTTCGAGGTGGAGCACCCGCGCCGGAAATTCGTCGCCCTGCGCCGCCGGCTCGACCTTTACGCCGACAAGAGCGGCATCGTCTACTGCAGCTCGCGCAAAAAGGTGGATGAGCTTTGCGAAGCGCTCTCGGAGCTGCGCTACAGCGTCGCCGGCTACCACGCGGGCATGGACGCGGAGACGCGGCGAAAGAATCAGGACGATTTTCTGTTTGACCGCAAGCGCGTAATGGTCGCCACCAACGCCTTCGGCATGGGAATTGACAAATCGAACGTCTCGTTCGTGATCCATTTCAATATCCCCGGCGACATGGAAAGCTACTATCAGGAGGCCGGACGCGCCGGCAGAGACGGCAGTGCGGCCGACTGCGTGCTGCTGTTCAAAAAAAGCGATCTCGCAATCCAGCGCTATTTCATCGACAACCCCGAAGAGAACGAGGCGCTGACCGAAGCCGAGGCAGCCGCGCTGCGGCAAAACCGGCTGGAAAAGCTGCGGATCATGGAGGAGTACGCCGATTACGAGGGCTGCCTGCGGCAGTTCATCCTCGCGTATTTCGGCGAAAAACTGTCCGCGCCCTGCGGCAACTGCAGCGGGTGCCTGGGCAGCCGGCTTTCGGTGGACGAGACCGAAACGGCGCAGAAGATTCTTTCCTGCGTCGCACGGCTGAAGGATGCCGCGGCACGCGCAGCCGTCGTCGCCGTGCTCAAGGGCCGCGCCGAGGCGGCGGAACGTTACGGCGAAAACTCCACGTTCGGCCTGCTTTCAGACATGGCCGAAAGCGAGATTGAATCGCGCGTCGCCTTCCTGTGCGAACAGGGGCTCCTGCAGCTGCAAAACGGCGTGCTGCGCTGCACCGGCGCGGCGAAGGACGTGCTTTTCCGCAGCAGACACGTGCGGCGGATGGCGGACAGGCCGAAGATGCACAACAGAGGCAATAAGACGGCAGCGTTTGAAGGTCAACCTGATCCGGTTCTGTTTGCGCGATTGAAGAAGCTTTGTATTGAAATCGGTCAAAAGAAGGGGATTTCACCTTCTGCCGTTTTTAGTGATCTGACGCTGAAGAAAATGACGCTTCTGGATCATCCGTCGTTGCAGAGCTTACTGACGGTGCCCGGTGTCAGCTTGCAAAAATATGAATCATACGGGATTATCTTTTTGAAAGAGATTCTTGCCTATCAGACAGAAACCAACCAAACCGAATGAAAGGGGGAGACGCGTGATGCACAGAAAGCTCTGGCACGTCGCTTCGGTCAATAAAGAAACCGCCGCCGCCATTGCGGACGCGCACGGACTGGATCCGTTCGCCGCGCTGCTGCTGTCGTCGCGCGGCATCACCGAAGACGCGCAGATCGAAGCCTTTATGCGCGAAGACGCGCCGCTGTGCGACCCGTTTTCGATCCGCGACATGGACAAGGCCGCGCGGGAGATTCACCGCGCGCTGGACGCGGGCGAGCGCATCGCCGTGTTCGGCGATTACGACGCCGACGGCGTGACGGCCTCGTCGCTGCTGTATCTGTTTCTGGAGGCGCTCGGCGCCGACGTGCTTTGCTATATTCCCGACCGCAACAGCGAGGGCTACGGTCTGAACAAACGCGCCGTGGCGCGCCTCAGAGACGACGGCGTCAGGCTGATCGTGACCGTGGACAACGGTATCTCCGCGCTGGAGGAGGCCGACTATATCTATCAGTGCGGCATGCGCCTGGTTGTGACCGACCACCACAGGGTCGGCGCCGTTTTGCCGCGCGCCGAAGCCGTTGTGGACCCCCACCGGCCCGACTGCCCCAGCCCGTTTAAGGACTGGGCGGGCGTCGGCGTGGCGTTCAAGCTTTGCTGCGCGCTGTCGGAAGGGGAGGACGAAGCGATTCTCGACGACTTTGCCGACCTGATCACCGTGGGCACCATTGCCGACGTCGTGCCGCTGACGGGCGAAAACCGCACCATCGTCAAATACGGTCTGCGCAAGCTCAACACCGGCGGCAACCACGGCCTTGCCGCGCTCAGGCAGGCAGCCATGGCCGCGCCGCGGGCGCTGACGGCGGGCTCCGTTGCGTTTTCCATCGTGCCGCGCCTGAACGCCGTGGGGCGGATCGACCGCGCCGACGAGGCGTTCGAGCTGCTGATATCCGATAACGACGAAACGGCGAGGCAGCTGGCGCAGAAGATTTCCGACTGCAACGGCGTGCGCCAGTCGCTGGAGCAAAGCATCATGCAGGAGGCCGAAAAACAGCTGCTGCGGCAGCCCGAGCTCCGCTTTGACCGCGTGCTCGTGTTCAGCGGCGAAGGCTGGCACGGGGGCGTCATCGGCATTGTGGCGGCCCGGCTGTCGGAACGGTTCGGCAAGCCCTGCATCGTCATCACCTGCGACGGCGACGAGGCAAAGGGCTCCGGCCGCAGTCTGGAGGGCTTTTCGCTCTATGACGCCATCGATTCCGTGCGCGACCTGCTGACCCATTTCGGCGGTCATCCGCTGGCGGCGGGCTTCGGCATTGCAACAAAGGATATTCCGGCATTCCGCGAACGAATCAACCAATACGCCCGGCAGGTGGAAATGCCTTATCCCGCCCTGCAGCTCGACTGCAGACTGCGGCCCGGCTTCATCTCGGCCGATCTGCTGCCGGTGATCTCCATGCTCGAGCCCTTCGGCGCGGGCAACCCGCAGCCGCTGTTCGGCCTGTTCTCGCTCACGCTGCAAAGCGTGCAGCCCATCGGCGGCGGCAAGCACGTCCGCCTGCAGCTGCAGCGCGGGAGCGATCATCTGCAGGCGCTGCAGTTCGGCGTTCCCGCGGAACGGTTCCCCTATGTGCCGGGCGACGTGCTCGACCTTGCCGTCCGGCTGGAGCCGAACGAATACATGGGCATGCGCCGGGTGAGCATCTATATCCGCAGCATCCGCCTTTCCGGCACCGACGACCGGCTGGTGCTGGACGCGGCAAGAACCTACGAGCGGGTCCGCCGCGGCGACGGCGTCACGCCCGAAACGGTGCGCCGGTGCCTGCCCGACCGCGCGTTTGCGGCGCAGGTCTACCGCTGCGTGCGCGATCATATTCTTTCGCAGGACGACGTTGATCTGCTGTGCTACCGGCTCGGCGGCGACGGCAGCGAGGCGGGCAGGGTGCTGCTCACGCTCGACGTGCTGCGGGAGCTCGGCGTTGTTGCCGAGGATGAAAACGGCTGCCTCGCCGTCAACGGCGAGCGAAAGGTCGATCTGGAACAGTCCGTTCTGCTGCAGCAGGTGCGGCAGATGGCGCAATAAACGAAAGGAGGAAGACGGACCATGACGGAACAACAGGGCGAATACGGCTTTGAAAAGCTGCTTGAAACGCTGCGCGAATCCTCGTTCCCCGAAGCGGAGATCACGCGCATCACACAGGCCTACGTGTTTGCGCGCAACGCCCACGAGGGCCAGCTGCGCCGCTCGGGCGAACCCTATATCATCCACCCGGTGGCCGTGGCGGAGATCCGGGCCGAAATGGGCATGGACGGCGATGCCATCGGTGCGGCGGTGCTGCACGACGTGGTGGAAGACACGCCCGTGACCTCGGAGGAGGTAAAGCGCCTGTTCGGCCCCGCCGTCGCCTTTCTGGTAGAGGGCGTTACAAAGCTGGGCAAGGTGCCGCTGCAGAGCAGAGAAGAGCAGCAGGCCGAAAACCTCAGAAAGCTGCTGCTGGCGATGAGCGAGGATATCCGCGTGATCATCATCAAACTCGCGGACCGGCTGCACAACATGCGCACATTGGCCGCCATGCCGGAAGACCGGCGGCTCGATATCGCGAAGGAGACGCTGGCCATTTACGCGCCCATCGCGCATCGGCTCGGTATCCGACCCGTGAAGGAAGAGCTGGAAGACCTTGCCATCAGCTACCTGGACCCGGTTGCCTACGGCGAGATCGAGCACGCGCTGGAAGAGCAGGCCTCGGACCGCAAAGAGTTTCTGGACGAACTGAAGGCGAAGATCACCGCCCGGGTGAAGCTGATCGTAAACAACGCCACCATCGAAGGGCGTATCAAATCGGTTCACGGCATCTACCGCAAGATGTATATGCAGGGCAAGAGCTTTGAGGAGATCTACGATATCTACGCCGTGCGCATCATCGTGGATACGGTGAGCGACTGCTACAACTGCCTCGGCCTCATGCACGATATGTACCGCCCCATTCAGGGCCGCTTCAAGGATTACATCTCCACCCCCAAGCCCAATATGTACCAGTCGCTGCACACCACCGTCATCGGCAGCGAGGGCATCCCCTTCGAGGTGCAGATCCGTACCTGGGAAATGCACCACACGGCCGAGTACGGCATCGCGGCGCACTGGAAATATAAAATGGGCGAGGGCGCGGCCTCGCTGCGCACCGGCGACGAGGACCGCTTCGCCTGGGTGCGCCGCCTGCTCGAGAGCCAGCAGGAATCCGACGCGCAGGACTTCTTCCACAACCTCAAGATCGACATGTTCGCCGACGAGGTCTTCGTCTTCTCCCCGAAGGGCGACGTCATCAACCTCCCCGCCGGCGCGACGCCGATCGACTTCGCGTATATGATCCACTCCGACGTCGGCAACCACATGGTCTCGGCCAGCGTCAACGGCAGGATCGTCACCTTCGACTATGTGCTGCAGAACGGCGACATCGTCGAGATCCGCACCTCCAAGTCCGCACCCGGCCCCAGCCGCGACTGGCTGAACATCGCCAAGAGCGGCAGCGCCCGCACGAAGATCAAGCAGTGGTACAAGCGCGAGCGGCGCGAGGAAAACGTCATCCGCGGCCGCGAGATGCTCGAGGACGAGCTCAAGCAGAACGGACTGACGCTCGACGACGTGGTCGACGAGGCGGTCATGTCCCCGATCCTGCGAAGGCTTTCCTACTCGAACGTGGACGATCGCTACGCCGCCATCGGCTACGGCGGTCTCACCGCCGTCCGCGCGGCGAACCGTCTCAAGGACGAATATGCCCGCGTGCAGAAGCCGGACCGCAAGACCACCGTCGACAAGCTCACCGAAGCCGCCGAGCGGCGCGAGCAGCAGGCCGCCAAGCAGACCGGAAAGCCCATCCACGGCGTGCTCGTCGCGGGGCTGGACAACTGTCTGGTCAAATTCTCCCGCTGCTGCACGCCCGTCCCGGGCGACGACATCGTGGGCTTCATCACTCGCGGCCAGGGCGTGTCCATCCACCGGCGCGACTGCGCCAACTGCCAGCAGCTTCTGAGCCAGCCCGAGAACGAGGGCCGCTGGGTCGAGGTCTCGTGGGCAAGCAAGATCACCGACAGCTACCTGACCACGATCGTGGTCTCCGCCAAGGACCGCTCCGGCCTCGTCATGGACGTGGCGACCGTGCTCAACGCGCTCAACGCCAAGGTCCACTCCCTCTCGGCCCGGACCACCGGCCTCAACATCGGCATCGTCACCGTGACGCTCGAGGTCAGGGACGCCGCCGAGCTGCGCCGTATCATCTCCCGTCTGACCCATGTCAACGGCGTCAGCTCCGTGACGAGAAACGGTATGTGATCAATCTGTTTAAGGAAAGACAATTATGAGAGCTGTTGTTACCCGCGTCACCTCCGCCTCGGTCGAGATCGACGGCGCCGTACACGGCGCCATCGGGCCGGGACTCCTGGTCCTGCTCGGCGTCCATCAGGACGACACGGAGCAGGAGGCGATGAAGATCGCGGACAAGATCTGCGGCCTGCGCATCTTTGAGGATGAAAACGGCAAGATGAACGTCAACCCTGCCGACGCGGGGGCCGAACTGCTGATCATCAGCCAGTTCACGCTCTTTGCCGACTGCCGCTCCCGCCGCCCCGGCTTTTCCCACGCGGCGCGGCCGGACAAGGCGATCCCCCTCTACGAGCTGGTCATCTCCGAGTGCCGCGCGCGCGGCTTCACGGTCGAGACCGGCGAGTTCGGCGCGGAGATGTTCGTCTCCTCCGTCAACGACGGTCCCGTCACCATCCTTCTCGACACAAAGGAGCTGTAAGCGATGCTGATCAAAACCATTCCCGTCGGCCAGCTGGAGGAGAACTGCTACGTCGTGACGAACGAGAAGACGCTTGAGTGCGTCGTGATCGACCCGGGCGACGAGAGCAACACGATCCTTGATTATCTTGAAGACAACAAGCTCAATTGCCGCGCGATCATGCTCACGCACGGGCACTTTGACCACGTCGGCGCGGCCGACGCCGTCGCGGAGGAGACCGGCGCCACGGTCTATATGAACAGCCGCGACGACACGGGCGGAAGGTCCTCTCATCTCCCCTACCGTCTGCCGCAGGGCGGGATCAGCTATGACGACGGCGATCTTATCGACGAAGCCGGACTCCGTTTCGAGATCATCGCCACGCCCGGTCATACGCCCGGCGGCGTGACGATCCGCTGCGAAAGGGCTCTTTTCACCGGCGACACGCTCTTCCGCGGGAGCTGCGGCCGCGTCGATCTCGAGGGCGGCGATCCCCGGGCGGAGATGCTCTCGCTCAAACGGCTCTGCTCGCTCGAAGGCGACTTTGAGGTCTATCCCGGACACATGGATTCCACCACGCTCGAGCGTGAGCGTCTGTTCAATTTCTACTGCCGCGAGGCCATGAAACTCTGATCGGCTCTCTTCCAGAAACACAAACAGAAAGGTATTCACCGTATGGAACCGACACTCGTTATCCTCTCTGCCGGCATAGGCAGCCGTTTCGGCGGGCTCAAGCAGATAAAAGCCGTGGACGATCACGGCCACGCGATCATCGACTTCTCCCTTTATGACGCCTATCGCGCCGGATTCCGCCGCGTCGTCTTCGTCATCAAGCATGAGATCGAGGAGGACTTCAAGGCCGCGATCGGCAGGCGCATGGAAAAGCACTTCGACGTGCAGTACGTCTATCAGCAGCTCGACTGTCTGCCGGAGGGCCGCGCGATCCCGGAGGGGC
>JAEEGJ010028638.1_pt1 | contig 11061 bp, 6 predicted proteins | sample 8958761 | NCBI WGS metagenome assembly JAEEGJ01 (sample SAMN16246546, study PRJNA631951) | gut metagenome | biome: gut microbiome; feature: rumen; material: RS-attached | host: Bos | place: Iran: Karaj | collected 2018-10
CATGGCGCAGATTGGCTGCTTTGTGCCTGCCGAAAGTGCGCGCATTGGCGTGGTGGACCGCATCTTTACGCGTGTGGGCGCGAGCGACCGCTTGAGTCGTGGTCTCAGTACGTTCATGGTCGAGATGATTGAAACGGCGAACATTTTGCGCAATGCGACGCCGCATAGCCTTGTGCTGCTCGATGAAATCGGTCGCGGTACGAGTACGTTTGACGGCCTCTCGATTGCGTGGGCGATTGTCGAAACGCTCCACAGTGAGCCAGCTCGCATGGCGCTTACGCTGTTTGCAACGCACTATCACGAATTGACGGGACTTGTGGAATCGCTGGAACATGCCGGCAACTTCCAGGTCGCCGTGCAGGAAAAAGGCGACAAGCTTACGTTCTTGCACAAGATTCTCGAAGGCGCTTGCGATTCGAGCTATGGCATTCACGTGGCCGAGATGGCGGGGCTCCCACCTAACGTGGTGCGCCGAGCTCGCAAGATTTTGCTGCGTTTGGAAAAGCAGAAGATTGACCCCAGCGACGAGGCGCAAAACAAGAAAATCAAGGCGCAGCCGCAGATGGACTTGTTTGCACCGCCGGACGAAAACACGCTCTTGCTCAAGGACGAAATCCGCAGACTCAAGCCCGAGGAAATGACCCCGATGCAAGCGCTGCAAAGATTAATGGACCTGAAGGAAACGTATGGGAAATAACAGTGGTTAGTAAACAGTGGTTAGTAAACAGGAATGTAAAAGGAACGTTCTTATTACAATCCTAACCACTAACCACTAATCACTAACCACCAACCACCAACCACTAACCACTTCCTACTGTCTACTTCCTACTGATCATATGATTGATTTCGCGGCTTTAATGAACTTTGCTTTTGAGAATCGGCTCTACGAGTCCGAGGTTCACGGCATTGAGCATTGGCATCAGGTGGAATACAACGGAATGTTGCTTGCACAAAAGACGGGTGCGGACATTGACGTGGTGAGGTTGTTTGCCATTTTCCATGATTCGCAGCGCTTGGATGATGCGTACGACCGCGAACATGGCGCACGTGGTGCTGAATTTGCAAAGCGTTGCCGTGAAGAGAAACGTTTTGAGCTGGACGATGAACGCTTTGATTGGCTTTACAAGGCGTGTGAACTCCACACTATTCAACCTCGTACGGGAATTGTTACGATCGATACGTGCTTCGATGCGGACCGTCTTGACTTGGGGCGTGTCGGTTTCCCGCTGAATCCGGCGAAGATGGCAACGGATTGGGGTGCAAAAATAGCCCAAATGTCGTTGACATCGGGCTATTCAGTTTTCCACATGCGTGAGTGGATTCGTTCGCTTGTGTTGTAGCTTCATCCTCACGCTTTTCGTCATTCCCGCGAAGGCGGGAATCTATAAAGATTATGGATCCTATCGACCCAAAGGGTCTCCAGGATGACAAATACTACTATTCCTTAATCGCCTGGAACGTGCAGCTGATTTCGACAGCGACGTTTTTCGGGAGCGTGGAAACGCCAACGGCGGTGCGGGCGTGCTTTCCGTTTTCGCCGAGAATTTGCACGGCAAGTTCGCTTGCTCCATTCAACACAATTGGCTGGTCGTGGAAATCGTCTGCGGACTGCACGAATCCCTGGATTTGCACGAGGCGGAGCGATTCGCCGTTCTTGAGCTGCGTGAGGGCCGCGGCAATGTTATTCAAGAGGCAAATCTGTGATGCTTCCTTTGCTTTATCGACTGAAATTTCGGTCGGCACTCTTCCCGTGAATGCGGAAAAGTCGCCCTTGACGGACGGGAGCTGGCCCGAAACAATGATGGTGTCGCCATTGCGCGTTGCCGGAACGTAAGCGGCAACCGGTGCTGGGCAGGCGGGGAGTGTAAGCCCCAATTCTTCGAATTTAGAAACGATATTGCTCATTTAATCTCCTTGTTTTCGGGCATAATATACAATTATTGCGCGTTATTTGGCGCTTTATGCCAAGCGTTTTCGTGGAATGAGCTTTGTATTTTGCTGCGGTATAATCTAGGGCTATTACAGGTGAAAAGGCGATGCAGAGATCCTTCGACTTTGCTCAGGATGACACTTAATAGTCAAAAAAAAGCCGGCGCAGTGGCCGACTTTATAATGCTTTGGATCTTCGCTTTCGCGAGGATGACATTTTTTTACTTTCGTCTATCGTCTGTAGCCCGCTGTTGCGGGCGTTCTTTCGTCTTTCGTCTATTTCGAACCGACCAATTCCATGGCGAGTTTCTTCATTCCGTTGAAGTCCCACTTACCGGAACCGAGCTTCGGAATGGCTTCGACGCAGAACACGGAACCCGGCTGCATGAGCGGCGGGATACCCGACTTGCGGAGGCTCCTCGAGATTTCTTCGGTGTCGAGCGTTGCGTCGCCCTTGACCAAGAGCACAATGCGTTCGCCCTTCACAGAATCCGGAACGGCAGTAATGGCAAATTCGTGTTCGCCCATGATGCCAGTTTCTGCAATGCGGAGTTCCACGGCGGTAAGCGAAATCATTTCGCCGCCGAGCTTTGCGAAGCGGCTGTAGCGACCGAGAATTTGTATGAACCCGTCCTTGGTGATTGTGCACTTGTCGCCGGTCTTGTACCAACGGCGTCCATCGATTTCGAGGATGACGTTTTCGGTCTTGGCTTCGTCCTTGAGGTACCCCTTCATGACTTGCGGGCCCGTGACCACGAGCATGCCTTCTTCGCCCTGCGGTAAGAATTCGTTCGTTTCGGGGTTGATGATTGCGGCAACCGTTCCCGGAGGCGGGAGGCCTATGCTGGAATTGTCGCAGCACTTTTCCATCGTCAAGAAGTCGTCGAGCAACACGTTCGGGGCGTTAATGGAGGCTAGCGGCGTAAGTTCTGTGCAGCCGTAACCTTCGTAAACATCTTTACCGAATTTGAGCTTGAATGTTTCGCGCATTTCGGGGCGGAGTTTTTCTGCGCCGGCGACGATGTAGCGGAGCGAATCGAGGCACATCGGGTGGACCCAGCGGTTGATGGCGATAGCGCGGAGGAACGTTGGCGTACCCATGAGGATGGTCGTCTTGTACTGGGCGCACACACGGGCAAGAGTCTTGATGTCGGTCGGGTCTGGGCAGAGCACCATTGGCACACCGTCCAAGAGCGGCATCATGAATGTCAATGTGAAGCCGAACGAGTGGAACAGCGGGAGAAGTGCTGTCATAACGTCGGTACGGCAAAGCTTGACGATGTAATCGCATTGCTGGGAGTTGGCAATAATGTTCTTGTGCGTGAGTTCAACGCCCTTCGGAGTGCCTTCCGAGCCGGAACTGAACAGGATCACGGCGTCGTCATCGAGCTTTGCCGAAGAATTGAACCACAGCCAGCGAAGCAGTTTTGCCGGACTGATGGATACAAAGTAAGCACAAATGAGTCGGCTGAATGCCGAAATCTTTGCTTCTTCTTCGTCCAAGAAAATCATCTTGCATTTATCTGCAAGCAACTTGAAGTCTGGGTTTTTGCCGCAGAGCTTTTCAAAGAAGGCGCGTGTCGTGACGATTGCCGTAAGTTCGGCCTTGTCGATGCATCCGATGAGCGTGTCGACCGGAGCCGTGTAGTTCAAGTTGACCGTCGTCTTGCCGGTGCCAAGAATGGACATGATGCCAAGGGCAGCGTCGCGGCTGGTCGGGAGCATGAAGCCTACGTTCTGGTCGTTCTTGGCGATGGACTTGATCTTCTTGCCGAAGTGGTGGCAGAGGCGGATCATGTCGTAACCGGTCACGTGGTTGCCGGCGGGGTCAATCAAAATCGGGCGGGAGCGGCGCTTGAGCATGGCACGGAACCAAAGCGGAACGATGGTTGCCGAATGGTCCATGGCGATATTCCAAATGTCGGCGCCTAAATGCTGGATTTCCTTGCGGATTTCTTCGTCGGTTGTGGTGGCGGGCATGGCCTTGCCAAAGCCCACGCTGATGGTGCGGTTGAAGTACTGCGGGCGGTTCACGCTTTCAGATGCGTTACTGTAACGGCTGCCCCAAAGACCTTGGATGTAGAACGGTACAATTTGTGCGTCGGTGCCTTCGATTGCCTTGGAGTAATCGAGCGAGAACTTGGAGATGAACGGGGCCTTGGAAACTTCGCCTTCGGGGAAAATCACGACGGCTTCGCCATTCAGGAGCGCTTCGTGGATTTTTTCCATGGCTTCGCTCGGGTCGCGGCGGTTGATATCGATGACTGATTTGCCATGGGCGAACCAGCGCAAGTACCAATCTGCAAAAGTGTTTCTGTTGCTTGCGGTGAGGAGCGGGCGGGGGCTTGCCATCTGGAGTACGGCCCAGTCAATAAAGCTGTAGTGCGGGCCAACCAAAAGGAGCGGACCAGATTCTGGCATGTTCTGTAAGCCATGCACTTTCACTTTGTAGCGGAACACGAACGAGAATGCAAAGCGGAGTCCTGCGCGAAGGAGCGTCATCGGGGTGCGCTTGAGCGTGAACACGAACGTGAGGGCTAGAATCACGGCGAGGAAGAACATCTGCTTGTGGAGGCTCAGTTCCGTCATGAGGAAGAGGATGACCTGGAAACCAAGTAAGATGAACAAGAAGCTCATCTGGATCATGAACGAGACGGCGTGGATTCGGCCTGAAGTGTCGGGGCGCGTGACTTCCTGGATGACGGTGCGGAGAACGACGAATGCGGAACCGGCCCAGAAGGCGATGAACGCATAGAGGAACGCAAGAACGTACTGGTTGTTGATGAACGGCGTCACGACCATCGTGATAGAAGATGCTATGGCGGCAAGCGGGATAAGGCCTGTTTCAACAAAGTTCTTGGAGGACTTGGCAGCGCTGATAGCACCTGCAACGTAACCGATACCCGTAAAGATGAACGTCCACTGGAAAAGCGTTGTGCTCTGCGTGCCGGTCATGTTCTGCGAAATCATGATGAGGAACTGCGTCACGCTCCAGAAGGCGGCAATGCCAAGCATCGAGAGCTTGAGCATCGGGTTTGACCATGTGGAAGAGAAGTTGCGCATGGGGGAGCGGAGCTTTACGAAACGGTTCGGTTTGCTCACGCGAATGCAGAAAGACGAAATGGCGGAGATGATGCTTACGCCCGAGAGAATAAATGGCAAAAGCGTGTAGCTGATGCTTGAATTGTCGGTCGGGCTGTAATCGAAGGTTAAGAACGATATGACCGTGATGCCGACAGCCATGAAAATCAGGTGCTTCGCGTTGATCCTGACGAGGTCATTTCCGTCGGCGATTTCTTTCATGAGGCCAATCTTTGCGGGATTGAAAATCGCGAGGAAAACGCCGTACAGGAACAGGAGTGCAAATGCACCAAAGTCAAGCCTGTCGCCAAAGAAAAATGCGATGAGCAATACGGATAATGCCATGCCGATGGAAGTCCAACCCATGACTTTGCTCTTGGAAAAACGCCCGGCAAAGTAGCTTGCCACATGCATCATGACAATGCTTGGCGAGAACATGGCGAACTGGAGCAGAAGGCTTAACCAAAAGAACCGCGTTCCTTCGGAGTTGAATGTTATCCAGCGTTGAAAATGAATGAATAACCCCAATTGCATGAATGAACTAAAAAAGACTGCAATATAATAGGGGAGTTCGCCTGGGCGCTTGGTATGTTTCATATCGCTTTAATAAAAAGTTAAGAAAAATGTTGGGGTAAATATAGCAAAAGTCCCCGCCTATATAAAACAGAAAAAGTCCGCTCCGAGGCGGACTTGAAATTGAATGTTTCGATATTTTAACCTTTTTTGTCGTCGTTTTCTAGTAACTATGAACTAGTGACCTAGAACTATTTTTTCTTGAACACCTTGTAGAAACAGAATGCGCAAAGGCCTGTGATGGCTCCCCAAGCGCAAATCATGAATACGAGTCCACCTGTTGTAAATTCTGCGTTCATTTTAAGCCTCCTTGTCCATGTTTTCGTCGGAGTTTCCGATTTCTACTTTTTTAATCTTCTTGCTGCGGCCTTTTTCTGCAGGGCCTCCCTTGCGCCAAGCGTAAGCGATTGCCAAGTTCAAGAGCAAGAACAGGACGAATAGGAATCCGCGGAATGCCCAAGTAAATCCGATTTTCGAGAACGTATGTCCGAGAAGTTGAACGGTGTCGTTCGGGCTTACGTTGCTGAGCGTGATGAACGGGAGGCCGTCCGTTGCCGTGAACGAAACCAAAAGCACAATCAAGTAAATCGGGCAGACATACATGATAATCGGACGGAGGAATTTCGGGAGCTTGAGAAGCGAGCCGTCGTTCATGGTGGCAAATGCTTCGTTTTCACCCGGTTCAACTACAACTTCGGCAGGGAGGTCGCCGTTGGCCTTTGCGTCTTTAGCCTTGCGGCGCCCGAGCACAAAGCTGAATAGAATAGCCTGGATCATGCCCACGAATACGATAAGGTACGTACCGCCCCAGAAGTCGAGTTCATCAACGGTGCCTGCGGCGAGGCCGAAAATAGCGGTGAGGCTTCCGATGAAGGTAATCGTGCTGATTGTTGTAACGGATTTTTTACGCGTAAACTTGAGGTCGTCTTCGCAGAAGCTGATGAGCGGCTGGATGATGGAAATGGCGCTTGTGATGCCTGCAAAGAAAAGCATGGTGAACCAAACGGTCTGGAGAACACCGCCGAACGGGAGCGTTCCGAAAACGTAAGGCATTGTCTGAAATCCAAGACCGAACGTGCCGAGCTTCGCACATTCTTCAATGTTCGCGCCTGCGATAAGCACTGCCATCGGAATCACGACCGTGCCGCCGATAATCACTTCGGCAAAACCGTTCGTGGCGCTAGCCGTAAGCGAAGAAAGCACGAGGTCTTCCTTGGGCTTGAGGTAACTGGCGTAGCAGAAGATAATGGCCATGCCAAGGCTCATCGTAAAGAATACCTGGCCTGCCGCTGCCATCCAAACCTTCGGGCTTGCAAGTTCCGAAAAGTCCGGGTTCCACATGAAGGCAAGCCCCTTGCCAATTCCCGGGAGCGTAAGCACGCGCACCACGAGCACGAGGCCTAAAATCAAGAGGATTGGCATGCAAATTTTGTTTGCGCGTTCAATGCCCTTGCGCACACCGAACGAAAGCACCACCATGTTTGCGGCAAATGTAATGATGAAGAAGATGATTGCAACCGGGATGCCGCCAACGCAAGTTTTCAGCATGATGTAGTTGCCAAAGAATTCCGTCATCTTTGCGGGACCCTGCGCGACCACATCCATCAACGTGCCCGTTGCGGAGTAGAACGCGAATGCCAAAATCCACGACTGGATGAATCCGTAATAGAAAATGATGAAAATCGGGGGGAGGAGCCCGAGTGAGCCAAGGTATTTTGCCCACTTTTTCTTTTTCTGGAAAATGATGTGGTAGGTGCTAGGCGATGTACCGTAATTGTGGTAGCCCGCGTAACGCCCTAACGTCCATTCGATCCATGCCAACGGAATCCCGAGGAACACGAATGCGATGAGGTAGGGAATGATGAATGCGCCGCCGCCATTGGTAGCTGCTTGCACCGGGAAACGAAGAAAATTGCCAAGGCCGACCGCTGAACCCGCTACAGCGAGAATAACGCCAAGCTTGGAACCCCAGTTTTCACGATTATTTGCCATGTTTCTGTTCCTAAAAAAATAGTGAGCCGAAACTCAGTGAGTATCGGCTATAATTTAGCTATTCCTCGAAATATGGCAACTTCGAAATATGTTACGAGGGGGCTTGGGCTTTTATGATTGAGCCTTTTTCTGGCCCTTGATTTCCATTTTCTTTTGGTACATGCTTTCGTCTGCACGCTTGAATACGTCTTCCAGGGTGTCACCAGGCTTGTATTCCGACATGCCGTAAGCAACGGAATATCGTTCCCAAGGATCACGCGAGGTATTGTTCCTTGTCTTCTGGAATTCGGCATCCAATGTTTTTAGTAGCCTCATTCTGTTTTTATAGTTGCTGTTTTGCAGCAAAATCACGAACTCGTCGCCGCCAATTCTGTAAACCAGGGATTGCTTATAGATATTGCAGAAAAGGTGACATGCTCCGCAGATGTATTTATCGCCGCAGTCGTGACCGTAGGTGTCGTTTACCTCTTTAAGGTTGTTGACGTCTATCATCAAGAGGGCGAAGGTGGCAGCGCCTTTGGTCTCGATTTCTTCTTGCATCGAGTCCTTCATCTTGTCATATGCAACTTTGCTGTTGACATGGGTTAAAGGATCCTTGAACGCAAGCTCCGTCATATCCTGAGCCTGTTCCTGTGCCGAACGCGCCTTTTCTTCTGCGGTTAAAATTCCTTGGACGTAATTACGCATATCTTCGGACATTTGAGAAATGGCGTTTGCAAGGGATTCGACTTCGTTATTCGTATGAATATCGGGAGCGTCAAAGATGAGTTCGTCAGGAGCTGTTTTATCTCGGCTCTTTTCTGCAAAATGGCGGGCGCTCTTTTCGAGTGCAAGGATTGGGCCTGTTACGTTATGGCGTAGCCAAATAAGCAATACGAGTCCAAATAGAACACCCAAGCATAGCGTCAAGAGAACGTTATAGACCACATAGTGGTTAACGGTATTGTGCAATTCTTCAATGGAGATGTCGGCGCAAAGAACTCCGAAATGAACGCCGACTGAATTGACGTAGGGTTTACATGCGGTGTACGCTGCTCCGTAATCGGAGTATTCTTCAAAGAATGACGTTTTTTCGTCTTTGATAGCTTTGTCGAATTTTAGAATTTCAGAAGGTGGGTAAGCGTCTGTAGGTTCTAGGAGCTGCATGTCTTCTTCGCCGCGGGCGCGCTCTTCTCTATTGGTGGCGGAGCAAATATTATATACGGAATCGCTACGCGTGAAAAGTGAGTATAAGTAGAAGAGTTCGAAATCATCGACCATGCCGTTGAGCAATGTTTGGAGCTTGTCGTATTTTTCGCTTTTTTTACCAGTGAGCGTGCATTGGTAAAGATCGTCCATGTCGATCTGGTTCGAGATGTAGGTTAGAATATTTTCCAGCTTGTCATCGTATCGCTTGTAGAGCGATTTGGAGTAGGTTATGTAGGACTGGATTGAAAGCATGAAGCACAAGAATGCCACGAATACTGCGCTTCCGACAATGAGACTTTTATGGATTGGTTTCTTGCGTTTTGCCATACACTGCTCCTTAACATTAGATTTAATATAGCCCTTTTTGGGGTGAAATGCAAAAGAAAGTCCTCACAAGTGTGAGGACTTTTACAGATTCAAAGAGCTCTGTTGATGGCGATTACTTGTTGTTGGCGCGGATGAGGTTCAGAGCAGAACCGGCCTTGAACCATGCCCACTGCTGTTCGTTGTAGGTGTGGCTAAGGGCGATGTTATCGACAGAGCCATCCTTGTGGTGGGCAACGAGCGTGAATTCGGAACCCGGAGCGAACTGGGTGAGACCTGTGATATCGAACACGTCCTGTTCCTGAATCTTGTCGTAGTCGGCAGCGTTCTTGAAGGTGAGGGCGAGCATGCCCTGCTTCTTGAGGTTCGTTTCGTGGATGCGGGCGAAGCTCTTCACGATCACGGCCTTCACGCCGAGGAAGCGCGGTTCCATGGCGGCATGTTCGCGGCTGGAGCCTTCGCCGTAGTTTTCGTCACCGATCACGATGGAGCCCGTGCCCTTGGCCTTGTAAATCTTGGCAAGTTCGGGGACTTCCTTGTATTCACCGCACTGGCAGAGGACCTTGTTCGTTTCGCCATTGAAAGCGTTCACGGCGCCGATGAGCATGTTGTTTGAAATGTTTTCGAGGTGACCGCGGTAGTTGAGCCACGGGCCGGCCATGGAAATGTGGTCGGTGGTGCACTTGCCCTTCGCCTTGATGAGGAGCGGGGCACCGGCGATGTCCTTGCCGTCCCAAGCCGCGAACGGAGCGAGGGCCTGGAGACGCTTGCTTTCGGGGTTGATGGAAACGGTAATCTTGGAACCGTCTTCGGCGGGAGCCTGGTAGCCGGCGTCCTTGACTTCGAAGCCCTTCGGCGGAAGTTCGCACTGTTCCGGCGGGTCGAGCTTCACGGCCTTGCCTTCGTTGTTCACGAGGGTGTCGGTCATCGGGTTGAAGCGGATGTCGCCGCTGAGCGCTGCAATCACGGCCATGAGCGGGCTTGCCACAAAGGCGTGCGTGTTCGGGTTGCCATCGGCGCGCTTGGCGAAGTTGCGGTTAAAGCTGTGGACGATGGTGTTGAGTTCCTTCTTGTCGGCACCGGCACGGTCCCAGCGGCCAATGCAAGGACCGCAAGCGTTCGTCATGATGGTGGCACCGAACTGCTTGAACAAGTCGATGAGGCCGTCGCGTTCGGCGGTGTAGCGCACCTGTTCGCTCCCCGGGTTGATGAGGAGCGGGCACTTCGGGCTGAGACCCTTCGCGAGAGCCTGCTTGATCATGTTCGCGGCCATGAAGAGGTCTTCGTAGCTGGAGTTCGTGCAGCTGCCGATGAGGGCGGCGCTTACGACCGGGGTAGATTCCGGCTTGGTTTCGGTGGCCTTGAGGCTTTCGGCCATGTCGGTCACGGCGTAGGCGCGGTCCGGGCTGAACGGGCCGTTGAAGTGCGGCACGAGCGTGCTCAGGTCAATTTCCACGACGCGGTCAAAATACTTTTCCGGATTTGCTTCGACTTCGGGGTCGGCCTTGAGGTGTTCTGCAATCTTGTCGGCAGCGGCGGCCACGTCGGCACGGCCAGTCACATTGAGGTAGCGGCTCATGGAATCGTCGTAGCTGAAGGTAGAGCAGGTAGCGCCCACTTCGGCACCCATGTTCGCAATCGTTGCCTTGCCGGTAGCGGAGAGGCTGCGTGCGCCTTCGCCAAAGTATTCGATAATGGCGTTGGTGCCACCCTTAACGGTGAGGATGCCTGCGAGCTTGAGGATGATGTCCTTGGCGGTAGCGAAGCCCTGGAGTTTGCCGGTGAGCTTCACGCCGATCATCTTCGGGTACTTGAGTTCCCACGGGAGGCCGACCATGGCGTCCACGGCGTCTGCACCGCCCACGCCAATCGCGAGCATGCCGAGGCCGCCAGCGTTCACGGTGTGGGAGTCGGTACCGATCATCATTCCGCCCGGGAAGGCGTAGTTTTCGAGCACCACCTGGTGGATGATGC
>JAEEGJ010028640.1_pt1 | contig 11061 bp, 9 predicted proteins | sample 8958761 | NCBI WGS metagenome assembly JAEEGJ01 (sample SAMN16246546, study PRJNA631951) | gut metagenome | biome: gut microbiome; feature: rumen; material: RS-attached | host: Bos | place: Iran: Karaj | collected 2018-10
AGCTCCTTTTCGATATTGCGGGTATATTCCTTAGTTGTTGTTGCACCAATAATCTGGATTTCTCCGCGGGAAAGAGCAGGCTTCATGATATTAGAAGCATCCATTGTTCCTTCCGGACCACCAGCACCAATGATTGTATGAAGCTCATCGATAAAGAGAATTATGTCTTTATTATCCTGTAACTCCTTCATCATTTTTTTCATACGCTCTTCGAACTCACCGCGGTACTTGGTACCTGCAACAATGGCAGCCAAATCCAAAGACAATATGCGCTTGTTCAAAAGGCCTTCAGGAACTTTTCCTGCAGCAATGTGCTGGGCAAGACCTTCTACAATGGCCGTCTTTCCAACACCAGGTTCTCCAGTAAGAACAGGATTATTTTTTGTGCGGCGTGAGAGAATCTGAATTACACGATGAATCTCTTTATCGCGGCCGACAACCGGATCATCTTTATTTTCGCGGGCCAGCTTTGTAAGGTCGCGGCTGTATTCTGCAAGGAAAGACTGTTTCTGTCCGGCATTTGATTTATCTGCCGGCTGTTTCTTTACAGATTTCTTTTCATCAAAAACACCGAATAATCCGCCACCTGCATCATCATTTAAAAGCGAACGGAAAACAGAATCTACCAGATTTTCTGCAGCCTGCTGGCGGATAGAAGAGCCTCCATCTGCCTGAAGTTCCATAACAGTAAAGCGAAGGTCCATAATTGTGTAGCCTTCATCGCCAAAGAATTTTGCGGCAACACTGCCTTCATCGCGGACACAGGCAAGGAGAAGATGTTCTGTACCAATATAATCGTTATGGAGTGCTGAAGATTCAATATCTGCAATATCAATTAAAAACTGATAGCGGCGGCTCTTTGGAATTGCTTCAAGAGTTGGATTACTTATATCATCTCTAAAATATGTTTCCAAAGCCTGCTGAAGTTTATCTGCATTCAGGCCAAGCTCAGAAATTGCTGTATATCCAAGTCCTTCCTTTGATTTTAAAATTGCAAGAAGCACATGCTCTGGTAAAAGCTGATTACTTCCGATTTTTCTGGCTTCATCCTGGGCCAGTACCATCAAGATTTTTTTTGCTCTAGGAGACAGATTTTTCATTAACAATTCCCTCAAAGGCCTGCTGAATTACAATTGTCCTGAGTCTTTTTATCTGCATAGGAACGCTTGATTTTATATCATCTTCGAAGGTAAAGGCATAATTATCACAAAGGTATTTCAAATGGCCGTCCTTTACACGATAGTAAAGTCCGTTCAGTTCGTATTCAGCAATACCCTTTATCAGCTTTAGCTGAAGCCCCCATTTTACCGCCGAAATTATGCTCACAGCCTCTTCATAAGAAAGAAGAAGTGAATACATAGCTCTTGCGTAGCTCTGCTTAAAAAAATTCAAGACTACTGTAGGATTATTATCGGCAAAATTTGAACGAATCTTGCGTTCTCTTTTTAAAATTACGCTTACAATTGAGTGAATTCCAGCCATCTGATCCAGTTCAGTGCCTTCTGCACTGCTGCTGGTACAAACATCAAAAAGACAGTTAGAAAAATCAGCTATCTGTTCGCTCTTAAAAACTGGTTTTATGACCATTTTTTTTGATTGAACAAGAGTAACTATTGAATCAAACTGACCTGAAAGCACAATTGAAGGGATAAAAAGCCTTACAGTGAATTTTAAGCCGGTTCCGCAATCCTTTACCTGGGAAGTAAGGTAACCAAAATCAATATTTGCCGCAAACTGGAGTTTATTCTGAAGAAATTCATCTACTTTATAGACTTTTTCCATTGCTTTTTCGCAATCAAGACCAGGTGTAAAAGAGGCAATCTTAATGTGATCTGTACCATTTACAAGACAGCAGGAACTTTCGTCGCCATAATTTATTACTGCAGCACCGCATTCTTCATCAAGAATGTTTTTATCACTCAAAATCTGCTTTCCGGGAAGAGAAATCTGAGTCATATCAATGAAACGCCAGTCTTCTGCTCCGGAAAAAGCATCATATACAAGAGACTGAACCCGGCTTTTATCGTCTGCGGTCATTTTTGAAGGGAAAGGAAAATCTGCAAGATTTCGGGCCAGTCTTGCTCTTGTTGAAATCACGACATCATCACAATTTCCAGGAAGGGAAAACCAGACTCCTTCATTTTTGATATTACTGCTGTCCGTCTTTCGTTTCCGTGCCATGATTCAAAACCTTAAGATAATCTCTATACAAAGCGGCCTTTTCGTAATCCTCTGCGGCAACCGCTTCTTCCAGCTTAATCTGCATGGTCATGCGGTCTACAAGAGTTGAACGATAGCCTTTCAGGCGTTTTGGAAGAGAACCTTTATATGAGCCGGAAATACCATAACTTTCCAAGGTGGCACGGAATTCTTCTGCAAAAGTATAATAGCATTCCGCACAACCAATTCTTTGAGACTTTACTATCTGATCAAAGGTGCTTCCGCACACTGAGCAACACTTCATAGAGCCTTCCGATTATCTTAGTTTTTCCTTAGAATATCAAGAGGTTTTTCGCGTCCTGCTTTTCTGGCGGGAATAATAGAAACCAGAACCGAAAGCAGCAAAACTGCCACAACTATTAGAATAATCTGATTTGCAGGAATTTCAACTGGAATTTCACTTAAATAGTAGGCTGGATCCATAAGATGAACCTGACCTCCTCCCCCCATTGTGCTGAAGAAGTTTATCAGACGTTCAAGGCCATTTACTATCTGATTTGAAAAGACAGTAAAAAGGATTCCTACCGGAAGCCCAAGCACAAGACCACCTGCCCCGCAGGACAAAGCCGCAAGCAGAAAGGCTATAGTAATACCGTGAGGCTTTGCACCAATACTCTTTAAGATTGCAATTTCTTTCTGTCTTTCCATTACAAGCATTACGATTGCAGAAGATATATTTACAGTTGCAACAAGTACAATCAGCATCATAACAAAGACCAGCATAACTTTTGTGGAAGAAAAATTTTCAAATTCTGCGGTGTGAATCTGGTCCCAGCGGTAAACATTGGCGTAGCGTCCAAAGCTTTCAGCAAGGCGTCTTTGAATTGCAACCAGCTCCGGAGAAAATGCATCTTCGGTTTCTATCATCACATTATATGATGCACTTTCCATAGCAAGAGAAGAATAAGCACATTCAAGCGGAATAAATACCCAGAACTGGTCCAGTTCCTGATAGCCCGAAGAAACTACTGCCGCTATATGAAAAGAAGTAAGCTTTGGAATAATTCGATCTCCATTTTCACCGGCAGAGCGGGTGGTTATTACACGGAAGGTATCTCCGGCATGTAAATCAAGATCCTTTGAAAGCTTCTGGCCTATTATTGCAACTTTGTTTGGAAGGCCTGCTTCTTCATTCCATGAATTTACAAAATCATTTATGTCTCCTTCACAAACTTCAAAGAGTTTTGCAAAAGACTGATTTTTTACAAAAATATCCTGTTCTAAGGCTCTAAGCTCTATTCCGCTGCGGCCATGTTTTCCAGTTGCCAGTGCAGAAATTTCAATCTCCGGATAGAAAGCTGAAACACCATTCACATCGCAGGCTTCTTCAGCATATTCCTTAAAATCATAAGCACTCTTTACCCTGCTGATATTTGGAGCAACATAGGCCTGTAAATGACTGGAAGACAAGCCGATAATTCTCTGTGTCATTCCATCAATCATTCCATTTGTAATTGAAGTAACGACAACGAGTGGAACAATGCTAAGGCCTATGCAAAGCACTGCCCCAAAAAGACTTTTTCTTGCTATTGATTTCTTTTCTGCTTTAGGAAATATGAGGCTCTTAGCAAATTTTAAAATCCAGTTGATTCCTGAATTGCTTCTCATTTAAGCCTGCCCTCCACAATTCTAAGCTGTCTGTCGCCTTTTGCAGCAAGATTCATATCGTGGGTTACAAGAATCAGTGTCTTTTTATATTTATCTGCCATAGAAAAAAGCAGGTCACCTATTTTCTGAGCATTTGCCGGATCAAGATTTCCTGTAGGTTCATCTGCAAGAATCAAAGTCGGGTCGTTTATAAGGGCACGGGCAGCCGCAACTCTCTGTCTTTCGCCGCCGGAAAGCTGAGAAGGCAGATGGCCCGCTCTGTCTGCCACACCTACATCATCAAGAAGTCCTGCAGCTCTTTCCATTGCTTCTTTTTTAGACATTCCGGCAATCAGTGCCGGCATATAAACATTTTCAAGGGCAGTAAAATCTTTGAGCAGATAATGAAACTGAAAAATAAGGCCAATAAAGTTTGAACGGTACTCTGCCATTTTTGCTTCGCTGAGAGAGGTAACATTCCATTCTTCAGTTTTAGCGTTTCCTGCTATTACACTTCCAGAGCTTGCATTATCAATTCCAGCAATAATGTTAAGCAGAGTACTTTTACCGCTTCCACTTTCTCCAACTACGGCAATCTTTGCACCTTCCTCAACATTAAGATTCAGTCCTTTGAGAACGGTGAGTTTTTCGCTGTCTGTTTCATAAATCTTTTCAAGATTTTTTATTGTAAGGATATTTGAACTACTCATTATGAAGTACCTCCGAAACTGTCATTTTTAATACGTTTTTGCTTGCTGCCCAGGAAGCAATTAAAGGAGAAAATATACCAAACAAGGTAATTGCCACTACTTCTCCCGGGAATATGCGGGCAGGAATTGAAGCATAAAGATTATAAGAAGAGTTAACCTGAACATACTGCAGGTTCTGTCTGTCTGTAATTGCCGTAACAAGATACTGTATGCCATACATCAGTTTTGCTGCAGCAGTAAAAACGACATCTGTATTTAAGCTGATAATTATACCAAGCAGTACACCTGCAAGGGCTCCCACGGTTCCCATAATAAAACCACGCATTATAAAAATGGATTTTATGCCGCCTTTACGAGCACCCAGGGCAGAAAGAACTGCAATTTCTGTACGGCGTTCAAAAACAAGACGCCTCATACCATTGTAAATGTTAATTGCAACTACCACAAAAATCAGGGCAACTAAAAGAAGCAGCATATTCTTTTCTATGCGGAGAGCACCAAAAAAAGTCCTGTTAAAATTTCGCCAGGATTGAATTTGCGGACCGGTCAGGGAAGCAGAGGCAGATGATGAAACTGATGAATTCAGCCAGTCAAGCTGATTGCAAAGCCCGTTAATTGCTTTTAAATCATCATCATATTTATTAAGCTTAATACCCCAGATTTTTTTTGCGGAACTTCCAAAATAACGGCTGGCTGCCTCTCTTCCTACAAAGGCATATCCGCTGTTTATTTCGCTATAACCTGTAGTAAAAATACCTCTGACAGTAAAAACTCTGTCAGAAGAAAATAAGTCAACATCACTTCCACCGCTCATTACAAGAAGATTTACTGTACTGCCTGTTCTTACCCCAAGATTACGTGCAAGGCTGCTTCCAATAATTATGGAATCAGGATCAGAAAAATCAAAAGAACCGGAAAGCATTTTTAATTCACGGCGAAAGCCTTCATCTTCAAAATAAATTGCTTCATCTGCTGCCCTTACATTTACAGCAACCGCACCCCCCTTATCTCCTGTCATAAGGACTTGAGACTCATAAAAAGGCACGCAGCTTCTTACCTGCTTATTTGACTTGCAGGCAGCAAGCAGTTCTTCTTCTTTGTCTTCTGGTATTTCTGTTGCCCTCAGATGATAAGACGAAACTTCCAGAATGGAATCTATAAAACTCATCTGAAAGCCATTCATGACACTCATTACAACTGTAAGAGTCATAACACCAAAGCATATTCCAAGAGTTGCAAGAGCAGAAGTTACGGCAGAACGACCCTTTCTGTCTACACGGGCAAAACGCCTGGAAACTGCGCTAATCCAGCGGAGGCTGCTGTACAAAGTTTTTTTCATTCTTCCCCTCCCTTATGAATCAGTTTTTCTTCTTCCGCTTCAGGCGGGTTCTTTTTATAGATTTTTGTACGGAAAAGGCGGCCCTGATTATAATATTCATCCCTAACCCGAACTTCTTCTTCGTAATAAGTTTTTACAGAAAGGTTTTCATCAAAATAAACCCAGCTGATATAAGTTCCTTTTTCTGCTGAGTAGATATTCTGCATTTTTAAAATATCATTTTCATAAAATTTATAATCAGGAGGAATTATATTATTGCTTTCATTTGCATCCCCTGCACTTTTTACATAAGGATAAGAATACTCATAACGCTTTGTAAAAATTTCAGGCTTATTATAATTTGAATCCTTATAAGAGTATTCCTTCTGAAGATCCTCAAGCAGTTGATTTTCAGAATTATATTTCCACTTTCTTTCCTGCACTATATATTTCCTGTCATCATTAAAAGCATATTTCTTTGAAAACAGAGGAGAAGACTTTTCATTATAAGAAATCAATTCATCAAAGGCTTCTGTAATTATTTCTTTATTAATCACTTTTCTGCTCTCTGGAGAATAAACAAACAATTCTGTTTTTAGTTTCTTAGCATCCGAAGCAGATCTTATTTTCCATTCTTCTTTTTTTGTTAGTCTATACTCACTGTCATAAAAGAAGCGCATTACATTTTCATCTGCAGAATGAATTACAACAAGACCTTCATCAGTGAACTGTGGAGAAAGAGTTTCGTTTTTATACTCGAAAAAACGCATCTGGTCATTCTTTCCTGTAAAGGCTCTTCCTTCTCCAGCCTGACTTTCCAGAGCCTCTTCCAGACTTTCTCCAGCTTCATCTCCGGCTTCCCCTGCTTCTTCTTCAAGCTGATATTCAGAAAAAGAAGTTTCCATATCTGCAAGTTCCTGGGCAATACGTTCTTCTTCAAGCCTCATCAATAGTTCTTCTACCCAGGAAGCATCATCTTCTGCAGGACTGTAAAAAATATAAAGTTCTTCATCAGAATTATTATCTTCGCTCAAGGATACAACTTCTGCAGGATTTTTTTCATTCTTTTTGCAGGAAAAAAGAGCCAGCAGAAAAAAGGCAGATAAAATTAAGAGAAAAATATTTCTTTTTGAATAAAAGAATCCGGCCATAATTTGTGAATAAAAGTTCCCTGTTACCTTCTACATCTTAAGAAAGTCATCTATATACTCTTCTGCATTAAAGGTCTGAATATTTTCATAAGATTCACCAGTACAAACAAAAGCAACAGGAAGACCAAGTTCACGACCAATTGAAACTGCAACTCCACCCTTTGCAGTAGAGTCATATTTTGTCATGATAATTGCATCAATCTTTACAGCTTCATTAAAAACCTCTGCCTGGCGAAGGGCATTCTGGCCTGTAGTTGCATCAATGACGAGAATCTTTTTGTAGCAGCCTTCGTCCGCCTTAAGACCGCAGGTGCGGTCAATTTTCTGCAGCTCGCGGACAAGGTTTTCTTTATTGTGAAGACGGCCTGCAGTATCAGCAATAACTACTCCAGGGCCTGCCGCACGCAAAGCATCTGCTGCATCAAAAACAACAGCAGAAGGATCCGAACCATGCTGGTGGCTTACTACACGAACACCAAGGCGCTCTCCATGCAGGGCAAGCTGTTCAATTGCGGCAGCGCGGAAAGTATCTGCACTGGCAAGAACAATATTTTCAACATCATGTTCCTTAAAATATTTTGCAAGTTTTGCGGCAGTTGTAGTCTTTCCAACGCCATTTACGCCCAGCATCATCCACACATTCTGCTTTCCTGCTTCAGGCATAAGAGACAGGGCCTTTACATCTCTGAGCAAAAGTTCCTTAAGCTTTGCAACAATACCTTCCTGTTCACGGATTTTTTCTTTACTGCAGATTGATTCCAGTTCATCAACTACTTCAAAAGCAGTTTTTGCACCAATGTCTCCTTCTACAAGCATATCTGTAAGCTCTTCAAAAAATTCTTCATTAATTGAATTTCCCTTAGAAAAAAGAGCCTTTAATTTTTCACCAAACGATTGCTTCATTCCGAATCTCCATCATTTTTGTTTTCTGTATTTTGATTAATTGTTTCCTCATTTTCAGCCGGAGTTACAATTGCCTGATCAAAGTTTACTATTGTAAAATCCTCCAGCTTTCCGGCCTTTGCTTTTTCAGGTAAAACAGAATTTGCCGCAACTAAATAACGTACAAGCTCATAGCCCCAGAAAAGTGCACAGCCGATAGAAATAGCCCTTGTAATATTTGTAGCAGTCTCCCAGTTCTTTGCAGTCTGATAATCCACCTGACCGTTTTTGTATAGATTTGCATTATTCTGATAATTTGCATAAGTATAAAAAGTTGGCATTAAAGAAATCACCAGCAGGCTGTAAGAGCCGTACATAATCTTACGGCGCTTATCAATATAAGCCATTCTGTCCCTTGGTTTTGGATTGATGATTACATAACTTCCGTCAAAGGTAAGCTTCTGCGGAATATAAAAGAAAGCAGTTTCGCCGTTCTCTGCAATAAACTCGCCAAGAATCTCTTTTCCGTTAATTGCAATCTGTGATTTTTTTCCGTCTATTTCCAGAGCCCGCTCACCATTCATAAGAATGCTTCCGTTAAGAGGCTTCTTCATACCAACCTGTAAAAAGCCTGATTTTGGTTTTTCAAAGCTGACCTGAATTTTATATTTTTTGTTCCCTTCAAAATTATAAGTTGTTGCAGCAGTTTTATAGCCATCTGAAACAAACTGAATTGTATTGATTCCAGAATCAACAATTAGTTTTCCGTTTTCAAGGTGCTGCAAAACATCATCTATGTAAACCATTGTTTTATTCAAAGCTTCCTGAGGTTCAATTTCAATCTGAAGCTCTACAGGAAAGGAATTTGAGATAACAGGTATAAGCTGCATTGCAATGCTTGTGTTTATAAGTTCCAGTTCCTGAACTGTACCAACTTCAACTACAGAACCAATCAGTTTTGCCCCGGGATAAGCATAAAGATCTACACTGATGGAAATATAATCTCCATATTTTGAAAAATGTCCGGTAACAAGAGTGTTTATACCTGCAGATACAATTGATTTTTCGCAAAGGGGATCTGTAATGCTTAACTTCTTAAGCTCTTCCGGCAAGGAATAAAGGGATGTAAAATCATCTTTATAAAAGCTGACAGCTTCCTGTTGAATTAGACTTTCGTCCTTCACAAAAATATTACTGAATAAATTTTTATATCTGTTAAGCTCGGATGAATCTTCTGTCTGATTGCTGAGCTGCTCTGAAACAAGCTGAACTTTTCTTTCATTTTCTTCCGTCGCTTTTTTCAGAGCTTCCAGGTTTGCATCTATTTTTTTCTGGATTTCATCTATTTTTTTCTGAGATTCTTTTATTGCGCTTTTGAGTTTATAATCCGAATAATTACTCAGTACCAGAGCGTCTCTTTTTTTATATTCTGCACTAAGCTGCAAAAACAAAGACTGACGCTCTGTGCGAAGTTTATATTTTGTTCTATCAAACTGTTCTTCGGGCATTACATTGCGGGTAACTGTATTTCCGATTTTCTCAAGAATATCAACAGGAATCATTTCTGCAGTTTTAGAATTAACTGCATCTGTTGTCACTCCTTTGTCCAAAGAAAATTTTTGAGCTGCAATTACCCACTTTCCGGTTTCAGAGAAAAGCGGCAGGCTGGAGAGAATGAAATAAAAAATAAAAATACAGGCAGAAGCATTTATTCTCCGCCGGCTTTTATACTTCCTCGTCATCATCCCCCGAGCCGTCCATAGGAAGGCCTTTCCATTTTGCAACAAGGTATGCGTTCATAAAATCATCCAGATCTCCGTCCATAACAGCCTGAATATTTCCTACAGAGTGTCTTGTACGATGGTCTTTTACCATTGTATAAGGACAGAATACATAAGAGCGGATCTGGCTTCCAAAAGAGATATCCTTTTTTTCTGCCATGAACTTTGAGTTTTCTTTTTCCTTCTGCTCGCGGTAGTATTCGTAAAGACGAGCCTTGAGCATGTTCATACAGGTCTGGCGGTTCATAAGCTGGCTGCGCTCTGTCTGGCAGGCAACTACAATACCAGTTGGAATATGAGTAAAGCGTACTGCAGAGTCTGTTTTGTTAACGTGCTGTCCACCCTTTCCACCTGCACGGTAAGTATCTACGCGCAGATCTTCCGGTTTAATGTCAACTTCAATTGTATCATCCAGAACAGGATAAACATAAACCGAAGCAAAACTTGTATGACGGCGGGCATTTGCGTCAAATGGAGAAATACGAACCAGACGGTGGATTCCTCCCTCCCCCTTAAGATAACCGTAAACAAAGTCACCGGAAATCTGAATTGTAATTGATTTGATTCCGCCTTCTGCTTCCAGTTCATCTACAACTTCTGTTTTATAGCCGTGGCGTTCTGCCCATCTCAAATACATACGGCTGAGCATAAAGGCCCAGTCACAGGCTTCTGTTCCACCGGCTCCAGCGTGTACGGTAAGGAAGGCATCGTTCTGGTCTACCTCGCCGGAAAGCAGGTTCAAAATGTTTAATTTATCAAACTGAGTTTTTGCAGCCTCGTACATAGAGCGAACTTCATCTTCGTCGCTCTGTTCGCCGGATTCTGCGGCAAGCTCATACATGGCTTCGAGGTCATCCATATCTGCAATGATTTTTTTCCAGGGTTCAATTCGGCTTTTGAGCTTTCTGATCTGGCTCATCACCTTTTCTGCGGCTTCGTGGTCATCCCAGAAACCAGGGGCTTCGGTAAGCTTTTCTTTATCTGCTATCGCCTTTTCAATTGCGGCAGAGTCAAAGACGCCCCCAAACGTTCATGATTTCTTCTCTCAACTGTTCTACTGGTAACTTAATTTCTTCTAACATATGCTTAGAATATCATGAATTTTAAAACTTGTCATTGCCGTGTCATCCCGAACTTAGGGAGCGACGGCTGTAAGCCGTCAAAATGCTCCAGTGGAGCATTTTGAGCGAGTCTCCGAGCAGCTATGCTGCGAAGGGGCAGGGATCTTTACAAAGATGCTGAATCAAGTTCAGCATGACATTTAAAAGAAACGGCCGGACACTAAAAATGTCCGGCCGTTTTTTTTGTCACACGGATTCGAAATGGCTAACGCCATTTCATTTTTATTTTATATATGATTTTGCGTTAGCAAAATCGAATCCGTGTGACAATATAATTATTTCAAGTTAATC
>JAEEGJ010028642.1_pt1 | contig 11061 bp, 8 predicted proteins | sample 8958761 | NCBI WGS metagenome assembly JAEEGJ01 (sample SAMN16246546, study PRJNA631951) | gut metagenome | biome: gut microbiome; feature: rumen; material: RS-attached | host: Bos | place: Iran: Karaj | collected 2018-10
TCATTTGAGAATTATTGATAATGGATTCGTGAAGTTTTGGGTGGTTCATTTTGGAGCTGATCGGACTTGAACCTAATACAATTGTAAATTCATAAAAAAATAGTCCAGTGGACTGTTTTTTTATGAATTATCTATTTATAGATTCAAACGCTCTACCCAGGTGAGCTACAGTCCCGAGTATATTTTTATTATATCAAAAAAATGATACAATAGGAATCATGAAACTTTTAATTGTAATAGACATGCAGAATGATTTTATAGACGGAGCACTTGGAACAAAAGAAGCCGTAGCAATTGTTCCTGAAGTTGCTAAGAAAATAGAGCAGGCCAGAGCTGCTGGCGAAATGGTTGTGTTCACTCGCGATACACATCAGCAGAACTATCTTGAAACTCAGGAGGGAAAGAATCTTCCTGTAGTTCACTGTGTTGAAGGTTCGGACGGCTGGCAGATTTCAAGCGCTCTAAATGTAGGTGATAGCCGTATTTTTGATAAGCCTTCTTTTGGTTCTATGGCGCTTGCTGATTATGTCGCAACTCTTGATGGGCTTGAGGAAATTGAACTTGTAGGTCTCTGCACAGGAATCTGCGTTATCAGCAATGCCTTTATTCTTAAAGCAAAACTTCCTGAAGTTAAGATTTCAGTTGATTCTTCATGCTGTGCCTGTGTAACTCCTCAGAGTCATGAAACTGCACTGTCTGCAATGAAGCTGTGTCAGATCAATGTGAAATAAAAAAGATCATTTCCTTGGTTTGCGCTTTGCATAATTATTTACTATAATAATGATATGATTATTCCAATAATTCTTTCCGGTGGAGCCGGAACACGTTTGTGGCCTTTGAGCTGGGGGGATCATCCTAAACAGTTTTTGCCACTTGTTACTAAAAATACAATGATTCAGGAGACTTTGCTCCGCCTTAAGGGGCTTAAACTTGGTGCTCCTATAATTTCCTGCGGGGAGGACCATCGATTTATGGTTGCCCAGCAGATTGGTGAAGTTTCTGAAGTTAAGCCTACAATTCTTCTTGAGCCTATGGCTAAAAATACTGCACCTGCAATTGCTGCTGCATGTTGTGCTGCTATGAAGCAGGATAAGGATGCTGTCGTTGTAGTTCTTCCAAGTGACCACGTTATTGCTGATGTACCTGCTTTCCAGAATGCAGTAAAGGCAGCTGCTCTCAATGCAGAAAAAGGAGCTCTCGTAACTTTTGGTATTGTTCCAACTTTCCCTGCTACTGGTTATGGTTATGTTAAGGCTGCCGGTAGCGAAATTGATGGTGCCTTTACTTTGGAACGCTTTGTAGAAAAGCCTTGTCTTGAAAAAGCACAGGAATATCTTGCAAGCGGTGAATATGCATGGAACAGCGGAATGTTCGTATTCAAGGCTTCTACTTTCCTTGACGAACTTAAGGTTCACAGCCCTGAAATGGCTGCTCTTTCAATTGAAGCCTTTGAAAAAGCTGTAGTTGATACTGACTTTATCCGCCTGGACAAGGAAGCCTTTGGAAAAATCAAAGGCGATTCAATTGACTATGCCGTTATGGAAAAGACCACAAAGGGTAAGGTCGTAAAACTGAATGCCGGCTGGGATGATGTTGGTTCATGGTCTGCACTCTACGATATCAGCAAGAAAGATGAAAATCAGAATGTTGTAAAAGGTGATGTAATTGCCCTCGATACAACTTCAAGTTATATCCGCGGCGGAAAACGCACAATTGCAACAATTGGTCTTGATGACGTTGTGATTGTTGACAGCGACGATTCTTTGTTAGTTGCAGCTAAAGGCAAGATTCAGGATGTGAAGAAGATTGCCGAGACTATTAAAGCTCGCGGTTAATCACTAATCTTAACTATATCAACACAATGACTGCCTGCGCCCACAAGTTCCGGGCGCTCGCAGTTAGCAAGCTGGAAAGCACAAAATGCATCGAACTCTTCTTCTGTCATTTCATTGAGTTCGCGGCGCATATAATCTGCAGGTCCATCGGCAGAAATTATTTTGATTCGCTCGAGGCTAGCAGCTTTATTCAATCTGTTAATATCATCTAATCTTACATAATCATATAAATCATCTTCAGTACAGATTGTATGGAAGTCTGGAGAAAGTCCGCCTTTCTGGGCAACTTCATTCCATTTGTGTTCCTTAAAGCAATAGGAAATTACGCTGTACTCATTCATTACATAAGCAATCAGAATTATGCCGCCCTTTTTGGTGATTCGCTTTGCTTCGTTGATTGCGGCAAGTTTATTTTCATCACCATGAAGATGATAGAGCGGGCCAAAGAGTAGGGTAACATCAAAAGTCTGATCTTCTAAAAAGTGAAGATCACGTGCGTCACCCTGCCAGGTTTTGATATTTTCGTGCTTTGAGCGGAGAATTTCGATATTGTGTTTTACAAGTTCTACGGCAGTTACGTCATAGCCGCGGTGGCAGAGTTCGACAGAGTAGCGACCGGTGCCTGCTCCGATGTCGGCAATTTTTAGTCCCTCTGTCATGCCGAACTTGTTTCGGCATCTATTAATTGCTTCCTCTATATAATGCATAGTAGTACGGAATTCAACCAGGCCATGGCGCGTAGTGAGACGATGTTCTTCGTGGAATTTGTTGTAGTATTGTTCGAGTTTTGTCATAGGTTAAAAAAATAATGCTCGGGTAGTCCCGAGCATATCACTTATTTCCATGCAGCGTCAACTGCCGCTATGGCCGCTTTCTTGTCTTTGTCACTCATAAACGACTGGCGGAAGCTGTTCTTAACCAGTTCCTTTACTTCATCCATTGTGAAGTTCAAGTCTTTGTGACAAATCCAAAGCTCGTCGAGCAGGGTAGTCTTAAAGAAAACCGGGTCATCAGTGTTGATGTTTACAGGAAGTCCCTTGTCGTAGAAAACGCGAACCGGATGGTCTTTTGCCTTCTTAACGATTTTCTTTGTAAATGTATTTGAAGTAATACAGATTTCAATTGGAAGCTGAGTCTTTTTGATTTCTTCCATCAACTTTTCGTCCTGAATTGCAGTAATTCCGTGGCCAATACGTTCTGCATGAAGGAAGTTGATAGAATCCCAGATAGATTCCGGACCTACATCTTCGCCTGCGTGAACTACAGCGTGCCAGCCTTCTTTAAGTGCTCGTTCATAAACAGGAGCAAAGTCTTTTGCAGGTCCTTTAGCTTCTGCACCACCCAAACCAATACCAATGATATCTTCGCATGGGAACTGCTTTAGAAGTTCATAGTTGTGCATAGCATTTTCACAACCGAATGTGCGGGAAACATCCATAAGAAGTTTGATGGTAATTCCGCGTTTTGCTTTGATTGCTGCAATCTTTTCGTGGAAAATCTTTACCATGTCTTCGTACTTAAAGCCCATTTTAAGGAAGGCTGTAGGTGCAAAGAACACTTCAGTATATGTAATTCCATTTTTTACGAGGTATTTTTCCAGTTCATCAAAAACAATTCTAAAATCTTCAACAGAAGAATACATGCCCTGGATTTTTAAGAATGACTGAATGAAACCATTCAAATCGTTATATGAGAAGAGCTCTTTCTGCTCTTCTTTTGTCATTTCTTTGCCGAATTTATTCTTGTAAAGCTTTTTAATTCCGCTGATAGTTATTACTGCTTCGAGGTGGAGGTGCAGCTCTGCCTTTGGAACAGCTGATAAAAATGTTTTAAATTCTGCCTTATTCAATTTAATCTTCTCCTAACTTTTTCGCACCTAAAATAATTTTAGCACGGTTTAGCAGTTATTGCAATTAGTGTAAAATACCACCTTTTTAATATCGGAGAGAATGAGTTAAAACTTTAGAAAAAAGTGATTTATTGTATTTTTTGTGCATGCTTTATTTCTTTTTCTTCATAAAGCTTTTCATCTGCACTTGAAAGAAGTACATCTAAGTCTATTTTTTCTGGAGTGAAAGGAACATAGCCCAAACTCAGCGAAAGGGTAAGTGGTAAGTTGGCCTGTTCAGAAAAGATTTTGTTAAGTTGTTCTATTCGAGTTCTGATGGCAGAGATGTAGCCGCGAGTGAGGCCCGTAGAAACGATGGCAAATTCATCACCACTAAGGCGACCAACTATATCTGTTGCGCGGAATGCTTCCTGAATAACCCTTGCTTCGGTTTGAATGGCGAGATCACCAATTTTATGACCAAATGTGTCGTTGATTTTCTTGAGACCATCCATATCTGCAAAGAAAACCATTCCGCTTTTTCCGCTTCTGGCTGCTTTTTTGAGTTCTTTTTCGGCCTTATCCATAAAACCACGGCGGTTCAGAACGTGAGTCAGTTCATCAATAGAATTTTGATAATTCAAAACCTGATTATTTTTCAACAATTTTTCATTACGGCTGGTGAGTGCCTGATTTTTTGAAATGGCTTGCGTAAAATCATAGGCATTTGCAATAGCATTTATAATCAGTTTGAGATAGACATAGAGAATATTAAACCTTGAATTCTTTGGTTGAAGAACAATGTAGCCGTATTGTTTTTCTCCGGAAAAAATAGGATGAACAACAAAGGAGCCTGCTATTTTAGATGCATAGGTTTCGGGAATAAGACTCTTTCGGGTATTCACTTCAATTCCTTTGTCTTCATAAGGAATTATATGCTGATTATCTACTATAAAATCTTTGATATACGCTTTTTCTGGAATTGTGATATCTTCGTTCTTTTTGAATGCAACGGGCTCTTCATAAAGAGCTACAGCCATAGAAGAAACTTTTATCTGTCCGCAGATTTCAGGAAGAGAACTAAAAAGTTCTCTCAAAGTATGATTTGTCTGGAAGGTATCTATAAGTGTGTAAATAGCAACAATTTCTTTAGAGGATTCTGTATAATCTTCAATTGTTTGAGAATTAATATGAGTATTTGGAACAAGTTTTCCATCTTGAGTACGGCTTATGAATGCAGTATTGCTTGTTTTTATGCAACCGCAAGACTGACGATATATTGGTTCTGCAAATACTTTTGTTTCGCGTGGTACTTCTTCTCCATTTAAGATTTTATGAGCAAGTTTTGCCGCTTCGTAGCCCTGTCCGGCTATATCCTGATCAATAGTTGAAAGGGAAGGTGATGTAAAGGATGCACGAACGGTATCATCAAAACCGATAATCTTAACATCCTTTGGGATTTTGACTCCAATCTGCTGGAGAGCCTTCATTACACCTTCTGCCATTAAGTCGTTTGCAGAAATCAATGCATCAAAAGTTATGTCATTCTTTGATTTGTATTTTTCCAGAGTGATATTATAAGAAGCTTCGCGAATAAAATAGCCTTCAATTACATTATCAGGATTAAATTCGAGATTATGATTTTTTAGAGCTTTCTGGAATGCATCGAGGCGGACAACCGCTTCTTTTGATTCTGTTTTAGCTGCTGAAATAAAACCGATGTTCTTGCAGCCGTGCTCTTTAATAAGATGTTCAACTACCTGGTCATAGGCTTTATAACAGTCGCTCACAGTATAATGAACATTTTCAAAGGGCAAATCTACGGCAATTGATACAATCGGCTTATTTGTAAACGGTTTCAGGTATGAGATAAGATCTTTTTCCCGGATATAGGTCTGATATGCACTTGTAACAATCATAATCAGATCTATATCTTCGGCTTTTAAGAGTTCTGCACCAGCCCAATACTGATATTCATAAAGTCCGTATGGATAATATGGCTGATTGGTCTGGGCAATAACAAGTTTTACGTCCTTATCCTGAGTAAAATATGAAGCGACGCCCTGTGCAACAGCAAGAGAATAATCAACTGTCAAATTGTGTACAAATAAGGCAATGCGTTTCATATTTAACTATCATTTAATTATGTAACAGTTTTTCCAAATCTGCAACGATTTTTTTGAACTCGTCACAAGCAGCCTGAACAGGTTCAGTTTGAGCCATATCAACACCGGCAACCTTAAGACTTTCAATAGGATATCGTGAACCACCACTCTTTAAGAATGCAAAATAGTCTTCGCGTTCTTTTTCGCCACCGTTTGTTACGCGTTTTGCAAGGGCCATAGAGGCAGAGATTCCGGTTGCGTATTTGTATACATAGAATGCACTGTAGAAGTGTGGAATTCTAAGACCTTCCATATCGCTGTTTGCTTCGAATGTCATTTCAGGACCAAAATAAAGCTCCAGAAGTTCGCGGTAGATTTTGCGGAGCAGCTCTGCTGTAAGAGGAGTGCCGTTTTCTACAAGCTCGTGAGCCTTTAATTCGAATTCTGCAAACATTGTCTGGCGGTAGAGGGTAGCAAGAATATCATCTGCACGCATAGAAAGCAGATATTTTTTCATTTCATCGTCTTTTGCATTCTTGTAAAGATATTGGAATACGAGCTCTTCGTTAAATGTAGAAGCAACTTCTGCTTCGAAAATTGTGTAGTCATAGCACATAAACGGATTATTATGTACAGAATACCAGCTGTGCATACTGTGGCCGCCTTCGTGTGCCATTGTAAATACGTCACGGATATTTTCTTCGTTATAGTTCAAAAGAATATATGGATTACCGATGTAGCAGCCCGAACTGAATGCACCGCTTCGTTTGCCCACGTTTTCGTAACGGTCTGCCCAGCCGTTTAAGAGACCGTCGCAGAGTCTGTCTGTGTACTCGGTGCCGAGCGGCGCGAGTGCGGCTCTACAGATTTCTACGGCCTGTTCATAAGGTGTAACGGTTTTTACAGATTTTACGAGAGGCACGTATACATCGTAATGGCGGAGTTCGCCCTTTGCCAGGCCGAGAGCTTCGCGACGGAGCTTGTAATACTCGTGGAGGGCTGGAAGGTTCTTGTGAACGCAGTCGATTAAGTTGTGGTAAACGGCGGTTGGTACTTTGTTACCGTAAAGTGCCTGCTCGAGAGAACTCTTGTAGCCACGGGCGCGCATGCTGAAAACGTCCTGGTTTACAGAACCGGCGTAGAGCGCGGCAATAGTGTTCTGGTGTTCTTCGTATTTTGCGTAGAACTTTTTATATGCTTCTTCACGAACCTTACGGTCCTGAGAGTGCATGAATACTCCCCAGGTAGTTTCTGTAAGCTGTTTTTCTTCGCCGTTTTCTGTTACAGTGCCAAAGGTTTTGTTCATATCAACATTTGTAAGTACACTGAAGGCTGTTTCGGCTGTCTGAGCAGGCTGCATTGCAAGAGAAAGAATGCGCTCTTCTTTTTCGCTCAAAATATACTGCTTAAAATGCAAAAGTTTTTCTATATATATGCGATAATCTGCGTATTCAGGTTGGCCAATCCAGCTGCGAAGCTTTGTTTCATCAATCTCCTGAATTTCCGGGTCAATAAAGCTAAGCTCTGCTCCCATCTGGGTGTAAGCCATCATTGCGCGGCCTTCGCGGTCTGTAGCCTTTGAATCATCCTCATCGGCTTCGTGCTGCAGCGACGCATAGTGATAAACCGTTTCCATTGCAAGATTTGTAGCTTCGAGAGCCTTAAGGGCCTGGAGCAGAGTTTCTGCAGATTCTCCCAGGCGGCCCTTAAATGCAGCAGTCTTTTTTGTGAGTTCAGGAATTGTCTTAAGGGCAGCTTCCCATTCCTCATCTGATTTATAGATTGAAGATAAATCCCATTTGTCCTTTGCAGGAACGTCTTTTCTGGCTGGTATAGTTTTTGTACTCATATTAAAAATCCTCTATTTCCTTCATTACTTCTATATCGTTGATTTTACCTGGATAAGCCTTCATCACCTCTTCGTAAACCTTGAGGGTCTTTTTGATGTGGGCTTCGATTGTAAAGCGCTTTGTGATTTCCAGACTGCGCTCGCCAAAGCGTTTTCTCTTATCAGAATCTGCTGCAAGCTCCAGAATCTTTTCTTCCATTTCCTCTTCGGTATCTGTAAGATAGCCGTTTTCGCCTTCAAAAACCGAATCCAGATAACTTTCGTCGCGGCGCACAATAATCGGGAGTCCCGAAAGCTGGGCTTCGAGAATTGTCATGGAATGCATTTCCGAAAGGGAAGTTGTAACAAAGATATCTGCACTTTCGTAGTATTCGCTTACCTTTGTCCATTCAATAAAGCCTGTAAAGATAATCTGCTTTGAAGCAATCTCGGCAGAGGCTTTTTTCAGCATATCTTCGTAAGCAGGTCCGTTTCCAACAAAAACCATTTTGATTTTATTGTTTTTTGAGGCAACATTCTGGCAAACCTTAAGCAGCTCAAAAACCCGCTTTTCTTCGCCGATGCGGCCTACAAAAAGCAGCATTATATCATCCGGATTTATATTGTAAGACTGGCGCAGGGCAAGCTTCTGCTCCTGGGAAATATGGGCCTTCTGGAATTTTTCCTTATCAATAGCATTAGGAATGATAACCGAAGGCATATTCGGCAGCATTCCCTCCTGCTTAAAGTAGTTTCGGGCCTTTGTTGAAACTCCAATCAAAGAATCAAACTTGCCGTAATACTTTTTCATAATTCCATTTATGATTTTTGGCGAGATGATTTTTCCGAAAGAAAGATAATATTTGTAAAAATCTGTCCACATTGTGTGGGTAGTACAGATTGCCGGAATCTTAAGAACGTGTGCAGCGCGGAGTCCTGCCTTGCCAATTCCAAATTCTGTGTGGCAGTGAATCAGCTCAACTCCGGCATCCTTCAAAAAGTGAATGAGGGGATGCATTGCGGGAATTCCTACAAACTGGTCGGTGCCAAGTCACAGCGCCACCGAATGTACGCGGTAAATATCCGGGTCGTAGGTTTCATATTCGTCTGTGGTTTCTACGGTGACAAGAATTACTCTGTGTCCCAGTTTTTTTAACTGTTCCTGTAGCTGAACAACAACAGTCACAATCCCCGATTTCGTAGGAAGATAACTGTCCGAAAAAAGTGCAATTGTCATAATGATTTATTATATACTTTTTTGATGGCTCTGTCATTGCAGAGCCGTTTTGTCTGCCTTTTGCCGTGCTTATAAAATCTCTAGACAATTCAAAAATGTGATTTTATACTATATATATTGCATCTTAATTCTTTTTTTACTAATCAATTCTAAATGTTTTCAATTACAGTATTAACTATGAATATTATGGAGGAATCCATGAAGAAAGATTATTGTCGAATTTTAAGACGCGGCGGCTTTTTACTGGTAGCCCTGACATTTTGTTTATTGACTGCCTGTTCGAATTTGTGGAAGGAAGAAATTTCAGACAATACTGAAAATCAAAAGCAAAGCGGCGAGTTTGCCTATATCACACTCGGAAGCGCCGGCTTTTCACAAGCAGGCGCCCGCGACATTTTTCCAAGCGCAACGGAATTTGATAAAACTCAATTAACTGATATTTCTCTTTCAGGAACCTGGTCTCCTGATACTGATAATTCAAGAACAGAAACTTTTATTGAGAGTGCAGCCTGGTCAACTGCAAGTTCAAGTACCTTTGCAGTCCAAACCGGTCAATGGAATTTTACTCTTACTGCAAAATTGAACGGTGGAAGTTATAGTGGCACTATAACCAATAAGACAATTACTAAAGGTGATTCTCCGACTTCTCTTACATTTACACTTGAACCATATGGTACGGGAGGTAGTGGAGCCCTTGCTCTTACAGTAAAAATCTTAAATTATTCTGATGCAATTCCAGATGATACGACACTTACTGTAAGCGCTACTCTGGAAGGTGCATCTGGTACTATAAATGCCGATGCAAGTGCAGAAGAAAAAACATACTCAGGTTCAAATATTACTTTTTCGAGAAATATATCTTCAACTTCACAAAGAATTCCAGATGGTGTGTATAAGTTAAAACTGTCACTAACAGTAGACGGCATTTCACAGGCAATAACTGAATATACAGAAACTATTCATATTTTCCCGGGAGTTACAACCACAAGTACAATTGAAATGAATGTAAGCCCTGTTTACGATATTGCCTATCAAAAAAATGGCGGTCAACTTGTGCCGACAGGAACCGAAGGTCCTGCAAAGTTCTCAAGAAAGGCTGCTGAGGCAGACCTGCCGGAGCTGCAGAAAATCGGATACAACTTCCTTGGCTGGTTTGATGCAAATACAGGCGGTAACGAAGTAGATTCAGTTTCAAATGAATATATTGATACAACAGCACAAACTACAACCTTCTTTGCAAGATTTCAGGTTATTACATATGATGTTATTCTTAATGGAACTGAAGGTGCATCGATACCTGGAGGTACTTCGCTCCCTGTTAATTATACAATAGAAAGCGAAACTATTAGTTTACCAGTGCTAACGAAGCCATATTATACATTTGTAGGCTGGTACGAGAGTGTAGATGAAAATGGTAATGGAACCGGTACTCAATATTCAGAAATCAGTTCTGGTTCAACTGGAACTAAAACTTTTTATGCCACATGGACACCAGTGAATTATCCAATTAATTATGAAAACATTGAATCGGCTTCTGGAACAGGAAGTTTGCCTTCATCATATACAGTGGAAAGCGAAGATATAACTTTGCCGTCAATTTCAAAAACGGGCTATGCTTTTGAAGGCTGGTATACTGACAGTGCTTTTACGCCAAGTTATAAAGTAAGTGGTGTAGCTATAGAGTCTGGAAGCCATGAGGAAAAAACGTATTATGCGCGATTCATCGATACAGTTTATGTAAAAGCAGGTGGAGAAACTTATAGTACAACAGCTGATGGAACAAGAACAACGGCACCACTTGATACTGTAGCTTCTGCAGTTTCAAAAATAATGTCTTATTCAAAAAATACTGTTGATTGGAAGATTAATGTCATAGGAGAAATTACAGGTGTGCAAGAACTAAGCAGTTCATGTACAAGCACTTATGCGAAGTCTATTACCCTTCAGGGTAATACAGGTAATACAACTGATATCATTAATGCAAATTTTGCAGGAACCTCTGATAAAGGTTCTGCATTGAAAATATTAGCAAAAGTTAAAGTTACTATCAAGAATTTAAAAATTACAGGAGGAATGCCTAATGGAGGAACTATGCAAGGCGGTGGTGTTACAGTTTATGGAAATGCAGATGTTATTTTTGACACCGGTGCCTTAATAACTAATAATAATTATGACCCCGATGATACAAACACCTCAGAAGGAGGAGGGGTCTATATAAGAGAAGGTGG
>JAEEGJ010028646.1_pt1 | contig 11059 bp, 6 predicted proteins | sample 8958761 | NCBI WGS metagenome assembly JAEEGJ01 (sample SAMN16246546, study PRJNA631951) | gut metagenome | biome: gut microbiome; feature: rumen; material: RS-attached | host: Bos | place: Iran: Karaj | collected 2018-10
CTAAAAGAGTATATTGACCCGTTCACGGGTGAGCCGGTAAAGCAAAACAAATAAAAATGAGCCCAGGGGGCTCTGTAGGAAAATGATGTTGCGGCTGGCGAACCATTCGGCGAGTCTTTAGACTCAGTGCCGGCAACAGGCCCTTATAGGGCCAGAACAAACCACCGGCTAAGCCGGTGGTTCTGATTTAAAAGTTAAAGTAAATACTCTTATTGACCGATAAACAGAATGATAGAGGTGGACTATGTTTGCTTCACCCGTGGGAGATAAAAATGGGACAACTTATTAGTCTTAAATGCGAAAAATGTGGATATGAAGTAAACCTTGGCGTAGGTGCAGGCCTTACTTTTAACAGCCTCGATACAGTCCTGACCCTGTTTGACAAAACTACGCAGGATAAGATAAGAGCCGTTATTGAGCGGTACCCTAGAAACTTTTGGTATGTTTCAAAGGAAATAGGTGTATGCGACAAGTGCGGCAGAATATCAGCCGTTGCTGTATTTAAACTCAATCAGGAAAATGGACAGTTTATTGTATATAAGGCTAAATGTCCATGCGGCGCTGAAGTAGATATATACGATTCAGAAGAAATAATAGAAGGTAAGACAAAGATTTCGTGTCCTCCATGCGGAGAACCTTTAGATGTAATAGTTAACGGCCACTGGGATTAAGAATCAAGGAGCATGTCTATGGTAGTTCAGCATAATATAAGCGGAATGAATTCCAGAAGACAACTGAATATAACTACCGGAGTACAGGCTAAATCATCTGAGAAACTGTCATCTGGTTACAAAATCAACAGGGCAGCGGATGATGCAGCTGGTCTTGCTATAAGTGAGAAAATGCGCAGACAGATCCGTGGTCTTACACAGGCATCCAGTAATGCTCAGGATGGTATTTCCTGGTGTCAGATTGCTGATGGAGCTCTCGATGAAGTCAGCACTATGCTGAGCAGAGCCAAAGAACTTGCAGTTCAGGCAGCTAATGATACCCTTATGTCTGAAGATAGGAAGTATATTAACGAAGAGATGCAGAAGATGGCTGCAGAGATAGACAGAATCCATGCATCTACAGAGTTTAATAATATTCATATCTTTTCTGATGATGGCTATGAGCCTAACGAGAACATCAGTGTTACTGAAACTGATGGAAAGCTTATGGTCAATCTTTCCAATGGGAAATCCATAGAAATATCTGTAGATTTCATAGGCAACGATGGACTAGAGAACACTGTAAAGGAATCTTCTGCTTCAGGAAATGATACAAGCTATAAAGATTCTGATTTTGCCAAGTTTATTCAAAATGCTGCAGCAAGTGCTGTTTCTCAGCTTGCATCCAAATATGACAGACTGTTTGACGTTGCTTCCTCTGATAACATCAAGATAGGTCTTAATCTGACTAACGTTGATGGTCAGGGTGGAACACTAGCAGTTGCATCACTTAAGATGTCCTGGACCAACGACTATTCAATGATGTCATATAGCCTTAAGGTTGATACATCTGACTATAATGAAAGTAATTATGCAAGTATGACACAGGCACAGAAGTCTGATCTTGCATCTGTAATAGCTCATGAGATGACGCATCTTGTTATGTATGACACATTAACAGATGGAATGCTTAATGATTTTCCTAAGTGGTTCATCGAAGGTATGGCGCAGACATCAAGTGGAGATAATGGATGGGTGTCAGGAAGTATTGGCCCTTCTTCAAGTGATGCGTCGGTTAAGAATTACATGAGCCAGATGACATCTATGCCTTATGGTGCAGGATATCTTGCAACTATGTATCTGGGATATGCAGTTTCTTCAAAAGCTGGTAATACAACGGTATCTTCCGCGAACATATTAAATGGTTTGGAATCATTGATGGTAGATATGGCTACCAATAAACATTCTTTGGATGAGGCTATAGCAGCTCTTACGAATTATTCAGCAGGGCAGGCAGACTTTACAAGCGGCTTTAGAAATGCTGATTCCGATGCATTTACATTTGTTAGAAAGCTTCTGAATGAAAGAGGAACTACCGGAGCAGGTTCTCTTCTTGGAAATCTTGGACAGTCAGAAAATGATGTCTTTTCAGGTGCTGGTAGCGGCGGCTCTTATGGCTCATATAATGTGGATACCAGCAACACCTGGATTACTAATGCGTATGGAACAGGATATACCTTACCTGAAAAAGGAAGCATTAGTGATGATGTTGGTAAGATGCTATATCTTCAGGTTGGTTCAGAGACATCTTCTGAGAACCAGATTGGAGTTAAGCGCTACAATATGACCATGATGTCTATTGCTGAGGGCAATACCTTTGACACATCCACAAGAGAGAATGCCCTTGAGACTATTGAAACAGTTAATATAGCAGGAAGAAACGTAGCACAAGTCAGAAGCTACTATGGTGCTCTTCAGAATAGATTAGAGCATACGATCAAGAACCTTGATAATGTTGTAGAGAATACTCAGAGCGCTGAATCACTTATTCGTGATACAGATATGGCTGCCGAGATGGTCAAGTATTCCAATAACAACATCTTAGCTCAGGCTGGTCAGGCGATGCTGGCTCAGGCTAATCAGTCTAATCAGGGTGTTCTGTCGCTATTACAGTAAAAAGTTAGATAAATAAAAATGTATATTCAGAGTCAGGGATTATGTCCCCTGGCTCTTTTCTATATGTTGCCTGGGTACATTAAGGGGTATACAATATATAGTGAAGTTTTGTTTTGAATTTTCTAGGGGGATGAAAATGAGCAATAACGAAGCGGGCGGCGGAAATAGCTTTATGCTTAAAATCTGCGCTTTTATAGTCGATAAGCGCAATCTTTTCTTCTTGATCTATGCAATACTATGTATATTCGCAGCAATTTCCAGAAACTGGGTAAGTGTTGAAAACCAGCTATCGGAATATTTACCAGAGACATCTGAGACATGGCAGGGCCTTAAACTGATGGAAGAGCAGTTTACAACCTATGGTTCTACCAAAGTCATGGTTGCCAACATTTCTTATGATCAGGCACTCCTTATTCAGGAAGATCTGGAGAATATAGAGGGTGTCTTTTCAGTAGAACTTGATGATTCAGACAAGCACTATAATAATGGATCAGCTCTTTTTAATATTGTCTTTAACTATGATGAAAAAGATGACAGATGCCTTGAACTTCTTGATGAAGTGAAGGCATATTTTGAGGATTATGATTACTACCTGTCTACAACCCTGGGAGATACTCAGTCGGAGCTTATTAACGATGAAATGAGCGTAATTTCTATTATTGTAGTTTTTGTTGTTGTAGGCGTTTTGCTTCTTACATCACAGGCCTATGCTGAAGTTCCAGTGCTTCTTCTTACCTTTGGAAGTGCAGCCCTTGTTCAGATGGGAACCAACTTCCTTCTTGGCACAATTTCTTTTGTATCAGATTCTGTTACAATTGTGTTGCAGCTGGCACTGTCGGTAGACTATGCAGTTATTTTCCTAAACAGATATAAGGAAGAGCATGCATCGCTCCCTTACAGAGAAGCCTGCATTGTGGCGCTATCTAAATCAATTCCTGAAATCTCAGGAAGCTCTCTTACGACCATAGGCGGTCTTGTAGCTATGCTGTTCATGCAGTTTGGTATAGGTCGTGATATGGGTATTGTACTGATAAAGGCTATTCTCCTTAGTCTTTTGTCAGTATTCCTTCTTATGCCTGGAATAATCATGCTCTTTGCCGTAGCTATGGAAAAGACTCAGCACAAGAACTTCATTCCTAAGATTCCATTTGTTGGTAAATTTGCTTATGCCACAAGATACATTATCGCGCCAGCCTTTGTGGTGGCCATTATTATTGCAAACAGAGTATCAGCACAAACGCCTTATGTTTATGGCTATTCCCAGATTACTCCGCCTCTTATAAATGAGGTTCAAAAGGCTCAGAATATGCAGGACGATAATTTTGATTCTGACAATATGCTGGCTCTTGTGTTCCCTGCTGGTGATTATGAAAAAGAAAAAAAGCTGATTGATGATCTTATGGCAGAGGATAAGGTTACGTCGGTTACAGGTCTTGCAAACACAGAGGCTCTTGGTGGCTACACCCTAACAGATAAGCTGACTCCAAGGCAATTTTCTGAGCTGATAAATATCGACTATGAGATAGCTGAGCTTGTATATACTGCTTATGCTGTCAATGATGAAGACTATGCCAAAGTGGTTAACGGTCTTGCCAATTATAAGGTTCCGCTTATTGACATGTTCATGTTTGTATATAAAGAGATTGATGAGGGTTACGTAACACTCTCTGATGATCTTATGGACAAGCTAGAAGATGCTAACAGGATGATGGATTATGCCAAGAAGCAGCTTCAGGGCGAAGATTATTCCAGAATTATTGTATATACAAGCCTTCCACAGGAGTCAGATGCGACCTTTGCGTTTATAGAGAAGATGCATACCATTACTGAGAAATATTATGAAGCGGACAAGATATATGTTGTTGGTGAGTCTGTCAGCCAGTATGACCTTAAGAAGTGTTTTGGAAGAGATAACACGGTTACTGGTGTTATATCAATATTAGGTTTTGGTGGTACTTCTTTTTACCTTTAAATCAGCAGGAATGCCAGTACTTCTTATCGCTGTTATTCAGGGCTGTATCTGGATCAATTTCTCGATTCCTGCGATCCAGCATGATAACCTGTTCTTCCTGGGCTACCTGATTGTTAGTTCAATTCAGATGGGCGCCAATATTGACTATGCCATTGTTATTGCAGGCAGATACACAGAGCTTCGTAGTACCATGGGCAAAAAAGATGCCATCATAGATACCATGAATCTTTCTTTCCCGACTATTATCACTTCTGGAACAATGCTTGCAGTTGCAGGAACACTTATCGGTAACATGACCTCTGACTGTGCGATTTACGGTATTGGTAAATGTCTTGGAAGAGGAACAATTATTTCTATTTTGATCACAATGTTTGTTTTGCCACAGATTCTTTTGGTGGGCGATAAGATCATTGAGCTTACTGCCTTTGTAATGAACATGCCTATTCAGACCAGGCAAAAGGCTGGAATTATGCGAATTGATGGTCTTGTACGAGGCCATATTGACGGAAACATCAATGGCGTAGTTCATGCAGTGGTACGAGGAAATATCAGTGCTTACGTTGATAATGATGCCATAAAGATGCTGGATGAAAACGGCGGGGAAGTAACTACTATGGCCGAGACTGCAGGGGAGGAGAGCTGATATGAAAAAGAGATTATGCGCGCTTCTTCTTGGCATATTGTTTGTAACAACACCAGTCATAACAGTGTTTGCTGAAAACGGAGACAAGGAAGCTGAAAATACAAGTCAGAGCAATGCACCTGAGATCACTACAGGCACCTATGAAAGAGCTCTGGAAAATGAAGTCGATGTAGACGAGGATATCAAAGAAAATATACTGGCGGTAATACCTGAAGATATTGAAGAGATAACTATTGGAACAACAGAAGAGTTCCTCAAATTTGCTGATAACTGCAGGCTTGATACCTGGTCGGTTAATAAAAAGATTACTCTCACAAACGACATCTCTCTTCTTGGTACAGACTTTATAGGAATACCATCCTTCGGAGGCATTTTTGATGGTGGAGGTCATACTATCAGTGCCTTTAATGTAGATAAGGGTATGTCCTACATAGGTCTTTTTACTGATGTTCAGAAAACCGGAGTGATCACTAACCTTAATGTCAAAGGAAATATCATACCTGCTGGAGAGCAGATAACTATTGGAGGAATCGCTGCAACAAACAGTGGCTACATACACAAATGCAGCTTCACCGGAGTTGTAAATGGAAATGACTACGTTGGCGGAGTGGTTGGAGTTAACCAGCTTACAGGAATTATCGATGACTGCAACTGTGCCGGCTATGTCCATGGAGTTCATTTCACTGGCGGAATTGTTGGCTCTAACATGGGCTATGTGACAGACTGCGTCAATGATTCAAGTGTTAATACAACCAACACGGATACTCAGATAACAATTGATTCTATGAGTACCCTTAATAAGGTTATCTCACTTGTCAAAAATGCAAACAGTGAAGAGGAGGATGCTAACGCTGACGTAACAGCTTCTGATACCGGTGGTGTTGCGGGACAGTCAATTGGAATTATCATAGGCTGCATAAACACTGGTGATATCGGTTATGAGCACGTTGGCTACAATGTTGGTGGTATAGCTGGAAGACAGTCTGGATATCTTTATAAGTGCACTAATAGTGGCAAGATCCTTGGTAGAAAAGATGTGGGTGGCATTGTAGGACAGGCTGAGCCCTATATTACTGTTGACCTTAGCACAGATATAGCTTATCAGCTGACTGAAGCTATAGGTAAGCTACATGACCTTGTATCTGTAACTCTGCGCGATACCAGGAATCAGTCCAATGTAATATCTAACAGATTATCCATAATACAGGATTATACAGGGAAAGCCCTTAATGACGTTAAATACATTGCTAATGGAACAATAGACTATGCTAATGGTGTGTCCGGTGCTGCAACAGAGGCTTTTTCAAGAGTTGATTATGTTATTGATGAGGCAACCAAGAAAAATGGTGCGCTTGATCACACGGAAGAAGCAATGAATGATGTTAAGAAATCTGCTGCTGATGTAAGGACTGCTTTTTCAAAACTCAACGTAGATGCATATATTAAGGACGATAGAAGAGATGAGTACAATGCAGCCAAGACGGTTCTGGAGGGGGCTGAGGCCCAGTATTCGGATAATTATAGCGCTGCAATAACTCCATGTAGGAATAATGCTATTTATGTACTAAAAGAGAATTATGATTCCACCAAAGCTTCCAACACCTCCATAGGTCTTGAGTATATTTCAAGTGCGACGGGACTTGAATGCACTTCTGATATGGGAACTGCTGTCAATAGTACTGATATACAAAACAAAACTGGAGCTTCAACAGAGGGATATTGGCAGCACAGGGATGGAACCAGATTCCCTTCAAGTGATTCTGCTAATTATCCGGATGATGCAGCTCTTTATGCACAAGCCAATGCTGCGGCCAGCACAAATGCATCTACTTATGCCAAGAGTCAATACACGAATGGTGGAGCTGCTGGATATGAAAAAGATGTTCTGGAAAACACGCAGATAGTTATGAGCATACTGACAGAAGCCGCCCAGTATATGGCTGATGATATGAGACCTGATATGGTTAAGAGCATGCAGGAGCTGGAGGATGCAGCGGGAAATCTTGAAAATGCCGGACATGATACCAGGGCGATCCTCAATAATATAGCTGGAAGAGATAATATTACATTCCCGACATTCAGCGATGAGTACAGGCTTCGTACCACTTCCTTTGTGGACAATATGCAGGGAATGAACGATAACTTTGGACTTCTAAATACCGAGATGAACAACGCCACAGGAGTTCTTACTACGGACCTTGAGGCTGTCAATGATCAGTTCAATACCATTATGCTTTTGTTTACAGATGCAGCAGATGGTGTTTTGGAGATGGACTACACTCAGTCTTTTGAAGACGTATCTCTGGATGAAGCAGATACCTGTACGGATGCTACTGTAGACCACTGCATTAACTATGGACGCATTGAGGGCGACATTGATGTTGCAGGAATTGTCGGAACTATGGGCATTGAGTACGAGTATGACAAGGAAAGCGACATTACAGGAATCAAGGATAGTAAGCTGTCTACTTCATATCTTACTAAGTGCGTACTCAGACATAACGACAACTATAACAATGTGATCGGTGAAAAGAACTATGTGGGCGGAATTTGTGGCCTTCAGGAAATGGGAACTATCACAGGCTGCGCCAATATGGGTAATATAAAGTCGAGCTCAGGCGAATATGTAGGTGGAATATGCGGAAGATCCCTTTCTAACATAGTTAAATCAAACTCATCAGGAATACTTGATGGAGTTAGCTACGTTGGAGGAATCACAGGCGATGGAATGCATATAAGCGACTGTCAGTCTCTTGTTAAGGTTACAGGTGCCGACAGATGGTATGGAGCGATTTCTGGACATATTGATGAGAAGGGTGTTGTAAGAAATAACTCTTTTATAAGTGATGAGCTTACTGGTATAGACAGGGCAAGCTATACAGGCAAGGCAGAGGCAGTAGCTTTTGATTATAGCAATGTTCCTTATGATTTTAAGAGCATGACCATTACATTTATGCTTGAGGATGAGGATCTGCCTGATGGAGAGAAGGTCATTAAGAAATCCAGTCTTAAATATGGTGCATCCATGGATGAGCAGGATTATCCTAAGGTAGATAACAAGGAAGGCTATTATGTTGTGTGGGATAAGCCTCAAATAGATAAGATCACATCTGACGAGATAATCACAGCAGGCTACACCAAATACAGGACTACCATTGCGGAAGAAAAGGCCACAGACGATGACGGAATCCATCAGGGTGAGATTTTGGTAGATGGACAGTTCAGGGAAGATGACAGGCTGGTAGTAGAAAGAGAAGTTCTATTTAAAAGGGGAGAGAATACCAGGTATTTCGAAGAAGGTAACAAGTTATTTGTAGATTTTGAGACATTGAAGGTTACAATACCTGACGATGGCAGGAAAACGCATCAGATCAGGTTTGGTATGGACAGCAATACTCAATTGGGTGATCAGATTACCTATGAGCTGTATCAGGTTCAGGATGATGGCAGTCTGACTATGCTTGAGAAAACTGGTAGTGTAGGAAAGTATGACACCTATGAGGTTGAAGGCGATGTCCTTAACTTAGATGTGAAATACAAGGTGGCCAGATACTTTGAATATTTGATACCTGCTATAGCTATTGGCGCGATAGTAGTACTTATCATAATAATTGTGCTGACTATATTCATTATCAAAAGACATGGTGGCAAGCTCCCAATATTCATCAACAATGTTGCCAAGGATGTGTCCAAGAAGATAGAGGATAAAGAACAGCTCTTCTATGATGACAGCAAAGACGAACAGAAAAATGTAGAAGAAAAGGAAGAGAAAGAGGATATAGCTGAGGCTTCTGAAAAGGCTGATAATACTGAAGAAAAAGCGGATCAGAAACCAGAGAATAAGAAAAAGAAAAAGTCTAGAAAAAACAAGTAAAAGTTACTCATATTTTGCTTTAATATTAAGAAGTTTTATAGTATGATTACATTACTGTGTAATTAGATAATAAGAGGGGGTAGCATGTCAGTATGGCATGCCACTCCTTTACTTGTGTGTAAGGATTTTTTTGGAGGGTAGTTAGTTGGATCTTAATAGACAAAAAAAGGCTCCGGTATATGAAGCTTTGGAGAGGTTTAGGAAGCAGCGCGTTGTTCCTTTTGACGTGCCTGGTCATAAAAGAGGAAGAGGTAACCCAGAGCTCGTAAGCTTTTTGGGTGACAGATGTGTTGGCATAGACGTTAACTCTATGAAGCCTCTTGATAATCTCTGCCATCCTGTTTCTGTTATCAAGGAAGCAGAAGAGCTCATGGCTGATGCTTTTGGCGCAGCCCATGCTTTTATGATGGTTAATGGTACTACAAGTGCTGTTCAGGCTATGGTTTTATCCCATGTCAAAAAGGGTGAGAAGATCATTATGCCCAGAAACGTGCATAAGAGTGCTATCAATGCTCTTATTCTGTGTGGTGCTATTCCTGTATATATTGATCCCAAGGTAGATACTAATCTTGGTATTCCTCTTGGAATGGAGCTTGCGGATGTTAAGAAGGCTATTGATGAGAACCCAGAAGCTAAGGCTATTCTCATTAATAACCCTTCATATTACGGTATCTGTTCTAATCTGAAGGCTATTGTTGATCTTGCTCACGAGAATAATATGAAGGCCCTTGTTGATGAGGCTCATGGAACTCATCTTTACTTTGGACCTAACCTTCCACTTAATGCCATGGCAGCAGGCGCAGATATGGCAGCTATCAGTATGCACAAATCTGGCGGAAGTCTTACTCAGAGCTCAATCCTTCTGTGTGGACCAGATGCCAATATTGGATATATCAGCAGAATCGTTAACCTGACTCAGACCACAAGTGCCAGCTACCTTCTTCTTGGAAGTCTTGATATTTCCAGGAGAAACCTTGCTCTTAATGGTGCTTCCAGCTTTGAGAAGGTTACCAAGATGGCTCAGTACGCCAGAGAAGAGATCAATGATATCGGCGGCTATTATGCTTATGGTAACGAGCTTAAAAATGGCGGAAGCATCTACGATTTCGATGAGACCAAGCTTGTAGTTAACACCAGGAAGATTGGTCTTACAGGTATCGAGGTTTACGACCTCCTTAGAGATGAATATGACATTCAGATGGAGTTTGGTGACCTGTCTAATGTTATGGCATATATTTCAATTGGTGACAGACTTCAGGATATTGAGAGACTTGCAGGAGCTCTTGCTGATATCAGAAGACTTTATGCTAAGCCTGAGCAGAGCTTTTTCTCTGCAGAGTATGTGACTCCTATTGTTAAGGCAACTCCACAGGAAGCCTTCTATGCAGAAAAAGAGTCACTTCCTATCGATCAGACTGTCGGCAGAATCAGTGCAGAGTCAGTAATGTGTTATCCACCTGGAATTCCGATTCTTTCTCCAGGAGAGGTCATCACAGAGGAGATTCTTGATTATATTAAGACTGCAATGGCTAAGGGTTGCTCTATGCAGGGACCTGAGAGTGAAGATATTTCAGAGTTATTTGTGTTAAAATAATAGATGTTAGGAGGAAATAGCATGGCTGAGATGGATTATTGGTTCAGTGATATGCACACTGGAAATGTTAAGATAAGTATCAGGCTGGCTAAACAGCTCTTTTCCGGAACAAGTGAGTTCCAGAGAATAGATGTTTTTGATTCTCCTGAATTTGGCAAGTTTCTTGCATCAGATGGTAACATCATCTTTTCAGAGAAGGATGAGTTCACTTATGATGAGATGATCGTCCACGTTCCTATGGCTGTACACCCCAAGGTTCAGAGAGTATTGGTTCTTGGTGGCGGCGACGGCGGTGTAGCAAGAGAGTTGTGTCACTACGATGAGATCAAGGTAATTGATGTGGTTGAACCAGACAACATGTTTGTGGATG
>JAEEGJ010028647.1_pt1 | contig 11059 bp, 10 predicted proteins | sample 8958761 | NCBI WGS metagenome assembly JAEEGJ01 (sample SAMN16246546, study PRJNA631951) | gut metagenome | biome: gut microbiome; feature: rumen; material: RS-attached | host: Bos | place: Iran: Karaj | collected 2018-10
CCGCCCCGGACCCTTAGGCCAGGGGTGGTGGGCGGAACGCGTGCCGGGCGGCGAAACCGAAAGCCCGACCCGGTCAGGCCGGGACGGGCTTTGGGATGACAGTTGTCGTTTCCCCATTAACCAAAATAACGGCGGGCGGAACAGTGTCCCGCCCGCCGCTCAAGGCTCTCTACCAGCCGCCGTCGAACTCCTCCGGCATGTCGCCTCCTTGCTGGTTCTGGCCGTCGTGGCCGCTCCCGTTCTCCTTGGCCTCGTACTCGATCATGCGCAGGTTGCCGAGGATGGGAGTCGCCTGTGCCAACTGCTCCCGGTCAAGGCGCAGTCTCTCTCGGTTTGCCTTGCCCACCGAGGCTTTCACCATATGGCTGCTACCGTACCTGCTGTTCGGGGTCTCCTTGATCTCGATGTCGAGGCTGATGACCTTGGTCCCGTCCTCCCTCTCCTGGAAGAAGATGGAGGGGTTGTCTTCGATCGGGAGGAAGATTCCTTTCTTCCCGCCATGGATGATCGTCTCGTGAACCAGAGACGTGAGGACAATTGAGCCCAGGATCGCTGTCTTTTTCATTTGCTTACGTGTTAATTAGATGGGTTTGTTTAATTTTTGTTGCTAATATAATTGATTCGTTCTTGAAAACAATGAATCCGTTGTGTAATTCTTCGGATCAAATAGCCTGGACGCTGAAACGTCTGGTGCCTTTGCGGGTGGTGGAGTATCTCTTGAACCTGTCCTTGTCCTCCTCCTTGAAGAGTTTCTTGTCGAAATACCGTCGCATGTACTTGGCGTACTCCTCGGGTTCCTCGTCACGGAGTCTGTCCTCGTCGAGGTCGGTCTCGTTGACGCTCCTGAAACGGGCTATGGTTGTCATCTCCCCGGTGTCGGGATGATTGACGAAGAGGTTGATCCTGACGAAAGCCGCCGCATTGTGCTCGTCCGTTATGGGCTTGAGCGCGTTGGAGGGGACCTCCCGCAGCTCGTTGTAGATGCGTGTGTTACGTACATTGTCCGTCCCGCCTGCGGGGATGGCGCTCTTGTTCTTTTCCATATCTGTGGTGTTTGGTTTGTTTGTGATTATTATAATCTGTGACGCCTGACCGAGTTTCGCATGATCGCCTCCTTTACTGTCCTTGCCAGCCTTGGGGCGAGGTCGGACAGGTCATCCATCATTATCCAGTTGTCGTACATCTGTCCCAGCCGTGTCTGGTCTAGGTCCGATGAGACGCTCACGCCGATCACATCGATATTCCTCCTCCTTATCCTGTCCACGGCCTCCCTTACCGGTCCGGGCCCGCTGTCGGCGTTCCCGTCCGAGATGACGAGCATCACGGTCTTGTCGCCGTCTCCACGTGCCCTGATACGGGCGGCGGCCTCCAGGATCGCCTGTGCTGTGGGTGTTCGCCCCCTCGAGGTTATCGCCCCGAGACGGTACTTGTTGTCAGGGGCCGCCCCTTCCCGGTAAGGGTAGAGCTCCGCCCCGAACCTTCCTGACGAGTAGCCGTAGATGTGCAGGGTGACTCCGGGTATATTCCCCACGGCCTCGTTCACGAGGACAGCCGTGTCGCGAGCCAGCGTCTCGCGGATCCCTCTCATGGAACCGGACTCGTCGATGACCAGGGCGATTCCCGTCCTGTCGGAGGACATCCTCCCTTTCCTCATGTGGACGTTCTGGACCCCTTGCCTCGCCTCGGCGAGCCTGTTCGTGTCAAGCAGGCCGCTCCGCAGGCCGGTGACGCTATACCGGTAATCATCGTTGTTAAGGCGCAGGGCCGCCGCTATGGACGGGATGTGGCGCCTTACCCGGGACAGGGACTCATTGTACTTCCCGGGATCCGGCTCCTGCCTGATTATCACCGTCCCCGGTGTTTGTCCTGTCTCCAGCTCCCCGTCGCACTCGCACGCCAGGAGGTGCCCCCGGGCTTTCGCCGCGCTTGCCATGTCCTCGCTCCTGAGCGGGTTCACCCCTTCACCGGCGGGGTCTCCCGTGAGCTCTGAGGCGGCCTTCAGTATTCCCTCCAGGGCCTTCTCCATCTCCCCGGGCGTCGGCCCGTCCCCGCCGCTCGTCTTGGAATCCTCGCCGGAGCTGACGGGGCTCCCGCTCGTGTCGTGGCCTTCGCCTCCGGGGGAGCCTGTTCTAAGGTCCTCATCCTCATCGGGGGTCTCGCCACCGCTTCCCGGGCTCCCGTTGTCCTCGCTCCATTGCCCGCCGGACCGGTTCCCGCCGGATTGTCTGTCCTCTCCGGGTTGCCGTTGCCCGTCCTTGCCGACCTGGCCCTGTCTTTCCTTACTCTCCGCCATGAACCTTCTCATTATCTCCAGTATCTCCCTGGCCTTCTCCATCGTCTCGGAGGTACGCTCCGGGTATGGTGTCAGGATTTCCCGGATCTCAAGGAGCTCGGCCCCGAACTCGTCCCTCATCTCCTCTGTCAAAGCGGCGGGATACCGGACCATCGCGAGGATGGCGTTGAAGAGCCTGGCGACGGGGTCGGAGGGGACGCTGTCCTCCTCTTTCCTCCGCTCGTACCTGCCGAAGTGATAGTACTTGGCCGCGGTGAGGAAGTTGGCGAGCCCTGGCTTCCTCTCTCCCAGCTTCCGCTCTATCATCTCGTCCTCCAGAATGTTCTGGATCATCCGTGTAAGCTTGTCGGCCTTCATGTCCAGGGCCCCGAAGTCGGTGTACAGCAGGTGGGATCCCTCATGGATAGCGAGGCCGAGGAACGTGTCCAGTTTCTCCCCGAGGGTGAGGTCGCCGTCGTCGAACACCTCTGTCGCCACGAAGACCGACCTCGAGTCGGTGAGTGACCTGTTCGAGTCGATATAGACGTTCACCCTGTAGGGCGTGTCCATCGCCGTGATCATCTGCCGGGCTAGCCGCGTCGCGTTGGTCAGGAGCTCCCTGTCCGACTTGGGGCTCATTATGGCCGCGGAGTAGGCGGCGCCCTTCGGGAGGGAGTCCTCCCAGCCTATCCGGCCTTCCTTGCGTATACGTACGTAGGTCTCGCCGTCCCTGTCCAGGAAGTCCTTCTCCAGCAGTCTCGAGCGCTCCTCCTTTGTCATGTCCTTGTATCCCATGGCTCTTGGTGTTAGTTGTTTGACCTTCATCGTGACAGTATCGGTTGCCAGGCTATCGCCTTCGGCCCGTCCGAGCGGGTCCCCTCGTATCTCTCCAGGAACGCCAGCTCCATGGCCTGCCTGGCGGTCCAGCCCTGCGCGACCCTCCTGGCCGCCCTCAGGGTCTCTCTCGTGGACAGGGTGTCCTGAAGGTCCCCCTTGTCAACCAGGTTCCTTACCGTGGCGGCCACGTTGACTATGTTGACGGCGTCGGCCTTTGGTATCCTGAATCTCCTGATAAGCAGCCCGATCTCCGCGTCCGCCGGCATGTATCTCATCTCGATGATGTCGAAGCGGTCCTTGAGCGCCGGGTCGAGGGGGTGGGTGCCGTTGTACTCGCCCCCGATGTTGGCGGTGGCCACGAAGCGGCACTTGGGGTGGACGGGAACGCTTCTGGCGTCCGAGCCCCCGGCCATCTCGCAGGGGAGTGTCCTCCTGTCGTCCAGGCAGGGCATCAGGATGTTGTTGACCCCCGGCGTGGCCCGGCTCAGCTCGTCCAGGAGGATGACGCACTCGGTCTGGATGTCTCTCGTGAACCTGGCGTAGTCGAAGACTGATGTCCCGTCTGATGAGATCCTGTGCACGCCCAGCATCTCCGACAGGGGGTCGTACATGCTTCCCATGTCGTAGACGCGGCACGGGATGCCGATCCTCTCGCAGGCCTTCCGCACGATCTGTGTCTTCCCCGATCCGGTGGGCCCCTTGAAGAGGGTGTTCTCGTTGTCTATGAGGTTGGTGACCAGTCCCCACCAGATGTCGTCCTCGACGTAGAACCCGTCAGTCTCGACGGACGGCTTCTCGTACCTGGGGTTGCTCCGCAGCTTCTCGAGCAGCGACAGCGGCCGTCCTTTCGCGGTTCCCTCACCGGGTGCGCCGTCGCCCTGCCCGTTGTCCTTTCCCAGCCTGTCGCCGTTGGCGGCCATGTAGGTGTTGTAGGCCGCCGTCATCTCCGGCGACGGCTCGTGCCTGGGGTCCGCCAGGTCCGCCCTGCGGACACTCACGGGGAAGATCTCCCCGGCGGCGTAGAAGGGCGTCTCCCCGCCTGTCCGGATCTCGATGGTCTCCGAGGCGAAGACTGTCCCGATGGGGTATGTCTCCCTCATCTCCGTGCTTCCCTGGACGTTCAGTCTCGTGAATATCGCCTTCCCGGCCTTGTCTTTCTGGAAGGGCATGGGACGCAGCCTGTTGCGGCTGCCCTCCTTGATGGTTGTGAAGAGGTAGATCTCCTTTCGCATTACTTGTATTTGTTTGATGGTTGGTTAACGTGTGTCTCTCTCGGCCGCCTCCGGTCGCGGGCGCCTTGTTTCGCGGATCTGTTTCCGGGGACGCGGCATCCGGCGGGAGGGCGCGTCCCGAGGGAAACAGGCAGCTGATTACATAAGGCGCGCGCCGCTGGTGTCAAGGGTTCGCGGCGGGAAGACGGGCCGCGGCCCGGCTTTCACCGCCGTCCCCGGAAGTGGCCCGGAGGCCGCTCAAGGGGCCCTTGACACCATGGCGAGAACCGGAGGAGTGATAGGGAAAAAGGTCGGGATGTCACCTGAATTACAACGAATAACTTTTGATTAACAACGAAAAATATTTGTTTATTTACCGCGTATTGTTATCTTTGCGCATACATATTCGTTTTAGTACATAATAAACTCGTTATAAAGAGAAGTGTTTTATTAAATCTATGGGTTATGCAGACGCTTATTGTCATCCTACTCCTGATCATCGTCACGCTGGTAGGCGCCGGGGTTTATCTCATGTGTTTCAAGAATCCTTCGGGAACGCCGGGGGCGGCCGCTCCCGCACCTTCCGGAGCCTCGGCCCTTGCCGTCCGCGACGGGATGGCCGGAAGGAGGTTCCTACCCGCGGATATGGACGGCTTTGCCGGCAATGAGCCCGGCGTGTTCAATCATGAGGTTGAGTCCGTGGCCGCAGGCGATGACGATCCCAGGCTCGCCAGGCTCCGGGATCCGGATATATCCGGGGCGGAGCGCCGCGCCCTCGAGGATGACCTGCGCTCCTGCGGCTATGTTGTCCGCGGGAAAAGGAGCGACGCTCCCGGTGACGGCTCGGGTCTTGTCGCCGAGGGCGATGTCGATCCTGACACCCTGCTCTCGGAGACGGGGGAGGGAACCGGCGGCTTGACCCCGTCCGGTGACCGGTTGCCTGAGTTTGTTGACATCGAGGGGATCCAGGCGGGACTCCGCCTTGACGATATCGCGAGGGTGGACACGGCCAAGGTTCCGGCCCTTGAGGACATGGCGATTGATCCCGGCTTGCCCGTGGCGGGCTATGACGATGACGACGAGTCCCGCCAGGCCATAGAGCTGATGGGTTTCATCGCCCGCTCATTCCGGGAGGGGCTCATCTCGCCGGAGCTTGTGCGTCTGGCGGAGGACAGGCTCAATATGCGCGTCAATCCCGCCCTTTGGAGCGGGGAGGACGAGCGCCGGGCGAGACTCGGGGCGGCCGTGTACGGGCGTGACCATGAGATGGTCTCCATGCCGCTGGAGACCTTTGACAAGCGTGTCAGGGAGGTCGTGGCGGCGGCCGGGAGTTCCCGTCCGGTCACGGTTTTCCCGGACCGTCATGGCGGGAAGGATGATATCGCCTGGCGCCGTCTCGGTGGCGATCCCGGCGGCTCGTTGTGACCGCCGGTCTGGTTTTGAGGTGTTATGTTTCATTATAATCATTTTCTTATGCGCGTTTCTCGTGATCCCGGAATACTCCGGGGAGTCCTACCAGGGCTCTTCATTATCGCTCCCGTCCCGCTTGCCGCCCAGGCGCCGGACGCCAACACCATCCTTCAGGGCGCGTCCACGCAGCTCACGCAGATGGCGGGGCCGATCATCAACATCGTGTCCCTTATCCTTGGGCTTGTCGGCGCCGTCATGCTCGGGTACGCTTTCTGGAAGCACTCGAAGGGAGACCCGTCCAGTCAGGACGCCCTGACGAAGATAGCCGGCGGGCTCCTCATTGCGGTCGTCATCCTGCAGGTCATCCGCATGACCTTCCTCAGCGGTATGGCTTAGTGATACTCACCGCCCGTGTTTATGAGACGCGTCCTTTACCGCTCGCTTGACAAGCCCTCGGCGTTCTTCGGGATCCGCGGCCGGTTCACGACCTGGCTCGGCCTGTTCCTCGGCGTGGCCCTCCTGTTCGGCTTTGTCGTCGGGCTGATGACCGATTCCATCGTGGGTATCGTCGTCTTCCTCGGCGCCGCCGTCGTGGGGTACATGCTTGTCCTCTCCCTGCAGGGAAGGATGAGCGACCGGGGGTTCGCCATCAGGTCGCAGTCAAGGAGGTACGCCCGTTTCACGCGTGTCCCCCCCGGGGCGTTCCGCCGCGAGTGGCGGGGCGGCCGGCGTGACTTCAATCCCGCCCGCCTATGGAGATGACCGCCTCATACAGGAGACTCGGGGAGGTTATCCCGATAATGGGGCTCGCTGATGGCTGTGTCATCTCCAGGCGTGGCGATGTCACGGTTGGCTGGGAGATGACCCTTCCCGTGGCGTTCTCGATGACCGAGGAGGGTTATGACGAGATAGTGTCCTCGTTCGCCTCGGCCGCGAGGCTCCTGCCGCCGTGGACTATGATACACCGCCAGGACGTGTTCCTCTATGAGAGGTATCGGGGCGAGTACGGGAGGGGGTACCTGTCCGACAGCTTCAACAGGCACTTCGAGGGCAGGCGTTACCTGACCCACCGGCAGTACCTTTTCCTCACGATGTCGGGCAAGGCCTCGGCGACCAGGAAGATAGCGTCCACGGCGGCGTTCGGCATCCGTTATAACGCTCCCGTCCCGGATCCGGAGGATATACGGCAGTTCGGCGTGAAGGCTGAGGAGTTCATCACCGTGGTCACGGGAGGCGGGCGCGTCAAGGCCAGGAGGCTGACAGAGGAGGATCTGGAGGGACGGGGGACCCGGGCCGGGCTCATCGACCGTTATCTCATGCTCGGCGAGGATGGGCCCCTGCGGAGTGACATTGAGACTCTGCCCGGTGAGGTGAGGGTCTCCGACAAGGTGATGCTGGGGTTCAAGATCGCCGAGGCGGAGGAGCTCCCCGGCGAGGTGTCCGATGTCATCAGGGTCGAGGAGCTGTCCACGGGGGCGTCCTCGCTCTACCTGTCGTACGCCTCCGCCCTGGGGATAAGGCTCGATTGCGAGCATGTCGTCAACCAGTATATCCTCATGCCGTCACAGGCGCAGGTGCTTCAGGACCTGGACGCGAAGCGGAAAAGGATGGTGTCGATGTCCAGCTCGGCCGAGAACCGCGTGAACGCCGGGCAGATACAGGAGTTCATCGACGCCGTCCACAGGGACTCGCTCACGGCCTGCCTGTCGCACGTCAATGTCCTTGTCTGGGGACCGGGGAGCGAGTCGCTCGAGCTGAAGGGGAAGGTGTCGTCCGCCCTGTCGTCGATGGGGATCGTGGCGACCCGTTCGCTTTACGACTTGCCGACGCTTTACTGGGCCGGCTGCCCCGGAGGGGCTTGCGAGATATCCGTCGAGAACCTCATGACGCAGGAGCTCGGCGGCATGCTGTGCATGGGGATCAACGAGACGTTCGACCGCCCGGTGCCCGGAGGGACGCTCAAGGTCGTGGACAGGCTGCGTAACGTCCCCATCGCCATCGATATCCAGAGGAGCGCCCGGGACCAGGGCCTCATCGATAACTATAACGTGTTCCTGCTCGGCCCGTCCGGGACGGGGAAGTCGTTCTTTACTAATTACTTCCTGAGGCAGTGCTACGATAACGGCGAGCATCTTTTCGGCATCGATGTGGGTGACTCGTACCAGGGCCTCGCGGCTGTCATCAGGGAGGAGTCCCGCGGCAGGGACGGCGTGTACATGTCCTGGGATGACGAGCATCCCTTCAGCTTCAACCCGTTTGTCGGCTGGAGCGGGTGGGTGGACAGGACCGGGGCGCTGCGTCAGGACGACAGCGGCGTGACGTTCTTCCTGGCCCTGCTAAAAGCCCTCTGGAGGCCTCGTGGCGGCTGGACGACGGAGCTGCTGTCGATCCTTGAGACGATAGTCATCGATTTCGTGGTCAGTATGAGGACGGCCGGGCTTGACAGGCTTCCCGTCTTTGACGATTTCTACAGGTTCCTCGGTGAGGAGATCAAGCCCCGTATCATGCCCGTCTACGACGACAGGGGTGAGGTCAAGAGCATGCCGAAAGACCCGTACGTGGTGGCCTTCACTCCCGTCACCCCGGACGATTTCGACATAGCCGGTTTCCTCCGGGCCCTGAAGGCCTACTCGGCTGAGGGCGGTTACTCGTTCCTCCTCAATGAGAGGGATCCGCGCGACCTCTTCGCGAGCCGTTTCACCGTTTTCGAGGTCAGCGCCCTCAGCCAGTCGGACCGCGACCCTCTCTTCTACTCGGTCTGCGTCCTCTGCATCATGAACGCTTTCGACCATAAGATGCGGGGCTCCGGCGGGTTCAAGAGGATCTTTATCGACGAGGCGTGGAAGGCCATCGCCAACGAGACGATGGCCCCTTACCTCAGGGAGATCTGGAAGGTGAGCCGCAAGTACCAGTGCGGCGCGATGGTGATCACGCAGGAGCTCGACGACATCCTCTCGTCGGAGGTCATCAGGGAGGCTATCCTCCAGAACTCCGACACGAAGATCCTGCTCAACCAGCAGAAGAACATGAACAGGTTCGGGCAGCTGTCGTCCCTTATGGGACTCTCGGACCATCAGAGGGATCTCATCCTGTCCATGGAGCTCGCCCATAACCCGGATTACTATTATAAGGACTGCTATATCGGCATGAACGGCCGGTATGGGGTCTATTCCATAGAGGCCTCCCCCGAGGAGGCGATGGCTTTCGAGTCCGACAAGGTGCGGAAACGTCCCATGCTCGAGCTGGCGGCCGAGCTGGGCTCCATCAGGAAGGCGATAGACGAGCTGGTGGGATCGTCGTCAGGCCGCCGGAAGTGATATTGATTTGTTAAAGCTATGAGTAAAAATCTCTCCCATTATTGGCGTCTCGCCGTGACCGTCGCCATTTTGGCGTTTCTCCACTCTTCAAGTCACGTGTCGTTTGCCCAGGTCCCTGTCATCGAGGCCAATTCCACGACGCAGGTGGCGCTGCTGAATCATTTGAGCGGGCTCGACAAGGATCAGCTCGACAAGCTGAGGGACCTGACGAGGTGGTTCAACGAGTCCTATGGGTCCGGGACGGCGTACGCTGACGTTTACTCGTTCCTTCGGGATCTCGGTCTGGCGGAGCGCCTCACCGAGGTCCTGAACTACCAGGTCAGGGCCACCACTGTCTATCTCCGCAACTGGAGCAGGATGAGGGACGCCGGTTTCAACCCCGCGGTCATAAGCTCGCTTGTGGGCCAGGTCAACGGCTGCCTGAAGACGGTGAGGCAACTGTCCGAGCTGAGCAAGAGGATCATGCGTGACGCCGGCCTGTCAAGGAACGAGAAGAAGCTGGCTGTGGAGAAGATCATCGCCGACATGGAGTCCAGGGTCCTCTCTAACGGCAGGGAGATGGGGGCGGAGATCGTTTTTCTCTCGGAGTCCCGCGGCGCCCTTGAGTTCCTTAACCTCCTGGACGGCAGGGAGCCCTCCTACGGCTTGTCTTGCCTTGGCGGGGTGAGACCGGTGTCCGGAGGGTCGCTCTCGGGTGTCAGCCTTCCGTCTCCGGAGCTGCCGTATGTCCCGGAGGGAGGCGTGTCGGTCTCCGACGCCCTTGGTGACGCTGAGGGTTACGAGACGGCGACCTCCGCTTACCGGAACGGCTTTTATGTCGTGTCACTCCTGCTCGCGTTCCTCGCCCTCGGCAGCCTTGTCACGGCGTTCGTCCGCTACGGCAGGGGAGATTACGGGGCGGAGCGGATTTTCGTGCGGGTGGCCGTGGCGCTGGTGGCGGGGGCGTTCCTGCTGGCGATACTCACCAGGTTCGTTGGGTTCGGTGTATGACATTTGATCGTTTACGCTTATGTATGTTCTCGCTTTGGATGGCGTCCTGGGAGCGCTTGACTCCATCCGCTCGCAGATAGTCGGCTCCAGGCTGGCGGCTTTCGGGTCGCTCGCAGCCGTGATCGGGGGCCTTCTCGCCGGGGCCGTCCTCCTCAGGACCGCCCACGATTACATAGAGGGGCAGGGCGTCACCCTCTGGACGATAGTGCGTCCGTTCGCCCTTCTCATCTGCGTCTGCAATTTCAACACGTTCGTTGCCGGGCCGGTCCACTCCGTGTGCAATATGTTCACCCGGGGTCTCAGCAGGCAGGCGAATGTCTCCATGAGCCAGTATATGGAGGCCCTTAAGGACGCCGTCGTGGCCGAGTATAACGCGGGTAGCGCCGCGGTTGACAATGATCTGGATATCAGCGGCAAGCCCAGCCGGCACGACAGGGACAATGATGAGGAGAACGGTTTCCTGAGATTCCTCCAGAAGATCGACAGGGGACTCGAGCTGGCGGTCAACGCCGTTGCTGGCGCCGTCATGGGAACCGTCCACACCGTCCTCACAGTGACCGAGATGTCGGTCACTATGGTCTTCAATTTCCTCCTGTTCTTCGTCATGAAGGTGGTGATGTTCGGGCAGCAGGTGTACTGTTACGTGTACCTGACGATCCTTTCCCTTCTGGGGCCGTTCGCCTTCGCTTTCGCCATCCTGCCCTCTTTCTCCCAGACCATACGCTCCTGGGTGGCGAGGTATATCCAGGTGGCCTTCTGGATTCCCGTGGGGCAGCTTGTCATGTTCATCAATTACCAGGTGCTCCTTCAGATGGCGTCGTTTGACGCGGCTTATCAGTTCGGGAAGGGGTGGGTTTGCCTCGCCTGCACGATCGTCGCCATCCTCAATATACTGGCCGTTCCGAAGATTGCGGCGTATGTCATTGACTCCACCGGGGCCAACGACGCCCACGGCAATGTGAACCACGCCGGAAAGGTTATAGGCGGCCTCATTATCGGCAAGAAGATCTAAACGCTTATGG
>JAEEGJ010028648.1_pt1 | contig 11058 bp, 4 predicted proteins | sample 8958761 | NCBI WGS metagenome assembly JAEEGJ01 (sample SAMN16246546, study PRJNA631951) | gut metagenome | biome: gut microbiome; feature: rumen; material: RS-attached | host: Bos | place: Iran: Karaj | collected 2018-10
CGGAAGAGCGCGCCCACGCCCTGTCGGAATCAGTCTGGGTCGCCTTCTTCAACGGCCTCCTCGACGTCATGCCCGATGGCGCGAAGCTCGTGGACGGTTCCGAACACTACCACCTGGAGTCCTTCCGCCGCGACTTCTATTCGAGGGCCTCGGCGGTCCAGATCGCCTGCCAGGGGCTTGTCGCCCCGGAGAACCGGGCGAAGTACCGGCGGGCGGTCTCCGCGTCGTTCGGCCATTACATCGACATGTACGTTAACACGGACCCGTCCAGCCGCTGGTACTACGGCCCGGAGGGCGGCTCGCGCCTGGAGCATTTCCGCCGCAACGTCTCGCAGTCCGCGCGCGCGGCCTCCGAATACGTGTGGATCTACGGCGAGAAAGGGCTCTTCGTCCCGCTGAAGGGATGCGCGAACGGCTGGATCTCCCAGCAAAAGACATGGGAGGAGCTTCTTCCCGGCTGGCAAAACATCCTCAAGGAAGTGAAGCGGGAGTGCGCCTCGCCGAAGGAGGCCTTGATGCCGAAGGCCTCGCCCCTTCAGGCACCACCCGCGACCGCGCGGCCTTCCTCCGTCCCCACTCCCGCGCCGGACGCCCAGGGCGACCTTCCGAGGAAATTCATCGCCACGGGCGCACCGATCCGCGCACTCGCGACGAAGGACATCCTTTCCCATGCGGCGGTCTTCAAGGAGGCGGGATTCGATGGCGTCGCCGTGCCGATTGACTTCCGGGAGTCCCTCGGGCCGCACATGGGGTCGGAGGGTGTCGTGTGGCGGATGGCCTTTACGGCGCAGATGATGCGCGCCCGTCTCGCCACGCTCAAGCAATTCGCCACTTGCGACGGACTCAGGGAAAGCCTCGTCTACGTCAGCCTGAGCCCAGAGAAGAAGGACCGGATACCGTGGGCCGCGGCCAATCGCTGGGCGGGCTTCGCGAACAACATGGGGATGCTGGCCAGTGTGGCCCGCGCGGCCGGACTCAAGGGACTTTTCCTCGACGCGCGGGACCGCAACCTCTCGGAACAGTTCGTCGGCATTGAAAAGGGACGCGACTTCGACGCCCTCGTCCAGGAGGCCCGTCTCCGGGGCCGGGCCGTCGGACGGGCGGTTTTCAAGGCCTATCCGAACATCGTCCTCTTCTCCACGGGATGGTTCTCACGCGAGGAGGGCGTCGTGGACATGACGCGCGGAGAAGTCGCCGCCACCCTGAAGGAGCGGCGCTCGCTCTGGCCGGCCTTTGTGAACGGCATCCTCGACGAAATGCCGCCGACCGCAAAGTTCGTGGACGGGGGCGGAATCGGCGATCGCGACGCGGAAAAGAAGGATTTCCACAAGGCGGCCTCCGATCTCCTTGCAGCGGGCCGGATTCTCGTCGCGGACGAAAACGCGGGGAAGCTCCGCGCGGCGCTGTCCGCGTCCTCGGGCGTGGGCCTCGACCGCTACGAGGGTGAACATGCCGTTCTCGCTTTGAGGCGAGACCTCGTCCAGGCCGCCGAGACCTCCGGCGAATACGTCTGGATCGAGGCGGACGCGCATCCCCTCGCCGGGGGTGGCGCCGCGGCGTGGGACGGCCGGGTGGCCCATTGGCGCGACGCGGTTCTGCAGGCGAAGGACGAGCGGAAGTGGATTGCCAAGTACCTGAAGGAGAACGCCGGAACCGTCCGCGACCTCGTTCCCGACCCCGCCTGCGCAAAGGGCATAGGCCGGGGCTATTTCGCCTACATCGACCGGAAGATCGCGCCCGACGCCGTAATCGACACCGACACCGCCGTCGGCGAGGGCGACTCCGCCTCCTTCCGGCTGAAGGGCTGCAAGGACGGAACGCTCATGTTCCAGGTGCTGAACGTCAAGCCGAACGACGTGTACATCGTGCAGTTCTCCACGAAGGGCGTTCCGGTCCACGCCAAGGCCGCCTGGCGGGAGAACGCGCAATTCCGCTGGAACGTCCCCTCCGTCGGGCTCCCCGTCGCAGTTGAAAATGCGGCGGGCTGGCGCACCGCCTCGCGCGTCGTCGTCGCGCCCGACCGCACGGACTACAACGAGATGTACCTCATGATCGACACGCGTGCCGCGGGACCGGACGACGTCGCGTGGGTGGACAATGTCCATGTGTACAAACTGGATTTTAAGGGAAAATGACTTCGTCGGAAGGCGGAATGCATAGCCACCATGTGCTTGTAGTGCTTAAAAAATTACTTGCAGACTTGCGGCGTTGGTGATATAGTACCTCAAAAAGGATGGCGGAGTGTCTTCCGCCACGGCAAACAAGGAAGGACGACAAACCATGAAGAAAAGCCTCACAATCTCGCTGATTCTGGCCAGCCTGGGCGCGTTCGCAATTCCGACCAAGCAGGCCTTGGTTACCGCAAGCGGTTATACGGGCGCGTCCACGCTCGCGAACTTCCCCGTGCTTGTGCGGATTTCGCCCTCCGCCATAAGCGGCTTCACCTACACCGACTGCGCCGCCGGTGGCGCCGACATCTCGTTCGCCCTGGCGGATGAAACGCCCCTCCCGCACGAAATCGACACCTGGGACACGTCGGGCGAGTCGCTCGTCTGGGTGAAGGTTCCGGCGCTGGCGGGCACGACGACCTCGTTCTACCTCCGCTGGAATGACTCCACCCCTCCGGCGAACACGCCTTCCGACGTCTGGGCCGGCGCCGACTACGCCGGCGTCTGGCACATGAACGGCCCAAGCGGAACGATCCCCGACTCGACGGCGAACGGCCTCGACGCGACGCCCATGAGCAACACGGTCAACTCAATCGGCGTCAGCGGCGTCATCGGAACGGCGCGCCAGACGGCCACTTCCGCCGAACGCGGCTATCTCTCCATCCCCAGCTACGACAGCCTCAATCTGGCGGGGACATTCCGGTTTTCATGCTGGCTCTACCAGGATGGAACCGTCAAGGAACACCGTCTGTTCAGCCGAAAGGCAAGTTATAACGCAGCCAACGGCTGGGAAGTCGAATCATCGTCGTACACGGGCGTCCGCGCGCGCGGCAGCGATGGAAACACACGGGTCGACGCCACGATTCCCTCTCTTAACCAGACCTGGCAACATCTCGCCTTCGTTTACAACGACACGTCCTTGATGATCTACACGAACGGCGCTTTGTGCAAAAGCGGGACCGTCAAGGCCCCGAAGGACAACGGCCTGCCGCTTTCCCTGGGCTGCAATTCGCCCGGCACCGGCGGCTGGGTGCGCGGACGATTTGACGAAGTGCGCCTTCAGGACGGAATCCCCTCCGCCGACTGGCTCCGCGCCGAATACGACACCATGACGGATGTGAATTTCCTTACAATCGGACCGGCCGAGACCATGTCGAACGACGGCCTGCTCGTCGTCGCGGGGGATCCCTCCCGCCTCGGCAACCCGACGCCCCCCTACGGATCAGTCCAGAATCTCACACCCGGCGCCGTTGTCGCGCTTTCCATGGCCGGGACGGCCGTTCCCGGCGAAGGCACCGTCACAAACTATCTGTCGGGCTGGAAATTGGAGTCGATTGATTCAGGGACCGGCGTCCTAACGCCCATTCGCTCGTCGGCGTCCCCGTTGGCGGGCGAGAGCGTGACGAACTGCGTCTACACCCACTCCTCCGCCGCGCAATTCACCTGGCTTTGGGAGGCGCGCGACGCACTCGGCCTGGGCGACCTCTCCGTCGTGACGAACGGCGGCGACCACATCGTCTTCTCGACGGACGTGACGGGCATCGGCTACACGGCGCCCTCGGCGACACTGAAGTTCGTGTACGGGTTTTTGCCGGACGAGCTCGTCTGGACGAACGCCGTCAATTCCTCGATTTCCTCGATTGGAACCGTCGAGGCGACGCTTCCGCGCCTGACACCGGGTGCTTTCTACTACATCAAGGCCATCCTCGAGACAAACGACCAGGCGAAGGACGCCGTCGAGACGGGCGTCGTCGCCATCCGCACGGCGTCCTACGACGGCGACCCCAGCTCCTGGCAGGACGAAACGGCCCCAATCCTCACCGGCGTCACGCTCGACGGGACGGGCGGCGACACGCTCGTCGTCTCCGGCAACCTCGCCTCCTTCACCGGCGACTCCTGCGCGCTCCGCGTCCTCGTCGGCCTGAGCCCCGAGACGATGACGAATGTCTGGTCGGGCCTCGACGGATCGACGCTCAGCGCCACGGGTGCGTTCTCGCTAACGCTGCATGAAGCCGACTGCGAGAGCATCCGCTACCTGGCCCCGCATTCGACCTACTGCGCGGCCATTGTCGCGACCTCGTCCAACGGCAAGGTCTCGGTTACGCCCGTCCTGTCGGTCACGATGTCGCCCAAGGGGTACTGGACGTACGTTGAGGAAGGCGTCGACCACAACAAGGTCGGCTACGGGTACGTCACGGACGGCGTGTGGAAGCTCTATGCCAAGCGGACGCAGAAAAACGTCACGACTCTCTCGCTCTCCGGCAGCGGCGGCAAGTTCTACGGGGCGGCTCCAAGCCCGATGAACTTCACCAATGTCCGTGACGAGGGCGGCGTCGCGTACCAAGTTGTCACTTTCCAGGCCGTCACGGGGCGCAATGCCGGACAGCTCCTCTATAACCAGGCCTCCATGCTGACGGAACTGGTCGCCCCCGATTGCGTCCAGTTCAACACCGGCTCGTCCTACATCTTCGGCAGTTGCACGGCGATGACCAACGTCGTGCTCAATGCGGACTTCAGCGCTCTCGCGGAAGGATGCTTCAACAACTGCGGCGCGCTCAGGACAATCCACCCGCGCCGTCTGATGTGCGCCACGGTTCCCTACTACGGCTTCAGACTATGCTCAAGCCTTGAGGGCACTTTGGAATTACCCGTTTGCACAACGATAGGAGGCTACTCCTTTTCATCATGCACGAGTCTCCACAAGGTCGTCGCCACGAACGCCACCGTGATAAGCGACTATGCCTTTTCCGGTTGCACAGGCCTTTACGAAGTCATCGCATCGCCAGCTCTCACGCAGGTGAGCGTCTCCGGATTCAGCGGCTGCACGGCGCTCAGGCCGGACTTTCTTGGAACGATTCTCGGAAAAACCCTGAGGTACCTCGGGAAAACAGACTTTTCAAAAATGGGGGAGGAGTTCTCTGGCTGCACCTCGCTCAAGGGCCCGCTGGTCTGGGACTTCCCCAATCTTGTGACGAACGTCGTGAACAAGAACGGCTTTTTGGACTGCAGCTCGCTCGAAAGCGTCGTTTTCAAGACCCCCGTCGCCGAAATCAGGGACAACGCCTTCTACGGCCTCAAGGCAGGCGCCGAACTGCACATGCACGCGCAGGCTCCCGCCGTCTTCGGCGCACGAGTCGCCGGAAGCCAGACGGCCCCCTATCCCAGAATCTACCTGAAGGACAATTTCAACGCCTGGCTTTCGGTCATGAACGTGCAGCAGGACCTGATGCGCAGCGAGGACTTCGACAACCACGAATGGTCGAGTAAGGTCAGGGCCGACACGATCACCTGGGCCACCATGGCCGCGGAGATGGCCAAGGACACGTCGCTGTGCACTGCGGAGATGTCCGGCAAGACCATCACCAAGGTAAACGTCAGCAAGAAGGTCCTCGGCATCATGCTCTACTGCCACAACCACCAGCACTGGATGTGCTGGGTGCTGCGGGAACCGAAGCCCGGGACAGTTCTCCTGCTTCAATGACGGCGTGAAGGAGAAACGCACATGAAGAACCGGGTTTCTTTAATCGCCTTTGCTTCGGCCGCGCTTGCGCTTGGCGCAGGGGCGATGACGCCGGGCGGAATCGAGAAGAAGTACGTCGGCCTTCTCTTCGACGTGATGAAAACAACGCCGTCGAACGTCCTCGCGAACGCCGACCAGTTCGCGAAGCACGCGCCCTACCTCGACGGCGTGGCCCTCGCCCTCCACGACATTCCCGCCGTCGCGCCCGACGGCGGCGTCGTGACCGCGCAGCTAACCTCGGTCATGCACCCGACGGACCGCTGGACGCGCGACGCCGTGAAGGACCAGATCCCCATTCTCAAAAAGATTTCCCAGACGCCGGGCCTCTCGGAGAACTTTCTGCTCTTCTGGATAACGCCCCGGATGCGGGACGAACGCCTCGACTGGGCGGACGACAAGGCCTGGGCGAACTTCGCAGAGAACATGGCCGTGGTGTCGTGGCTCGCCAAGGAGGGGGGCATGAAAGGCCTCATGCTCGACCCGGAGGAGTACGCATCCGCGATGCAGTACATCCACATGCCGCAGGATCCGCCCTTCGAGGAGTGCGCCAAACTGGCGCGGCAGCGCGGACGCGAGGTCTTCTCGCGCGTCTTCAAGGAGTTCCCGGACGCCGTCGTCTTCTCGCTCTGGTTCTTCGCCAAGTTCGGCGCGTGGATGGAGAGCGGCCGCATCACGACGCCGGACATCTACGCGGCCGACTCGGGCGAGCTCGCCCAGTACTTCTACAACGGCATGATCGACGTCATGCCGCCGGAGGCCCGCGCCGTCGATGGCTGCGAGCACTATTCCGGCTCTTCCACGGACTACTCGTACATGATTGACTACGTCAAGCAGTCCACGACCGCCCTCGCCTTTGTCGCGCCGGAGAACTGGGCGAAGTTCCGCTCGCAGTTCCTCTTCAGCAACACCCACTACCTCGACATGTACACCCTGAACGCGAATCCGAAGAGCCACTGGTACCACGGCCCGGTGAACGGTTCGCGCCTCGAGCATCTGCGCCTCAACCTGGAGCAGTCCCTCCGCGTGGCGACGGAGTATGTCTGGATCTACGGCGAGGGGGCTGGCAAGCTCTTCGACTGGCGCGGCGGACACTACGGGAAGACGAAGACCTGGGAGGAGGTCATCCCCGGCATGACCGAGACGCTGATGCTCGTCAAGGACCCCGAGCGCTATTCCGCGATGCGCAAGGCCGAGCTCAAGGCGAAGAAGCAGCTCGTCAACCTCGCTGAGAAGGCAAAGCCCATCCTGGTGGACAATCCCGCCGGCGTCCGCGAATACAGCCCGCCCGAGAAGGAGACGCGCTTCGTGCGCGGGGTCAAACCGGGCGAGCGCTACCTCGTCGCCGTCACGTTCAACGCCGGTCGCGGACAGCGGGGCTTTGTCCATGACGGCGCGGTCTGCCCGCGCGTCTTCTGGAAGAAGAACGGGAAGCGCATTTCCGCCAAGCCCGTGCCGATCCCCGTGCCGAAAGGGCTTGGCAGGGACTGGACCACGGTTGACGGGATGGTGACCGTTCCGGACGGCGCGGACGAACTTGTCTTCGATTTGGCCGCGTCGCTGGAGGCCGGTGAGTCCATGACCTACCGCGACCCCTGGGTTGGGAACGCCCTCGACCCCGTCGTCCGCCCGAAGGCTAAATCCCCCTCGAAGTGGACTCACGATCCGAAGGAGAAGATTCTCACGGACGGCAACTGGCGGCTCTCAATCTGGACCCACAACGGGCGGGTGTTCGTCAGTCCGCCTCGCGGCACGAACGATTTCGGAAAGGGTGTTCTCGACCTCACGTCCGTCAAGGCGGACACAGGGCTGGACATCTTCGAACTCAACCACTTCGGCGGATACGCTGGCATCACCGGTCTCGTTGCGCCCGACGTGCCTTCCCTGCCGACCCGTTGCTTCCTCAACTGCTCGAACCTGACCTGCGTCGTCGTCACGAACGTCCCGCCCGGAAAGGGCGCCCAGACGGAAGTCACCCAAAGGAGATCCCGGCTGCAGGGCATGGGCCTTTGGAGTGATCTTCTGCCGCGGCTGAACCGCGTCGGCTACACCCACCGCTTCGTTCTCAAGACAACGGTCGGCAACGACGTGTCCGTGAAGGGCGTCAAGCCCGGCGAACTCTACAGCGTCGGCTTTTCGATGAAACGGCGCGGCGCGGGCGTGCTTTTCGCGAGCGTCCGGTTCAAGTCGGACGGCAAAAACCTCGGCGCGAAGAAGGCCATCGCCATGAACGGCCCGCGCAAGGACGACGTCTGGCGCTCGGGCGAGGCGGTCGTGCGTGTGCCGGAGGGCGCCGACGAACTCTACTTCGACATCTACTGCGAAGTCTACGAAGGCAGCGGACGCTTCGAGTTCGACAAGTTCCAGGTCTACAAGATCGGCGATCCGCCTCCCGTGTGGCCTGAGGAATCGCTTCGGGAAAAGGGGAAGTGACAACCGGGACATTTGCTGTCCGCGCCTTTGGCGCGAAGGGCGATGGCGTCACGAAGGACACGGCGGCCATTCAGCGCGCCATCGACGCCGCGCATGCGGCGGGCGGCGGCGAGGTCCTCCTCGGCGCGGGGACCTATCTTTCCGGCTCGCTCTACCTCAGGAGCAACGTCGACTTCCATCTTGCGGCTGGCGCCACGCTCAAGGGGAGCCCCGACCCCGCCGACTACAACGCGCCGGACGTCTGCCCGCAGAATGGCGTCTACCGGCCCGAGAGTTCCTTCGGCGCCCATCTGCTCCTCTGCATCGAGCAGGAGAATGTCAGGGTCCGGGGGCCGGGGAGAGTCGACGGCAATTCGGCGGTCTTTCTCGTCGACCCCGCGACGGGGCGCACCTGGGGCTACGACCCGGACGTGCGCTGGAAGGGGCAGGGCGACATTCCCTGGCGGCCGAGCCAGATGCTCTACTTCGTGGAGTCGCGGGGCATCCGCGTGGAGGACGCGGAACTCGCGGACGCCCCCTACTGGTCGCTCTTCCTGCACGGGTGCGAACACGTGTCGATTCGCGGGCTCCACATCCACAACGAGCGCGAACGCTTCCACACGCACAACGGCGACGGCATCGACATCGACTGCTGCCGGCATGTCACGGTTTCGGACTGCCGGATCGACACGGCGGACGACTGCCTCACCCTGCGCGCGAACGGGGCGCGCCTGAAGCGCCCCGGCGACTGCGCCTTCATCACGGTCGCCAACTGCGACCTTTCCAGCTCGTGCAACGCGGTCCGCCTCGGCGTGGGGACGGGCGCAATCCACCACGCCGTCCTGACGGGAATCACGGTTCATGACACGCGGACGCTGATCAGCATGGTCTCGTCGTGGAACCCCGATTCGACGCGCGGCGTGGACTTCCGCGACATCCAGTTCGCCAACTGGTCCGTCGACTGCCGCATTCTCCTGCAGATTGGCCCGGGCCCCCTTGCGGACGGCGTCGTGCGCGATGCCGAAATGCACGACATCCTCTTCTCCGGCTTCACGGGGTCGGCGCTCGAAGGCGGCGCCATCCAGGGGCTCCCCAACCATCCGGCGACGGGCCTTGTGCTCCGCGACGTTCAGATCCCCGTCGCCATCGACGTCGAGAACGCCGATGTGCGGATCGAAGGCGGCAGGACAATGTGAATGGGGAATGCGCGCCGGCAGATCGGGCGTGTTCCCCTCATGCAAGCCGAATCTTGGATATCCAGCATCCGAATGGGCCGACCATGAACCGGCCGCCAGTCGAATGCGAGGCGGACCGAGAGAAAAGCGGTTCCGACGCGATGTCTCCGCGAACGCCGCGATCTGTCTCGGCGGGGGCGAGACAGGAGGCCGTCGCATCGAGGGAGACTTCGCATGTTACGGGCCTGTCGGTCCAGTTCTGCACGACGATCGCGGCATCGCTCCCGCCACGCCGCACGAAGGCGGTGACGGACTCCGGCGCGGACGTGTCGAGCCAGACGAGACCGTCGGAACCGTTCACGTCCGTGAACACGGGATTGTCCCGGCGCATCGCGGCGAGCGCCTTGACGAGCGCGAAGCGCGACCGGCCCGGTTCCCGCCCGAGCTGCGTCCAGTCCATCGGCGTCTTGCCGAACATGGAGTGGCGCGTGTCGGCGTCGGCCATTTCGTTTCCGCAGAAGAGCATCGGAACGCCGTCCAGGGCGAACATCCAGACGATGACCTGGTCGATGGCGGGGTGGCCCCATTTCTCCTCGCGGCGCGGGCGCTCGTCGGTGGCGATGTCGTGATTCTCGTAGTGGTTGACGAAACGTGCGCCGACAGGGCACTTCGCCTCGCGCTCCTCCCAGGCGCGGCGTACCGTCGCCGCGTCGAGACCGGGGAACCAGCCGTAGTCGGCGTCAAAGCCCTTGTACTGGTTGGTCGGGGCGAATCCCTCGCAGAGCAAGACGCCCTCGCCATTCGAAAGGCGGTCGATGCGGTCGTGCGCGTCGCACCAGAAATCGAGAGGGATGCCGTCGCCGACGTCGCAGCGGAAACCGTCCGCGCCGTAGTCCGCCATCAGATACGCGATGTTGGCCATCAGGTATTCGCGCAGGGCGGGAACGGCGAAGTTGAGCTTCGGGAAGTGCCATGGACCCTTCTTTGCCGTTCCGTCGGGATTACGCCATGTGAATTCGGGATGGGCCTTCAGGAGCGGCGCCGTCGGGCCGCAGTGGAAATAAACGAGGTCGAAGAGGACCTTCATGCCAAGCGCATGGGCCGTCGCGCAGAAGGCACGGAGGTCCTGGTCCGTTCCGTATTCCTCGTCGACGTGGAAGTAGTCCGCGATGCGGTACTGGTTCTTCGGATTGCCGAAGCCGCTGTGGATTTGGCGGTAGCTCCAGAATCCCTCGTCCCTGTCGTCGTCCATCTTCATTACCGGGACGAGGTAGGCGATTGTGACGCCGAGGTCGCGGAGGAAGGGCAATTTCCCTTCAGCGGCCTTCAGCGTCCCTTCGGGCGTGAAGGCGCGGGGCTGAATCTGGTACATCACGCCTCGCGTGAACCATTCCGGCGCGTTCCGCGCCGTCTGCATGTGTGCGGTTGACATGGGGTTATTCCTCTAATGCCATTATACCACAAGAGTCATTCCACGTGGCAAAAATGCGGCCTGTATGCGTCAATCGTGAAACGCATCTGCACGTTTGTGCTTGTAGTGCCTAGTTATTTTCTTGCGCCGCGTAAGAGTCGGTGCTATAGTATATGCGAACGGCGGAAAAACTTCCGCCCTGACAACCTGGAATGAGACCTTAAAACATGAAGAAGCTCATTGGTGCCGCAATGATCGCCTGCGCGCTCGGCGCGGAGGCGATGACGCCGGGAGGCATGCCGAAGAAGTTCATCGGTCTGACATTCGACGTGATGAAAACGACGCCGTCGAATGTTCTTGCGCATGCGGACAAAT
>JAEEGJ010028652.1_pt1 | contig 11057 bp, 9 predicted proteins | sample 8958761 | NCBI WGS metagenome assembly JAEEGJ01 (sample SAMN16246546, study PRJNA631951) | gut metagenome | biome: gut microbiome; feature: rumen; material: RS-attached | host: Bos | place: Iran: Karaj | collected 2018-10
TTCGCAACCCTCTCTCCTCTGCATTGAAACAAACCCCTAACGGATAGTTCCTTCGGGGAAGGTTTAATAGAACTGTTTTAGAACAGCTGTGCAGTAAGAAATCAATACACTTATAATATACCACACAGCAAAGCGAAAATCAAGGAAAATTTGAAAGGGAGCAAGCGCAAGGCATAACGTATCATAAATTGTAATTTCTATGCTCAGTGAAACTTCAATCCACGCATCTCATATGAGATGTAACCTGTATGACGGGATCTAAGATAGAGATGTAATTACTTCAATCCACGCACCCACATAAGATGCGACTTACCATCCTCATTACGACTTTTGTTTTCAAGTACTTCAATCCACGCACATAAACCATAATGCGACTTGTCCTATTTCTACATTACCACAAATTAAGAGAATGTTCAAGTACATTTGTTCTGTTGACAGTATTAAATTTAGGGGTGTACCAAATTTTTGAAATTAGACTTGATTTTTACACAAAAAATGATACAATAAACATACCAAATTTAAGGCTCCTTAAATCTTACACAGCAACAGGAGGCAGCAGGACATGACATATGGATACGCACGAGTAAGCACACCGACACAGAACATAGAAAGACAGGTCAGAAATATAACGGAAGGATATCCCGGGGCAAAGATCATCCGTGAGGTACACACCGGTACAGATTATTACGGAAGAAAAGAATTTCAGAAACTGATAAAGAAAGTAATCCCGGGCGACAGGATCATCTTCGACTCCGTATCCCGAATGAGCAGAGACGCAGAGGAAGGATTTAAAGCATATCAGGAACTATATGATAGAAATGTAGAGCTGATATTTCTCAAGGAACCGCACATAAACACGGCTACATACAAAGAGGCACTTAGCAACACGATAGCCGCAACCGGCAATGAAATAGCCGATGAATACATCAAGGCAACTAACCGTGTGCTCATGATCCTTGCCAGGCGGCAAATCTCCCTTGCTTTTGAACAGGCCGAAAAGGAAGTATTAGACTTGAGGCAGAGGACAAGAGAAGGAATGATTACCGCAAAGATGGAGGGGCAGCAGATCGGACAGAAAAAAGGGATAAAACTCAAAGTCAAAAAGGCAGCAGAGGCAAAAAAGCTCATACAGATATACAGCAAGGACTTTTTAGGAAATATGTCAGATGTTCCACTTATCAAACTTTGTCAATGTTGCCGGAACAGTTATTATAAATACAAGAAAGAACTCCGAGAATCAGAAAGCAACTTCTGATCACGCAATCCTCTTGACAAAGACACACATACAATATATAATATCTTTAGCAAGGCAGCCGACAGGATAGACCACACCTATCCAGTCCCCGCTTTCAGTATTGAAAATTTTAATAGTTTAAAATAGTCGCAACTTCTTGCCGGGAGGGGCGACTATTTTTTATCGTTAGGCTTGCTAACGAGCTTAATAATTTCGACTACAAGAATTGCAATAGTTAAGATAACCATGAAGATCTCATACGCAGTCATAAGCCACTCCTTTCCCTGAAAAACAGGAACTTAGAGCATAGCCGTCCTCCGGCTGCCTTGCTAAAGACAGTCTCGCACATTAATATAATAGCATCACAAACAAACCACAGTCAATTAAAGAATGGGTGCGAAAGCAGATCATATAAGCCCACATCAGAACACTTGAACAATTTAAAATCCCCAAAAGTGTAGAAATCTACATTTTTTGGGATTATGTGAAAAGCTATTCTTACTTTCTCCGACATTTCTCCGACATTACCAACGTCAGTGTCGGTAATTTAGGGCATTCAACAAGTATGTTCCTGTCCCTGCATATCCGCAGAGTCACACAAACTCTATCCTGAGACTTTTCCCCATTGCCTCGGCAAGCCGCTGAAGCGTCTTAATGGAAGGATTTGCGTTTCCGTTCTCCATCTTGCTGATGTCGCCTTGGGCTATACCTGAACGCTCAGAAAGCTCTTTCTGTGTCATGCCCTCTGCATTTCTGGCATCGATTATAGCCTGCATGATCGTAAACTCCGGTTCAAGAGCCTCATACTCTTTCCTGAATTCCTCATCTTTCATCTGTTCTGCGAGAAGCTCTTTAAATTCACTCATCTTTATCGCTCTCCTTTCTTGATTTCCATTAATCTTCTTTCCACTCATATTTAGTGAACACTTCAACAAATCTGATATAATCGCTCCCGCCACTCAATATACTTTTTGATAACTGTTGCCACGTAACATCCTCTTTGTTTGTCAGAACATATTTATCAAATGACTTGAATGTGACATTCTTAGTATTGCCTTCTTCAACAAAGTGCAACATATAGCGGAATGTTTCTTCCGGCCGATCAACTCCCTTTTTCTCGTATATCATATACTCATCCTCTACCTTATGCATAGGACTTATGGTATACGCGGTGCCATCGTAGTATAGCTGAGACAAATACATACTCGGATAATCCTCTTTTGTTGCCTCATAAAGTCCCGGGGCTGAATTTCCGGCGTTCTCATAACATTGGCATATCCAAACTGATGCGGATAATCCTAACTCCGTCCTTTTGACAAATTCATCCCAGATATCTTCACCATAGCAGACATTTCCATTTTTTAGTACTACAAATCCGTCTTTTTCTACATCCTCAAGAGTAAATTCTGTATTCTTCCTGGAAGGGCAATATTCCAACAGAACCATATCATTTGTGTTTCCTTTACATTGAAGGAATCTATAGTCCGGATACTCTTTTAAGGAATATATTTCATATGTACCTTCAGCCTCAAAAGTTGTATCATAACTACACTCATAAATCAGACTATCCACGCTTCCTTGATTTCTCTGGTCAGAGGCAACCTCATACCGGTACTTTTCCCCATTTATCGGGATGAAGAAATAACCATTATGTGCCCCTTCGAGGTTTGCGGTTGATGGTTGCATAGTTTCATCACCATCTTCTGACAAAGTGTCAATTTTCTTGGCGATACGCAGATTGTAGTCGTCAGTGACCACATCCGTCCCAGGGTTAGCAGCTGAACTTTCTTTTCTTTCATCAGGTGAACCAACTGCTTGCGCTCTAGTGCAACCACTAAGTAGTATTAAAGAAAATAATGATACTATGATGATATTTCTCATTTTGTACCGCATATTTCTACCTCCCTCTAGTTTCATAGATCCCGATATCCCCCTTGTCTTCATGATGCTTTTCGAAGTCCCTAATATAGGTATCGACAAATAAAAAGTTGGGTTTCATTTTTAAATTTTTTTCTTTTTTCATCAACATTTTATCTTTTTTAACTGTAATACCTTGTCCCCCATTAATCATATTACCCGTGTTATAATAAAGCAAGACTAAAATTCACAATAATGACTCAAAACTATATTTTCAAAAGATTGGTAAAACGAAGCTTTATGCCTTCAATAAAGTATGCGCCCACCTCATAGTCTGCGAAAATGCACACCGGTGTGCTATCAAGCAGCTCCGACTTATCATATTCGAAGTGCCCCTTCCAGTCATATAAGTTATCCCATTCATCCTCACTTTTGTTCAAAGCAGTAGGAACAGCCCCATTAAACAAGTTGAAGGCCAGCCTTATCGCCCTGGCATCCGTACTGGTTACCCATCCCTGCTGCACAAATACGCCCCTCCAAATTTGGAGGGTCGTTCAACTGAAGTTTTATATTTATTACGGGAGCAAGCAAAACTGCTCCCGTCAACCAACCACTTTCAACTCTAACATTATGAACTATTAAAAAAAATTTGATGTCATACAGCATCTATATAACAAGCAAAGACAAAACGCAGAAAACTGTCCCCTGTTTCTAATTACCTCTTGATTGCGTCAATCATCTGCTGTATCTCTCAGGCTTCTCATCCTAGATTTTTAACTAGGATATCTCCCACCTTGATATAACTTCTTTTTGTATAACAAACACATTTTTATGGATTTATGATCCACTCATAGAGCTTCCAGTCATGCTCTTCATCATCCCCACAATCCTTTACTATTGCAAAGAAGTCAAGCATCATTGTTCTTTCAAATATTCCACCTGTTCTATCACCCGTATTTCCTGCCAATGATTTAAGAGTCTTAATACGGTCTTTTTTATACAAATTATTTCCAAAAACATAGTAATAACCATTTCCATCCGTTTTTACAGAGCTGATTGTCACCGGACTATTGCACGGAGGCCTGAAATAAATATTATACAGTGTCATCTGACTTTTAGGCTGTCTGACAAGATAGTTATCTAATTCCTGCTCTAAGTAAAAAGTGTCCTCTATGAATTTGTCATATGTTTCATTGGGTATCCTGTAAACTCCTGCAGTATCATCCTTTATTATATATGAGCTGTCTGTTTTAATCAGATACTGTGCTGCATACTCAGCTATCGCAGAATTATCAGTCTGGGTAAAAGACTCAAGTAGGTATAGCTTTGTAAATTTCTCTATGAAATCCTTCATTGGTTCCATTATTTCATTACCGGCATCCTCTAATCTCAGATCTGTAATATCGGTCATCCGAATGCTTTGCGGATTTCCGGGGATGATCAATCGGTAATCAAACATGAAAATTTCGTTGCCCTTTTGAAGATTGCTCACATATTGCATATCTTCAAACGAAACTTTGGCATAATAATGGTCATAGCAGATGACATTGTGAGCATAATCAAAGTAATATATTTTTTCTGAATCAGATAATCTTATCTCACCATTGAAACTGTACTCTACATGATTTGTCAGGTTATCATCACTCCAATCCGTGATATTGTCAAGCATTGTCATAATACTTTCAGCCTGTTCTCCTGATAATTTCAAATCTGCGATAATATTTTTCTCACCATGTAACAAAGTCGGCTCCGAGTAATACGAGATAATTCCTGCTTCACCTTTCTCCTCGATTATTTCTCTCACAAGCTGCTTTATCTCGTCACTTCGAAGCTTTGATTTTTCATAGATACTTAATCGTTCTGTTGAACCATAGGTAATCGTTCCATCCTCGATAATCTTTGTGCCGTCAGTTTTCTTAAACAGCTTAAAATATGACACTATGATAATATCTCCGTCGACCAAGTCAGCTTTACTATTATTACCTGTGTTCAAGTTCTCATAAACAGAATGTATTTCAACTTCATCACCCACGGCAAAATCCTCTGACAGAGGTACTCTGACTTTCATCCTATAACCCACTGTCTTATGCTTTATAGAGTTTAAAACATTAACTTCTTCTCTCAGTACCTCCGTTACTTCGCCTATAACAGAATACATGATATCAGATTTGCCGCCATTGGTTTGTGTCTCAATTTTCCCAGTGTTTTTGGACGTGCTCAAGATAAAGATAATCACACCAGCTAATATCAATAATATAGTCAATAAAACCAATATGATTATTTTATTCTTTTTATTGTTGATGTTACTAATCATGATATCTCCTTGATCAAATCATATCTACGATCATTAAATGCCAACCAGAGCATACTTTTGACCCACCGTCATCCAAGGTTCCCTTCGGAATTGGAAAGAACAAGATTAACAAAATTATTATTATGATAATACATGTTCTTATCTTCTTTTTCATTCTCTGTACTCCAGTCCAATAATTATTCCATCAATTGATTTCATTATCAAACTTAAGAAAGCCATCCTGGTTTTTAACTATCAATCTTATTTGGTCATCCTCAAATCTCAGTTCTCCAACTTTTATCAGATTTATTGTCTTTAAATCCACAAAAGATTCCGCCCTAACCTCAGCGTTACATACCATCAATGTGCCAAAGTCAACATAGAAAGACATGTCATTGTTCATGTTTGAGTAATCAAAACAGGTGACCGTTTTCGTAGCTGGATCAAAATAGCCTACTTGTGAGCGGTGAATTCCGGATCCCCAAGAATATGTAAAGTACAGCTCTTTCATTCCATCTTTGTTCAGATCTGCCACTGCAAATGTAGTCACTCCATATCCGCCAAATGATTCGCCAAGGGTATATATCGTGTCTTCATACAGCAGATAGCTTGAACATGACATATTATACTTGAATACATCAAATCCGTATTTCTCGCTAATCTCAACCTGTATTATATTAGAACATTTGTCGTCATCGTATGTTTTAGGTCGCTCACCCAATAGATCAAGGAATTTCTGCACCTTATAATCCGAGGGGGCCAGCTGAAAAACCTCTATACCTGCCAGGATACCTTCAAGCTTTTCGGCTTCATCATATTTCATTTTATACCACTGGCCTTTTTCATTCTTAACGAACATATTCCCGGAATGATATATGGTTTCTTCACTTTGGTCTGAATATGTAAATTTCAGTACCCAGGACATCCCAGTATACTCTTCAGGCTTCTCAGGGACATCGGATTCTAAGGTTAATGTATCAAAATATTCCCTGATATCCTGTATAGAGATGATGTCAGAAAACGAGTATTCCCGTCCTTCCGGAAGAGTTTTGGCAGTTATACCTATAATATCACCTTCGGGAAGCAGTCTGTCTATTAGCTTAAACTCGACAGTCTCAAGGATTTCATTTACAATGGCCTCATAATCTCCATACCATGTATCAAAAGCCTTGTTCCATACTACACAATCGCGATACTCATCTTGCAAGGCTATAAATTCCCAATAAAGGTTGCTATCATATATACCCTTCAGGGCAGCATGACCATTAAAGTCGATTTCTTCCTGTTTTAGTCCGGTTCCACACACACCAAAACGAGACATATATCCAATGGAAATACACCCATCGTTTCTTTCTTTTGGATAGATACTTATGGTTAAATCGCTTATAGGATAGTCATCCGAATGTACAATTTCATATTTCCAGTCTTCGGGAAGCATTACCGAGATATACTTTTTAGACCCTGTGGATGAGTCCACCTCGACTTTCTGCCAGCCTTCTTTCACTATCTGTTCAGAGTTTTCATCCATTGTTTCCGCATCATTCCGGCTTTCAGCAGATCCCCATATCTCCGCATACGTGTACGGTTCTGCAGTAATCTCTACGTCCTTGTCCGGCATGATAAAAGAATATCCCCAATAATCACTGTCATAATGAGATATTTTAAGCTCCTGACCATCAAGATAAAGATGAATACCAGCATCATATAATACTTGTGTCCTGATTTCTACCTTATTCCCACTTTGGGCTTTCTCAGGCGTTTCCGTAAAATCCTCAGCCAGATCACCCAGATTATAACTGATTACATGCTCTGTTCCCGAAACATTGGTATTATCCTCATTTTTTTCAACAAGAACCACTCTTGATATATTGCTCAGACCGGCAGGATAAGTTTCTAATATCCTTCCATCATAAACAATCTCATATGTATCACCTATCTCAGGATTAGAGTTATCTGTAATAGCCGCTTTCCCGATAGCAATAGCATCAGAAGATTTCAGCTCAGCAGAGCCCGGTACAGGCTTTACCACCATCCCGGCATCATTTACTTCTGTTACAACAGCTTTAAATGTGCAATCTGAGCCTTTTTCCGGCATATCTGCCCCCGTTTCTGGTTTCGTTTCAGATTCCTTCTTGCTGCATCCCGAAACTGAAACAATAAGAAGCAATATAGTCAGGAAAAATATTTGTTTTTTCACTTCAGACACCTCCTCTGCTAATAGTACATATTAGACGAGATATGTATATGGATGATTCCACAAATTTCAAAGGATCAAATTTTAAATATTAGGGTCAGATTTCTTTAATACTTTAATGCATTAAATGGCTCTGACCCCGAATTGTTGTTAATAGCAATTCCACCTTGAATACTCTCTTGTTTCTTTGGTTCCATCCGCATCCTTGAATACCCTTGCCCTGACAAACATATTGTTCATCCAGAAAATATCGTCCTTTGCATCTGGCGCCTTAACATCATCCACGGAAACATATACTACAAGACCGGAAGCCTCATCCTTTTCTGCTTTTTGAGTCAATGCTTTTCCCTTATATACTGTTGAAAAATCACTGTTCTCGGAAATCTCCACCTCAATGCCGTCCACGTCACTTGTCACGTTCCATACAAATTTTACCGTATATCTTCCAGCCCGGTTAGAATAGTATGAAGTTGACGAAAACTTTAAGTTTACCAGTTCGCACTCAATGCCTTTTTTATACTCCACATTGATAAATCCGCCAAACGCCAAAGGCGAATAACCCGAAGTATCTCCCATAACAGTAATCTTAGCGCCTTTTTTCGCATCTCTTCCCCAAAAAGCATTCTCTCCAACCTCTGTGATTTTCTCAGGCAGTACAACGTTTGAGAAATTGCAATAATAAAACGCCCTGCTTCCTATTTGTGTAAGGTTGGGAAGTGAAGCAAAACCGCTGTACTTTCCAAGATTAAAGCTTGTGCAGTACATAAAGGCACCATCTCCGATTTTTTCTACAGATTCAGGCATGTTAACGGTAGTAAGCGATAAGCAGTGGAAGCATATTGAATCCGGTATGGTCTTTATACCATCTTCAAAGGTTATCTTCTTTATACCTGATTGGTCAAAAATATAATTTCCAAATTCCGTGGCATTAGCTGGGATTTTAATGCTTCCAAGCTCAGAAGTCAAGGCAAAAGCCCTGTCACCAATGTACTCTATGTTCTCAGGGATTTTGACGGAAGTAACGGCAGTACGTGCAAATGCTTCTTTGCCGATACCCTTGATATTTTCATCCAGAACTACATCACCGCCATCACCTATATACTTTATAACGATACCATCCCAGGTCACCGCACAGCCGTTATCCAGTATATTCACAAGGTCTTTGAATCCGTCAAACCATTCCGGGTTGAAATCTCCAAAGAAATCATATCCGCAGTACTCCGCAAGGAGCTCTATTGCTTTCCCATCCAGTTCGGTTCCTTCGGCATTTATCCAGACAACCGCGTCCCCTCTGTATACATCTTTGTCAAGCTCATTCTTTATCTCAACCTCACATTTCCCTTTAGGAAGATATAATCTGGTTAGCTTTGTGACCATGAAATCGTCCTCAGAATCTGCTTTATACATAAATGAGCTTAAATATATCTTCTTGCACTTAGAGGATACTCTGAGTGTCTTTCTTTCGGACGGAACTCTTATAAGCTCTGTTCCATCCTTACTGTATACGACACCCTTTACGCTTTTGTAGTTAGGATCATCCTTGCTTACGATATAGTTTTTTGCCGAAAGCATCGTAATATTCTCTATCTTAAGGGGCGTAGTGAAAGTAATGGTCTTCGGTGCAAAATCCCCACATTCCATGCATGTCAGGATCCTCTCGATATACTCGTCAGGTTCACGCTCATCTTCCTTAAAAGTAAAGTCACCCGGCATTGTCATATATTTCAGTTTTCTGCAGTTCCAAAATGCCTGCTGTCCTATTTCCTTCACTGAGTCAGGGATAACTACCTTCTTGACAACCGTTCCGCTAAAGCTTTTCACGCCGATACTTTCCAAGCCATTGGGAAGACTTACCTTCTCCAGGTTCTCACAGTTAAGGAATGCTTTATCACTTACCTTGGTTATGCCTTCCTTTATGATAACCCTGGTTATATCCGGATTGTCGATAAAGGTCATATCCGCCGGCATCTCTCCGTTTCCCTTGATCGTCAGTACCCCATTCTTCAGGGTATATTTTACTTGCTGACTATTTGCCGCCTGAGTCAAAGATGTATCCGACAAAGCTAAAGATAATATAACTGCTATACATACAAGGCAAAGAAATAATATCAGCTTATATATCTTCTTCATGAGTAAACACCCTCCACACATTTATTATCAATCTATTTATAATATAAAAGATAATCGTGACAATCATTTGTCAGAAGTGTAACAAATATAATAACAGTTGCCTATTTTCCGTTGCTTTCACAGTTTCTGACTACTCCCGCAAACAGTATGGAACACTCCATTCCTGCCACCACAAACATAAATGGTCTGTTAAATATCAAATCTATCTCATTCGAAGTAGAAACATCATAAACTATCCAGCCCGTCGTGTATGCTGCGCCTGTGACCCCTTCTTCGTCAAATTCAAGTACTGCTGCATGTTCAGCATTACTAAGCGTTATTCCCTGTTTCTCTGTCAGAGGTGAAAAATCAGCGATATTGTCGGCTAAAACATCAGTCACTCCGTGTTTTTCCAGTATGGGGATCAGGTCAAGTTTTTCAGACACCCTAAATCTTGGCAATGAGATGTGAACTTTTGTATAAATCCACTGTTTATCCTTCCTTACATTACTGTTTACAGAGGATAATATATCCGGATCTGAAAGAAGTGTATCCACATTTACACCTTCGTCCGGTAAGTACAGATACATACTCTCACCACCGCTCAGACCAAGCTTTACCGCTGTGTATGCATCAGCATCATTAACATACCCATTATCAATAGACTGATACATCATGTCAACCTCTGTATCTCCTTTTATACCATGGAAAATTCCCTGAGTTGTCTCATCCGTGCTGAAAGGTTTTTCCCAGGCCGCCTTGTAATATAATGTCGATATCATCTCAAGCACGGCATCAGGATTACTGTTTATATCCCTGATGTAATCGCTTAACAGCCCGAAGGTATTAGCATCCATCCACGTCTTTAGAGCTTCATCCATCTCGGCTGAACCGGGAATCCCCGAAAAGGTTGAAGCATAATACTTTTCTGCCAATCTTTGCAGCGTCTCACTATTATATGTCTCAGAACCGTCCAGCCAAAGCGAATTTGCCGGAACACATTTTGCTATCGGTATATCCCTATAAGTGCTTTCCCACATGCTCTGTACCTGCTCGCGCAGTGTTTCAATATCCGTCACCCCCAGCATATCAAGAATCTGTGACCTTGTATTGCCATCTGTTATTTCGGCAAGCATCGAAAATGTAATATATATATTTAACGGCGAGCATACAGTATTCTCATCACTGTTAGAAAGTACATCCTGCATTATCATAGTATAATAATCACCTGTGTTTTTCTGCAAGGTCTTTGAAAGCGAAGCTTTTTGCCCTATTTCTCTGTTCCATTTCAAATATTCTTCGCTTTCCATAAATACTTCACAATCCACACCTCCCGCAACCGGAGCCGGATATGATGCCAGCACTTTGGT
>JAEEGJ010028655.1_pt1 | contig 11056 bp, 10 predicted proteins | sample 8958761 | NCBI WGS metagenome assembly JAEEGJ01 (sample SAMN16246546, study PRJNA631951) | gut metagenome | biome: gut microbiome; feature: rumen; material: RS-attached | host: Bos | place: Iran: Karaj | collected 2018-10
GAAAACCATATGCCAATAATTATTCATAATAGAGAAGCATTTCAAGACTGCCTCAAAAATTTAAAAGAACACAAACCAGAACATTCTGGAGTAATGCATTGTTATTCTGGAAGTGTAGAAGTTTTAGAAGATGTTTTTAACCTTCATTTATTAATTGGCCTAGATGGTCCTGTTACATTTACAAACGCTAAAACTCCTAAAGCAGTTGCAGAAGAAGTACCACTTGATATGTTACTTTTAGAAACTGATTGCCCATACCTTGCGCCTCACCCATTAAGAGGCACTGTTAATGAACCTAAAAACCTTGGTTTGGTTTTAGATGAAATTGCTAGACTTAAAGGTTTATCCAAAAAACATATAGCGGACGCTACATTTAAAAACAGCTGTAGATTATTTGGAATAAAATATGAAGAAAATAATTGATGGAATAATAGTAGTGGAAGGGACTAATGATGTTTCTTATTTATCATCGTTCATCGACGCTGCTTTTGTTTCACTGAACGGTCTCGAAATTAAAAACCTAGAATTTCTTAAACGAGCAGCAAAAGAAAAACCAATCTATTTGCTTACTGATTCTGATCAAGAAGGTGAAAGGATTAGAGAAAAAGTAAAGAAAGAAATTCCTGCTTGTATTGATGTTATCGTAGATGCATCAAAATGTAATAAGAATGGAAAACATGGAGTTTTTGAATGTGAAATATGGGAGATTTATCGTGTTTTTTCAAAATATTTCACAGATTTTACTGAAAACTCGGAAAATATTGATTTAAGAAAAATATCTCAAAAAATCAGCTTATCTAAGAATCCAAATGAATTAAGAAGCTATATTGCTAATAAGTTTGGAATTGAAAACTGCAATAACAAAACGTTTATAAAAAGACTTCAACTTCTTAATATAAAAGAAGAGGAAATAGAACAAATCATTAAGGAATTTGAGAATGGAAATTGATAGAAAAGTTATTAACGACATAGTTAAAGGTTTAGGCATTTCTCCTAATAAAGATTTAGGACAAAACTTCCTAGTCGATCCTTTAGTTTGCGATAAAATTGCTAAGTCATTAGACCTTAATGAAAAAGATGACGCTTTAGAAATAGGCCCTGGCCTTGGATCTTTGACCAATTTCTTGGTTAACAAATCTCAAAAGTTGGATGTTGTCGATATAGACGCGAGAATGTGTAATTTCTTATCTACCGTGTATAAACCAAATGAGGTAAATATTATTAATGAAGATATCAGAAACGTTGATGTTTCTAAGTATACAAAAATTATTGGTAATTTACCCTACTATATAACAACCGAATTAGTCACGTTCTTACTTGAAAAATCGGTTAATTGCGAAAAAATGGTTTTCATGATTCAAACAGAAGCTACTAATAGGTTTTTAGATGATTTAGGAAAAGAATATGGCGCTGTTTCAGTTCTTTCGCATTTACTCGGAACACCGAAAAGATTGTTTTCTGTTAAAGCTAGTGCGTTCTATCCTGCCCCAAAATGTGGATCTACTGTTTTTGAAATCAAAATCAATAAAGATGTAGATAGAGAAAAAATGATTTCTGTTTATAAAATGGCCAAACAATTATTCTTGAATAGAAGGAAAACCTTATTAAATAATTTAGGTGGCTATTTAGGTGATAAAGAAAAAGCATCTTCGATTATCACAAAACTTGGTTTACCTCTTACTGTTAGACCAGAAGAAATTAAACCAAACGTTTATGTTGAATTGTATAATTTAGTTAAAGAAGTTAATTTGTAATTAATTCTGTTGAATAAGAAGTTAAGAATAAATAAAATATCTCAGGTATGAAAAGTTTACTCATTAAAAGTTACGCAAAAATAAATATCGTACTAAATATTAAAGGAAAACAAGAAGATGGTTACCATCAACTTGACATGGTTATGCTTCCATTAGCGTTACATGATTCAATCCTTCTCTCAAAAGTACCAAATGCACCAGATAACTATGTTACTACTGATGATTTTGCTTTAGGCGATATTCAATATAACTTAGCTACTTTTGCTATCGACACAATGCAAAAGAAATATGGTTTTAACGAGAAATTCAGAGTTTTCATTCATAAAATCTTACCAATCCAAGCTGGTTTAGGTGGTGGTTCTAGTAACGCTGCCGCAACCATGGTAGGTGTTAATAAATACCTTAACTTAGGTGCTACCGATGAAGACTTAATTGAAATCGGTAAAACACTTGGTGCAGATGTTCCGTTCTTTATTAAAAATGTTCCTGCAAGATGCCAAGGAATTGGAGAAATAATGACTCCAGTTATTGTTAAAAATAATTACTACGTTTTAATTATCAAACCAAACGCTGGCTGTTCTACTAAGAAGGTTTATGAAATAAGCGACTCTTTAAAACTTGAAACTTATGATGTTGATAAAGTCATCAAAGCTTTGGAAGAAGGCGACGACGAATTACTTGCAAGTTCAATTGGTAATGCACTTGAACCTGCTGGTGTTCAATTAGTACCAGAAATCAAAATTATTGAAGACGAATTAAAAGCAAAAGGTTTAAAAATCGTGTTAATGTCTGGATCTGGTTCTTCAGTTGCAGCGTTATCAACGGATAAAAAACTTATTAAAAAGATTGCTAAAGATTACGAAGATAAATACCGCGTTGAGGTTACAAAAATTCTAAAATAAGAGGGTTTTTATGCTGATTATTGATTCGTTTGGTAAAAATATTTACATCGAGGATGACTTGGTTGGTTACTTAGATGATAACGTTATGTTCATCAAAGGAAACAAATTTGCTGATATAACTGATGACGGAGTTATTTCATTCGGTCCAAAAAAATTAGGTTATGTAGATGACGATGGATCAATCATCATAAACAACAAAGAAGTTGGATATATAGACCCAGATAACAACTTTGTGTTTTACAAATCACTAAGTATAAAATTATAGGAATTTGATAAAAATTCCTTTTTTTGTATAATGTTAAAGGGAAAGAAATCAATTTTCGAGGGATTATTATGTATGATTATTTAATTGTCGGTGCTGGCTTATATGGAGCAGTATGCGCTGAACAACTTACTAAAAAAGGATATAAAGTTCTTGTCATAGACAAGAGAGGTAATATTGCGGGTAATATTTATACTCAAAATATTGAAGGAGTGGATGTACACGTTTATGGTGCTCATATCTTTCATACTTCAAATAAGAGAGTTTGGGATTATGCGAATGAATTCTGTGAATTTAATAACTATGTAAATTCTCCTGTCGCTAATTACCATGGAGAGCTTTATAATCTTCCATTTAATATGAATACTTTCTATCAACTTTGGGGTGTTAGAACTCCTGAAGAAGCTAAAGCTAAGATAGAAGAAGAAAAAGCTAAATTCCATATTGATGAACCAAAGAATTTAGAAGAACAAGCTATTAATTTAGTGGGAACCACTATTTACGAAAAACTAATTAAAGGTTATACAGAAAAGCAATGGGGTAAACCATGCACTGAATTACCTGCATTTATTATTAAGAGAGTTCCTTTAAGATTTATCTATGATAACAACTACTTCAATGATAGATATCAAGGTATCCCAATTGGTGGATTTACACCAATGGTGGAACATATGCTTAAAGGAATTGATGTAAAACTTAATTGCGATTACTTTGAACATAAAGAAGAACTCAATAAACTAGCAAAAAACATTATTTTTACTGGTCCAATTGACCAATTCTTTGATTATAAATTCGGAGCGTTAGAATACCGCTCCTTAAGATTTGAAACTGAAGTCCTTGATTGTACTAACTATCAAGGGAATGCAGTTATCAATTACACAGATAGAGAAACTCCATTTACTCGTTTGATTGAACATAAACACTTTCAATTCGATTCAACTTCTCCTAAGACTGTTATTACTAGAGAATATAGTAAAACTTGGATTCTTGGTGAAGAAGCTTATTACCCTGTAAACGACGCTAAAAATGGCGCTTTATATAATAAATACTTAGAAGAAAGTAAGAAACTAGGTAATGTAATTTTTGGTGGACGTTTAGGTTTATATCAATACTTGAATATGGATCAAATTATCTTAAAGGCACTTGAATTGTGCGATTCAATAAAATAAAGGAACTACAATTATGGCTCTAAAACACGCTGACCTCATCTCTAAACTTACTCTTGAAGAAAAAGCATCTTTAATGAGTGGTAAAGATTTCTGGCAAACACAAGAAATCGAAAGATTAAACATTCCTTCCATCTTCTTAGCAGATGGTCCTAATGGAATTAGAAAACAAATTGCTGCGGCAGATCATTTAGGTTTAAATGAATCTTTAAAAGCAACCTGTTTCCCAACTGCATGTTCTGTTGCATCTACTTGGAACACAGAACTTTGTTATGAAGAAGGTAAGAGATTGTCTAAGGAAGCAAAAAGACAAAAAGTTAATGTTTTATTAGGTCCTGGCGTAAACATTAAAAGAGATCCTAGATGTGGTCGTAACTTTGAATACTTCTCTGAAGACCCTTATTTAGCAGGTAAAATCGCTGCCAGAATGGTTGATGGAGCTCAAACAGAAGGCAATTCTGCTTGTTTAAAACACTTTGCATGTAATTCACAAGAATTACGTAGAAAGAATGTTGATTCTATTGTTGATGAACGTGCTTTAAGAGAGATTTATTTAATGCAATTTGAAATTGCTATTAAAGAAGGACATCCAAAATCAATCATGTCCTCCTATAACTTAGTTAATGGTGAATACGCTAATGAAAACCATCACATCTGTAATGACATTTTAAGAGGTGAATGGGGTTTCAATGGCATGATGGTATCTGACTGGGGTGGCGTTGATAATCGTGTTGAGGGTATTAGAACTGGCAACGATTTAGAAATGCCTACAACTGCTGGTGATACAAACAAAGATATTGTCAAAGCGGTTCAAAAAGGTAAACTTGATGAAAAAGATTTAGATGCTTGTGTTGATAGATTATTAGATATCGTTTTGACTACATCTGAAGCATTAGCAAAAGAAACTCCTGATCCAGATTTAGAAGAACATCATCAATTCGTTTTAAAGATGGCGGAAGAAGCTGTTGTCTTATTAGAAAACAACGGAGTTTTACCATTAAAACCAGAAAACCGTGTGGGATTTATCGGTAAATTTGCAGAAGAACCAAGGTATCAAGGCGCTGGTAGTTCACAAGTTAACGCATTCCGTGTTGATAAGATTTTAGAACATAAAGATGACGATAAATTCAACTATGTTGGTTATGAACCAGGCTTTAGTTTTAAAGGTAAAGTTTCAAAGAAACTTGAAAAGAAAGCTCTTGCTCTCGCTAACCAATGTGATGTTTTAGTGGTCTTTGCAGGCTTAGATAACGTTACTGAAGCAGAAGGTTTAGATAGAGCAGATATTAAAATCCCTGCAAATCAATTACATTTGATTGAACAATTAAAAACTACAGGTAAAAAGATTGTAGTAGTGCTTTCCGCTGGTGCAGTTATTGAAATTCCGTTCGCTAAAGAAGTCGATGGATTATTACATTCATACTTACCAGGCCAAGCAGGTAGTTTAGCAGTCCTTAGAATCTTACAAGGTGATGCTAACCCATCTGGTCACTTAGCAGAAACATATCCTCTTAAACTTGAAGATGCTCCAACATTTGATTTATTCCATATGCATCCAAACATGATGGAATATAGAGAATCAATTTTCGTTGGTTATAGATATTATGAAAAAGCAAATAAACCTATTTTATATCCATTTGGATATGGTTTATCTTATACAAAATTTGAATATTCTAATTTAAAAGTCAGTGAAAAAGGCGTCAGTTTTGACGTTAAAAACGTTGGTGAATTTGATGGAAAAGCTGTCCCACAACTTTATGTTGGAAAGAAAGATTCCAAAATTTTCAGAGCGGTTAAAGAACTTAAAGGTTTCGCTAAAGAACTTATCAAAGTTGGTGGAACAAAACACTTTGAAATTCCATTTGATGACTACTCATTTAGATACTTCAATGTCAAAACAAATAAGTGGGAAATCGAAGATGGAAATTATGAAATTTACATTGGTGAGTCATTATATGACGTTAAATTAGAAGGTTCTATCAAAAAAACTGGAACAACAAATGTTCTTCCTTATGAATATAAAGAGTTAGAAAAATATTATGACTGTGACATTAAAAATATTAGTCACGAAGACTTTGAAAAGCTTCTTGGAAGAGAAATTCCAAACCATGATATTTCTTTCTATAAAAAGAAAAGGATTGTAATTGATTACTGGACAACTGTAGAATATTTGAGATACTCACGCGGATGGACAGGTAGATTATTCGCATGGGCAATTCGCTTTGTCATTAGACTTTTAAGAAGATTTGGTAACAAAGCAACTGCGAACACATTGATCATGGGTGTCCTCCATGAACCAATGAGAGGTCTTTCTAGAATGACCGGTGGTGCAATTCACTGGGAACAACTAGACGGACTCATTACAGCATTCAATGGGCACACTATTAAGGGATTCCACAAATTCTTTAAAGAGGGTCGCCGCATAAAGAAGGAGGAAAAGCTTCGTAAGAAAGCTCAGAAAAATCAAAAATGAAAATCTTAAGTATCGTTGTTCCTTCGTATAACGCTGAGAAATATCTTGATCGTTCAATTCCATCATTGGTAGTAGGTGGAGAAGATGTTGAAGTAATCATTGTTAACGATGGCAGTAAGGATAGCACTTTAGAAATAGCTAAAAAATACGAAAAAGAATTCCCTAACATTGTTAAGGTTGTTGATAAAGAAAATGGTGGTCATGGATCTGGTATCAATGCCGCTTTAGAAATTGCTTCAGGTTTATATTTTAAATGCTGTGACGCAGATGACTGGTTTGCAAAAGATGCATACCTTGAATTTTTAGATTTGATTAAAAAACACCTCAAAGAAGGAAAATCACCTGATTTATATCTAACAGACTTTGTCTACAACAGATTAGATACTGGTAAAACTCACGTTCATGACTGCACTACAACATATCCAACAAATAGATTTATGACTTGGGAAGATTTAAAATCTCCTAACAATAAAGATTTCTTTATGATGCATATGTTTACATATAAGACAGAAATCTTACGTAGATCTAAATTGCATTTACCAGAACATACATTCTATGTTGACAACCTATATGTTTATCAACCTCTTTATTATGTAAAGACTATGTATTATTTACCTGTTGGTTTATATCAATATTATGTAGGCCACGCAGATCAATCTATCTCATATGAAAACATGGCTAAAAACTATCAACACGCATTACGTGTTTATGAAAAAGTCATGACAATCTATTCTTATGATGATTTAAAGAAATTATCCAAAGCACATAAAAGATATATGTACTTCTCAATTGTCGTTATTGAAGCTCTTACACTTTTCTACTCAGTTATTGGTAAGAAGAAAGGTAGTAAGAAAGAATACAGACAACTCAATAAGAAGATTAAATCTGTTAACAAGGCTTTATATAATAAGGCAAATTTCAGAACTAGATTTATATTGTCTCACTTAGTTATTCCTGGACTTAAGGATATCGCAGTGAGAATCGGATATAAGATTGTTAAAAAGAAGACTGGTTGGTACTAGTCTTCTTCTTTTATTATCAATACTTCTTGGAAATAACTTAGTGCTTCAGCACTTGGATGCTCATATTTATCGTAGAGCTGTCTAAGAATATCATCTGGGACCCAAACTTCTTGAGGTCTCATTTTATTAAACTTTTGAACGTATTCAAATGATCTAGGGAACACTACTAGAGTGTATTTATCGTATTCTGGATTTTCTTTGACATATTTGATTCTTAAAGAATTCAAATCACAAAGAGCATCAAGGATAACCGTTACATCGTCGCCTTTATTTGCGTATTCATGAATTCGAGATTCAAATAATTTCCAAACTTCAGGTTGTCTTGTGTGGTCATCGAATCTTCCAGTAACCTCAATTCTAATAGCGTCGCTAGAGATAATATGGCAGTTTTGATGGGTTTTTTGATAGTTTTTTGCCCATGTTGACTTGCCGCTTCCTGGCGCTCCAGTAAGAATGATGAGATTTTTCATACGGGAGTATATTACGAGTTCTTTAATATAATTTAAAGAAGAAATTTACGATTTGTTATAAGACAGTTTTAAGAAATACCAATATTTGGTATAATCTATTTGTTAACTGATTAGAGACAACCGAAAGGCTATCAATATGGAAACTAATGAACTATTAAGCAAATTCTCCATTGAAGGAGAAATTACTAAAGTCGTCCCATTTGGAAACGGACATATTAACAAGACTTACAAAGTTAGTACTTCAACACATGAACACTATCTTTTCCAATGCGTTAATGGATATGTTTTCCACGATATCGATGACTTAATGAGAAACATTTTAATTGTTTCTAACCACTTAAAATATTCTAAACATGAAACTTTAGAAATTGTTAAAACTAAGAATAATAAATTATTCTTTAAAGACGGTGATTTATATTACCGTGTTTACAAATACTTAGAAAAAACAATTTCTTATGAAAAACTAGATAAACCAGAGCTCATTAGTAAAGTTGCACAAGCATTCGGTCAATTGCATAACGAATTATCATCTTTAGATAGTTGCTTAATTGCTGAAACTATTAAAGATTTCCATAACACTCCTAAGAGAATTAATAACTTATTAGACGCTATTAAAGAAGATCCTCTTAGAAGAGTTTACGAATGTAAAGATTTAATCTCTTTCGTTTTTGAACACAGAGAAGTCGCAGACACAATTATGGATGCATTAGAAAATGCTGAAATTCCAGAAAGAATTGTTCATAACGACCCTAAAATTAACAACGTTTTATTTGATGAAGACACTAATGAAGTCAGATGTGTTATCGACTTAGACACAATCATGCCTGGATCATGTTTGTTCGACGTTGGTGATGCTTTAAGAAGCATCTTTACTGGTGATAACGAATCAAGTAGAGATACATCTTTATTAAAAGTTGATTTCAAAAAGTATGATTTATATATCGCTGCATACTTAAAAGAAATGAAAGATTCTTTAACAAAGAAAGAAATAGAGCTCATTCCTGGTTCTATTGCAACAATCGCATTAGAATTGGGTGTCAGATTCCTTGAAGACTATATTAGAGGAGATAAATACTTCGCTATTCATTTCCCTGATGAAAACTTAGTCAGAGCTAAAGGCCAATTTGCATTAGCGCAAAATGTCCTTGAAAACACTCCAAAACTCAAGGAAATTACAGAAAGGTATTTAAAATAAATGGTAATTATTAATGCAAAAATCGTTTTAGTCGATAGAGTTATCGATAATGGTTTTGTTGTAATTGAAAATGGTTTAATCAAAGAAATTAAAGAAGGCAAATATGCCGGAAATGATGAAGTTTTTGATGCTGAAGGCAAAGTTTTAATGCCTGGTTTTATTGATGTTCACGTTCATGGTTCGTGTGGAATTGACTTCATGGACGCTGGTGTGCAAGATTATCAAATCATTTCGAGAAGCATGTATGAAGAAGGTGTTACCACATTCTTAGCAACCACTTTAACTAGTGGACTTGAATCCATGTTAAAGGTTGCAAGAACTGTTAAAGAAGCTAGAAAAACTACACCTAACTTAGGTGGTATCCATTTTGAAGGACCATATATCAACGCTAATCACAAAGGCGCTCAAAACGAAGCATATATTAGGGATCCTTCTATAGAAGAACTTAAAGAATGTATTAAAGAAAGTGGAAACAATATTAGATATATTACTATGGCACCAGAAAAGAATGGTGCGATGGAGTTTATTAAATTTGCATCCGAAAATGGTGTAACAGTTTCTGCTGGTCACACTGATGCTAGTTTTGATGATGTTGAAAAAGGCATTAAATATGGCTTAACAAACACAACTCATACACATAACGCTATGAGTGGACATCACCATAGAAAACCAGGTGTTGTTACTGCTGCAATGTGTTTTGATGAATTATTCACAGAAATGATTTGTGACGGAATTCATGTATGTCCAAACACTGTTAAGACATTCTATAAAATCGTCGGTGCTGATAGATTTGTAATTATCACTGATGCTTTAAAAATTAAACATTCAGATATTAATGAATTCGAATTATTCCAATTACCATGTATTAGACAAAATGGCGCTGCTTATTTAAAAACAGGACCTCTTGCTGGTTCATTGTTAACAATGGATCAAGGAGTAAGAAATATGAGAGATTGGACAGGCGCATCTTTAGTGGAATTAGCTAAAATTTCATCAAGAAACGCTGCAAAATCCCTACATTTAAACGATAGAGGAGAAATTAAAGAAGGCTTAAGAGCAGATTTAGTTCTTCTAGATAAAGACTTATTCGTTAAGAATGTGTTCCAATTAGGAAAGAAAGTTATTTAATATGTTCAAACCAATTTTAGAACCAGAATTCAAACCTGCAATTGTTGAATTTAGACAATTTGTTAAAGATGTTGCTGCTTGTGAAAACAAACAACATTTAATTGTGGCTGTTGAAAGAAATGATGGATTCATTTATAGAAAAGAATTCGATATTTTCCAAGACGGATTAGACGATGAAAGAAATGTTTTCATCACTGAAAGAACAATTAAATCAATTCTTTGGGTTGTCGGTGGTTTTAGAATTTATATTTCAGGTAGTAAGAAAGTTTACGAAGATATTAAAGACTACTATAGACCAGGTGGTTTAAGAAGCTTTGATTATGACTTTATGTCCACTGTTTTTGAAAGAAACATGGAAGTTATTTACAAAGAAGAAAAAGATATGCCTGCTGAAGTATCTTGTTCAATTCCTGTTGGTGGCCATTTAAATGGTAGAAGAATTGGATTAGATGTTGGTGGTAGCGATATCAAAGTCTCTGCTGTTGTCGATGGGGAAACAATCTACTCCGAAGAAATAGTTTGGTTACCAAAACTTAGCGAAGACGTTAACTATCAATACGAATTCTTATATAACGCACTCATGAAGGGTATTGAAAAAATGGGTGGCGATGTAGACGGGATTGGTGTTAGCGCTGCTGGCGTTTTAGTTGCTAATAAACCAATGGTTTCTTCTATTTTTATTAA
>JAEEGJ010028656.1_pt1 | contig 11055 bp, 14 predicted proteins | sample 8958761 | NCBI WGS metagenome assembly JAEEGJ01 (sample SAMN16246546, study PRJNA631951) | gut metagenome | biome: gut microbiome; feature: rumen; material: RS-attached | host: Bos | place: Iran: Karaj | collected 2018-10
CATCAGACAAAAGTGATGTTGATCTATTGATCGACACCGATATTACAGGTTTGGATTTCTTTGGTCTCATCGAGGAATTCAGGGACTCTCTCCATAAAAAAGTAGATCTTCTTCGCCTAGATGACATCAAGCAAAACAAAGATCTTCTTTTGGAAATACTGAAGGATGGAATCAAGCTCTATGGATAACGTAAAAGATAACAGTTATTACATAAAGAAAATCATTGAACACATTGATTTCGTTCTCCAGAACACAGATGGATTAAGTCTAAATCAAATGAAAGATAATGAAATCCTCATCGATTCTGTAATGTTCAGATTCATCCAAATTGCCGAAGCAGCTCAGGAGCTAACTCCTTCATTTAAGGAGAAAACAACTTTTCTGCCTTGGCATCAGCTTAATGGTATTCGAAATAGAATCGTTCATGCTTATGACATAATCAGAATCGAAATAATCTATGAGACAATTAAAAAGGATCTCAAACCATTTCGAGACAATCTGAAGAAATATCTGTAAAACCGAGCTTTGCATTACCTAGTTCTAGTATCTATCTGTTTCCGTCAAAAACCCGTTTTCCAGAGTTTTGGCGGAAAAGCGGAAGAATACATGCTCTAGCTGATACAAAACACATATTGATGCTTATGGAGAATAAATCACTTTCTCCTGACAGGATGGCGGATAACGGTCTTCCACTTCTCGGGAGCAGTTTTCCTGGGATCGGAGAGATAAATCTCATGATGCATGCGGGAATCCGAGAAATCATTCTCATAACCGTTCTCAGCAAGGTACTTGTCCATAATGGCAACGGTCGCAGGCTCATCATCATAGGCTCCGTTATGCATCATCTGCACGCAAAGACCCTCGGTTACAGTCAGGAACTCGGCAACGGAGCAATCGATCTTTTTCTTCTTGGCAGCTGTGCTGACTGCCCAGTCAAAATCCTCTTTTGTGATGAAATCAGGCAGACGGATGACGGATATCCAGTTGAATGAGGATTTGTCGGAGTAATCGACTCCTGCAATCCCGTCCTGCCACCAGAAGCCCTCCAAGGGAGGAACGACGTATTCCACAAAGCCATCGATGCGATGGTCGGTCTTATAGCTCATCTTCAGCGTATAGGCAACCGCATAAAGCACGCTGATGGCATTCTGATATGCACCGCCCTCCTCGTTCGGGTCTCCCTTCCCTCTGACGGCGATGTAATTGGTAGCTGGAACATCCACTATTGCAGGCATGTCCTTGGGCTGATAGAGTTCCTTGTATTCTTTCTTGAAATCAAATGCCATTACCGAGTCCTCCCCAAACAGATTCACATCAGCCAACCGAGGAAATCAATTAAGCTGATCAGCATTATTCGCCGAATAACGTAATATGCTTTTTCTCAAGCTTATGACAGAAATCACCATGATGGCAATGAATATCACTGCACTGGTGGCTGCAGCAAGAACAAACATAGATCTGTCAAACTCAATTGAGTTGACAGAGATAAGGGTGTTCTGAAGCGTCAGGATAGACACCAGGGCATCGATAAAGCTGATTGTCCTCAGAATCCTGACAAGGCTGTCAGGTGTCTTTCTCATCCGTCTGAGGTTCATTGAGGCCATCACTATCTTGAACGTGGTGTATGCCGCCATGCTGATTGCTGGAATAAGCGTCATGTTCACAGGCCTCTGCTGAAACACCATGACAGAGACAGGGACAGCAAGACTTGCGTTAAGCAGAAGAAGGAAAGCGGAAGCAACAACTGATGCCTTTCCTTGGGATGCCTTCCGTCTCTCAGCTAGGAGAATCAACCCTCGGAGAAACACAAGCACAATGTAATACACACAGATTGACCCATGCCACAGGGAAGACAGCCTGATTCCAAGATAACCGTTGAACAGGGCAAAAGCCATTGTTGTGCCGAAAGAGATCAGCGCCATTGAGATTGTCTTGAATTCAAAATCAGATCTCAGCTTTGAGAATAATTCCCTGATGGATAATTCTTTACGCTTCATGTATATGAGAAACTGAAGACAGTATGATTATCAGACTGTAGGTACCTGTTCAATCTTGTCAGAATATGGAGACCACCCGGACAGGCCTTTGTACAACGTCACTTTCTCAGACGGAACATAGATATAATTCAATTTAGGACAATTATCAAATGTCTCGCTGTTCATCGGCATTGAGCAAGCCAACTCATTATCTACAGCAGTTCCAAGATAAACATACACTAGGCCAGAGCATCCCTTAAATGCACGGTTAGGACTACCGGCAAACACGGTCATCTTAGGCAAATCAATAGTGGTAAGTGATGTGCAGTTTCTGAATACATCATCACCAATGGTAGCGACATTAGTGAGAACTGTTGTCACCAAGGCCTCACATCCATAGAAGACTTTCGAAGGGAGGCTTCCAACTGATGGCAGAGAGGCACTTTCAAGGGCTCTGCAGTCCTCAAATGCACTTAGTCCAACCGATGTCACACTGGAAGCAGAGATTTCCTTCAAAGCATAGCATTTGAAGAAACACTTCTGCCCTAACGTAGTGACAGTGTCAGGGATAACCACGGTCTCAAGATTGGTACACCAGGAGAAGGCATCTTTTCCGAGTTCCAAGACACCGGAAGGAATGGTCACGCTCTTGATGTTCTCAATTCCCGAGAAGATGGAATTATTGAGTTTAGTGTAGCTTTGCCCGCTAATCTGGCTTGGGAGAGTGAACGAGTCAGGGAGGACGACAGAGTTCTTCAGTTTCAGGATACCCTCCTCCACATAGAAAAGATCCTCATCCGCTATGACCTCTTCGTCTCCCTCTTCGTCTCCCTCATCATCTCCGGAATCACCAGGCTCGTCTGGAATCACCACTCCAGGCTCATCTGGTACAACCAGGTCTCCCGGACCATCAGGATCGCCAGGACTGTCAGGGCTCACATCATCACCGCCGCTTCCGGAATCCTCAGGAGCACTGCTGTCACTCGTACCGCCACCCTCTTTCGGCTCAAGGTCACATGAGACAAATACTAGCGAGACTGACAACAGTAATACCGCCAGAAGGAAAACTACCTTACTCATGGTAAATGAAAGCTGGGTTTTTCTTTTCATATCACCCTCCCGGAAATGCCGTGATGAATATATCTTATGCCATTTACTAAACGCCATCAACGAAAAATTGAATATATACTTGACGGTATATACTACTGATAATATACTTAAAACGAGGTTTCTGAATGACTGTCGTTTCCGAAGATGGAAGATTTGAATGGGACTCTGAGAAGGATGCTATCAACCGAAGGAAGCACGGTTTTTCTTTTTCAGAGATCCTCGAAGTTTATGATGATCCTTATCTGCTTACAATGTATGACATTGAGCATTCATCAATGGAAGAAGACCGTTACTTCTGTGTAGGCAGCATCAGGGGAATCGTTGTTATAGCGACAAGCCACACAGAACGAAACGGAAGAATAAGACTGATATCTGCCCGCAAAGCAGAGAAAAAACTGGAGGCATTGTATAATGAATGGATTGGAAAAAGTCTCGGATGACAGATTGAAGGAAATCGCTGCTTCTGATGTCACATTCGATGATGACATACCTGAATTCACAGATGAGCAGCTGAGGCAGTTCACACCGGTTAATCCTCAGTACTTCAAGGTTGTTCCCAAGAAAAAGGCCATCAGCATCAAGATAGATGTCGATGTGCTTGAAGAATTAAAGAAAGGCGGCCCTGGCTATCAGACAAGAATAAACAGCATTCTCCGAAAAGCTGTGTTTCAATGACGCTGCCATTTCGGCAGCATGCCCTGCACCTTGGTGGCCACAGTGCCCTTGACCTTGCCGAAGAAACCTGCGGCGGAGCTGATCATCTCCTTCTCGCTGGCACGCATCAGTTTGCCGAAGAAGGTGCGGATCATCTTCTTCTTTTGAGGGTCCAGCTTGCGCATCTTGGAGAAGACCTCCCTCATCCTGGCAAAGCCAATGGAGGTGAACTCGTCAAAGTACTTGACCCCGGACTCCTCGATTATGGTGAACACCGTCTCCACGAATGCCTTGCGCTCCTCAAAGGAGAACTCGTCCAGCCACTGGTTGAACGCCGCATCCATGGAGCGGCTCGACATGTTCCTGCCCTTCTGCAGCACGAAAGACCGGCCCTCGATCTTCCAGTAGAAGGCATAATGCTGCATTATCCCGGCGTTCATGCTGGAGACAACCACATAATCATCCATGTGCTTCATCAGCATCCCGAAGACGGAGGACCCGGGGACGTATGAGTGTATGCGGTCCCTGATGGCATTGAAATTGACCGTGGTCCCTATGTCATAGCAGAAACCCGGCCCGTCGAAGTTGTAGATGTCCGTGATCACCGGAACCAGCTCCGAACGGCATTCCGATGCCGCATAGATGGCAAGGTTCCCTCCCTTGGAGTGCCCGGCGATGATGATCGGATGTGAGGCCTCACGTGCATTCACGAAGTCAAGGGCCATGTCCTGTGACGGGATGGTGCGGCTGAAGGTGGTCATGCAGTCCTCCTTCCAGCCGGCCACTGAGGTGTCAGTGCCCCTGAAGGACACGACCTCAATGCCGTTGTCCAGCACATATGAGGTGGCAGAGAACTGGATTCCGTTCTCATGGTCGGTCACGGTCCTGTAATCCCCTATCCTCACATCCTTGAAACGGACTTTGTCCGAGACCTGCTTGAGCATCCACGCCCCGGTCATCGTGGAGATGAGCTTTGCCAGCTTGTCCGGCCTCTTGAACTCACCCAGGTTCTGCTCAGCCTTCTCCACGACCTGGCTCAACGTCAGGTTCCGGCAATCAAGACCCAGATTGTCCAGCTTCTCGATCTCAAAGTATGAGAGCCAGGCGAATATGAGGGCATCAACCTCGCATAGAGGCTGATCCCCGAACAGAGAGTCCGATTGATCGTCGATATAACCAAAGACGTTGTTCATTTATGGACGTACTCAGATATCTCTTCGCCAGAGGAGTTCTTCATCAGAAAAAATCTGATGACCTCAACATAAGAGGTGAAACTGAGCTCTTTCATTTTGTATTCTCCCTATTCCCTATTATTAGCCTTTAATGACTGTCTTATTCTAGCACTTAAAACCTGTCAGAGAAAAGACAAAACATCAAAAAGATTGCACCGTCTCACTCTGAAAACGCTCAAAGAACTCCAATAGGAACGCATGCCTTGTCTCTGCAATCTTTTTAGCCGCCTCCGTGTTCATCCCGTCCTTCAGGAGCAGAAGTTTCTCATGGAAATGCTGGATCGTGGATTCAAGGCTCCTTCCGTGCTCCCCTCCGTAGGCGAAGGTCCTAGCAATGCCCACGGCCCCTAAGGCATCGAGCCTATCTGCGTCCTGTACGATCTTCCCCTCTATGGTGGACGGTGCCTTTGTTCCGTTCTTGCTGAATGACACGCTGTTGATGGCCTTGCAGATACGTTCGGTCACATCGCCAGGCACTCCGTTGGCCTTCAGGAAGTCCCTTGCATTGGCGTTGTCCGTGGTGGAGAAGAGCTTGTAGTCGTCGGCGTCATGAAGAAGCGCAGCCAGGGCAACGACGGTCCTGTCACAGCCCTCCTCCGTCCCTGCGATCTGCATGGCAAGGCTGTAGACCCTCATGGTGTGGCCATAGTCATGGCCACCGGAGTTTCCGCGGAAAAGAGAGCACACATAGGTTTTGGCGGAATCTATTATCTTCTCAGAATCTGACATTAGCCCTTGATTCCCGATGAGGAGATTCCGGCGACAAAGAACTTCTGCGTGAAGATGAACAGCACTATGATCGGCACGACTGAGAGCGATGCTCCTGCAAGCTGCATGGGCACGTTTGCTCCGCCGCTTGACTGGAAGAACCTCAGAGCCGGTGTCAGAAGCTGCCTGGAAGTGTTGTTGATGAACAGGAACGGGTCCACGAAGTTGTTCCAGATGTTGATGAAAGAGAACAGCACCACAGTGGCCAGAGCCGGACCTGAGAGCGGTATGAAGACCCTGATTATGATCGACAGATGCGATGCACCGTCAATCTTGGCAGCCTCAAGGAGGGACTCCGGGATGGACCTGAAGAACTCGATCAGGATCACCAGGTAGAAGACCTCCGCAATCTCAGGAAGCACGATCGAGAGCGATGAGTTGAGGATCCCCAGCTGCTTGAAGTACAGGTACCTGGAGACCATGGTAGCCTCCGCGGGCACCATCATTGTGGCCACGAGAATGCCCAGGATCAGTGATCTTCCCCTGAACTTCATGCGTGAGAACGCATAGGAGGCAGGGATTGTCACCAGCAGCCTGAAGATGATTGAGACTGCTACTGTCCTGAATGAGTTCCAGTACCAGTTTCCGAAATATCTTGTATTAAGGACCAGACCGTAGTTGGCCACTGTCATGCGCGCCTTGCTGAACAGCGGCATGTAGATGTCGCCCTGGTTCCTGAATGAGATTAGGACCATCATGATGAAGGGATACACGCAGAGAATCGCAAGAGCCCACATGATGATGGCATAGAGCACCGATGTCTTCTCGTTTGTCAGTTTTTTCTTTCCCATGATGACCTGATCCTGTTGAAAATCCTGTTGATTATGATGATGAAAGTCGCAAAGAAAACGCTCTCCGCGGCCCCCACTGAATAGAACCCGTAGATGAATGAATCCTCATAGATCTTGAAGGACAGGGTTCTGCTTGCTCCGCCCGGGCCCCCTTCCGTAAGGGCCATGATGATGTTGTAGCTCTTGAATGAGGCTATGATCACCAGGGTGAGCAATGTGAAGAGCGTCGGTATCAGAAGCGGGAACGTTATGTACCTGATCTTCTGCCACCAGTTAGCCCCTTCTATGTCGGCAACCTCATAGAGGCTGTCGGGAATGTCCTGCATGGCTGCAAGGATGGTGATGACATTGAACGTCACCGCAATCCAGACGGCAACCACCGCCGTGATTGGAAGCGCCATCTTGGGACTGAGAAGCCACCTCGGCCCTTCCATGCCGAACATCTTGAAGATCGCGTTCACCGGACCGTTGAACGGGTCCAGTAGATACTGGAACACGATTCCGATAGCAATGACATTGGTGACGTACGGCATGTAGAACATGGTCCTGACAGCGGTACGGCCCTTGAATTTCCTGTTCAGGAGGATGGCGATGAAGAATCCCAGCACCATCCTCAGAACAATGTAGATCACTGCAAAGAGCAGTGAGTTGGCAAAGGCCTTCCAGAAGGACTCCGAGGAGAAGACCTTCTGGAAGTTCCTGAATCCGATGAAGACCGTGGTCATGGCCTTCTTGACGGTGTTCCTGTCAAGGAAGCTTATGAAGAGGCCGTAAAGGATCGGCACGATCTTGAATATGGCGAACACCGCCACGAACGGGAGGATAAAGAGATATCCCAGATTATCCTGCTTGCTCCTGGGCCGTCTTAAAGTCTTCATCGGAAACCTCAACTATCACTGGGCGTTGGCGATTGCCTCGTTTGCCCTTGAGACGATCTTGGCGCAAGCCTCCTCGACTGTGGCTGTTGTGCCGAGGTGCAGTGCCCTGAGCTCCTCAGTGATGATGTTGTAGTAAGCTGCTGCCGCAGGACCTGCGAACTCAGCAGGAATGCTTCTTGTGTTGCCTGTGTTGAAGTAAGCCTCGTAGAGCTCCCCAAGTGAGACAGCGCCGTGTGAGCCTTCTGCGATAGACTGAAGGGCTGTTGCCTGGTCCTCTTTTGAGAGAGTTGCAAGAGCCGGGATACCCTTCTCATATCTCCACTGGTTCTGTCCGATCCACTCGAGGTACTTGGCAGCTGACTGCGGGTGCTTTGCGTTCTTGTTCATTCCGGCATAGGAGATGTTAGCAAGATCGATCTTCTCACCTGCTGTGGGCATTGCCACGACACCGTATCTCCATGTCCTGTTGTAGTTCTCGACGTTGTTGAGCTCTCTGGTCATGAAGTTGAGGGATGTGTACATACCTACCTTGCCGCCGATAATTGCATAGTAGTTCCATGATGCGCCGCCTGCGAGAACTTCCTCATAAGGCATTGCGATCTTCTTCTGGTCCAGCTCGAGGATCAGCTTGACAGCCTCGACCATCTTGGGATCATCGAAGTTAGCTGTTCCGTCAGCCTTGTACATGGCGACATCGTTCTGGCGGGCAGGAAGGAATCCCCACGGTGAGCCGTATCTGTCGAGATAGAGACCGTAGATTCCGTTTGCAGGATCCGAGAGCTTCTCAGCTGTCGCGATCATGTCATCCCATGTCCAAGGTGCCTGGGGATAAGGGATGCCTGCTGCATCGAAGAGGTCCTTGTTGTAGAACACGACATAGATCTCCTGCTTGGTCGGAACGGCATAGAACTCACCGTCTGCCTCGTGGATGAGGTTGGCGCCCCAGATCTTGTCGGCATCCTTGATGTACTTTGAGAGAGGCGCAAGGAACTCGCCTTCCATCTCTGCGGTGTAGTATCTGAATGTCTGAAGCGGGATGACGTCGACATCGGATCCTGCCATGAGGTCAATGAGCATCTTCTGGTTGAAATCGTTTCCAGAGCTTGCGGAGAACTGATAGTCGACCTTGATACCTGTCTCGGCCTCGAAATCAGCGTTCATCTTTGCGAACCACTCCTGATTGGCGAAGTTGGCATCCTGGATGATGGTGACGACCTTCTCCTCTGCCTGCTCTGTGGCGGCCTGGGCGAAGACGGATGCGGTGATGACTGCGAGAATCATCAGAACAGCAATGACTTTCTTCATTTCTTACTCCTTATGTTTGCAGCAAGCTGCAAGGGTTCAAAATATAAAATACCGCCTTTCGGGCGGCATAACTCACTTAAACAAGACTCCTGAGCCGGCAAGCCTCTCCTGAAGTCCTCTGATATCCACATCCTGGATGTTCCCATCCAGTGTCATTGACGCGGCAACTCCTGCGGCCTGACCCGTCATTGCGCAGACGGGGATGACCCTGGAGACCTCCCATCCCTCGTCCGTGGCGCTTATGATGCGTCCTGCGGCCACAAGGTTCGGGAAGGCGCTGTTGTACATGGCGGCAAACGGCATCTGATAATGCTCTCCCAGATGGTCCTTCCTGAAATCACCGAAGGAACCCACCGCATCGTCGTATCTCCTGCCGTCGGTGCCGTCAAATGTCTTATCCCCCACTATCCTCCTGATTGTCCTGAACTGGGGCATGAACGGGATCATGGAGACATCGCGGCTCTCCGGGTCCATGTCCCTGACAAGGTCGAAGAACATCTTCCTGCCGTCCAGCACGAAGTCCGTGATTCCCCTGGCGGTGGTTCCGGTATACCTTCTGTCGGCCTCTGTGGTCTTGCAGGCGAACGGGTTAATACCCGCGACCACCCACTTACGCATTTTGACCATGTTGCCGGTCTTCTGGTATGCCTCAATGGTGTCCCTGTCATAGACATGGCCATAATAGCCCAGATAATTTTTACCACAGACAGTTTCCGCACCGGCTGCGGCGAAGACAGAGGCATCGCCTGTGGCATCGATCACGGCCTTTGCGGGGAAGAAGAGCCTCCCCTCCTTGGCCTCGGCCACAATGCCTGCGCACCTTCCGTCCTCCATGACGGGGAACGTCATGAGGCAGTCAAGGAGGATATCCACGTTGTTTGATCTGAGGTACTGGTCAATGGCCATCGCGAAGATGGTCGGTGAGAAATGCGTGCTGAACCGTCCGTCAGGCCGGGAGGTCTCTCTTCCGCCCCACTTCTCAGGCAGGTCCTGGAAGCCGTAGCGGACGGAGAGCCGTATGAGCTCCTCTGCAATGCCGCCGACCATCTGGGTTCCGCGACCGTCGCAAAGGGGCTCATACCAGTTGATAAGACCAACTGTTGCAAGGCCTCCGAATACAATGCCTTTCTCGATTATCAGGGTTCTGGAGCCTTCACGGGCGGCTGCGACCGCGGCGCTGATGCCGGCGATTCCGCCGCCAACGACAATCACGTCATAAGAGGACATTGCATGAATCTCTCTGCTGTCTCTGATGTCCAAGATTTGGCTCCCGACTTTAGGATAGTGATTTTGACCATTTATGGAAATGCAATGTAATTTAATTAATCATTAGTATACAAGCTAACGGTTTTGCAATATCATGAAGCAATAGCAAGGAGAGACCATGGAGCTTCAGCAGATACGCTATTTCAAGGCGCTGGCGGAAACCGGAAACCTCACTAAGACAGCGGATAGACTGCATATCACTCCGCCGACTCTGAGTATCTCCATCTCAAGGCTCGAGGAGGAGCTCGGTGCCCAGCTCTTTGACAGGATCAAGGGCAGGCTCTACCTCAACGAGATGGGAAAGGTCTTCCTCGAATCCTCAAGTACCATCCTGAATGTCCTGGATTCCAGCTGCAACAATGTCAGGAACATCAGCCTTCTGGGCAAGAAGACGCTGATGGTCTCCACTGCCGTAAGCTCATTCCGTCTCAGCGAGCTGCTGTTCCAGTACCTTGAGTCGCACCCGGACGTGAGGCTGATCAACAAGCACAACGATGTCTCCAACATTGAGACAGACCTCACAGAGCGCCATTTCGGATTCGCCATATCCCTTGCCGGAGTCATGGACAACAAGATGCTGAACTCCAGGATGATAGGACCTGAGAACAAGGTCTTCTATGTCGGAATGTCAAAGACCCACCCGCTTGCAAGGCACAAGTCCGTCAGGCTCAAGGACCTCAGATACGAGAGATTCATCTTCCCGCCTGCGGACCTTTCGCTAACAAAGAGCTTCTACGCCATCTGCAGGAACGCCGGATTCGAGCCGGATGTGGTTGCAGAGTGCAGCACATTCCTCATGACAAGATTCATAGAGAAAGGCCTCGGTGTGACATTCGTGGCATCAGCCGGATTCCTGAACAATGAGACAATTGTCAGGGTGCCGGTCTCTGATGTAAGGGATTTCTCACAGGACAGGTTCGCGATCTACTGGTCCAAGAAGCATCAGATGTCTGATGTGGAGAAGGATTTCCTTGATTTCGTGACGGAGAGATTCGACTAATCAACCCTTTTGAGGATCACTGCCTCCCAGTGAAAGCCTCCCCTGCCCAGGCTATCGCCCTCAGTCCATCTCTCA
>JAEEGJ010028660.1_pt1 | contig 11054 bp, 10 predicted proteins | sample 8958761 | NCBI WGS metagenome assembly JAEEGJ01 (sample SAMN16246546, study PRJNA631951) | gut metagenome | biome: gut microbiome; feature: rumen; material: RS-attached | host: Bos | place: Iran: Karaj | collected 2018-10
GACCGCAACTTCTATCCTGATGCCAACTTCACCATGCGCCTGACCTACGGTACCGTGGAGCCTTACAAGGCCGCCGATGCCGTCAACTACAACTACTACACCACCATGGACGGCGTGATGGCCAAGTATGTGCCCGGCAACTGGGAGTTCGACATCCCACAGGATGTACGCGACCTCGTGGCCAAGAAGGACTACGGCCGTTATGCCAACGAGAACGGTGAATTGGTCATCAACTTCATCACCACCAATGACATCACGGGTGGCAACTCGGGCAGTCCCGTCATCGACGGCGAAGGTAACCTCATTGGTCTGGCCTTCGACGGCAACTGGGAAGCCATGAGCGGCGATCTTAGCTTCGAGAACAAGGTGCAGCGCACCATCTGCATGGATGCACGCTACCTGCTTTGGTGTATCGAGAAAGTAGGCAAGTGCCAGAACATCATCGATGAGCTGGTGATTAAATAAGTATATGAACATATCGTACGGGAGACTGCGAGACGCGAGACACGAGACTATGGTCTTGTCCCGTGTCCCGAAGTCCCGCGTCTCGTGTCAAATGATACTGAAGGAAAAAAACACTGATGAGTAGGGGCTTCATAAAAGAAGGCGACCAAGAAGAGATTCCGAGGGTGCCGATGCGGGCATACCTGCCGGAAGGCATACCCAACTATGTCACAAAAGAAGGTCTTGACGCGCTCAAAGAGGAACTGAAAAACCTTGAGGCAGAGCGCGTCAAGGCGGGTGACAATTACATCATGGTCAATTTCCTCGATGCCACAATCAAGTTGCTCGTCGACCGTATCAATAGCGCAGTGGAGGTAGACCTCACCAAGGCCAACAAGAACACGGTGAGCTTTGGCGCGTGGGTGCGCTACAACGGACGTGTGGTGAGGATTGTGGGGGTGGATGAAGCTGACGTGAACAAAGGCCTCATTTCATTCATCTCACCTATCGCCAAGTCGTTGATAGGAAAAAAGGCAGGCGACGTCATTGAATTGAAGGGTTCGGGAAAGATAGTGGTGGAGGAAGTGTCGTTTGATCCAATGACACCCACGCAGATGGTTTATGACAAGCCTCTGAAAACCACGAAAGCTTCAAGAACAGCAGAAAGACGTTCCCGAGAAATCATTGAGGAAATGCCCGAACAGGTTGAGCAGCCACACCTGGTCGTAGCAGACGATGACATTGACTTGTCAGCCAAAACAGATGGACCACGCCGATTTGAGCCAGAAGTGAATGCCACCGAATTCCTGCCCATCGTCAACGAGCGTGGCAACATCGTGGGGCGGGCCATGTATGTGGAGTTGCATCAAGGCAACAAGATGCTCCACCCTGTTGCGCATCTGCATGTCATTAATGGCAAGGGCGAGACCACTTGGCGTTATTGGTGGCATGTGGCGTTCGGTGACACCCCGGAAAAGACACTCAAGCGGAAGATGGCGGAGACACTGGGACTATCGGGAGTTGCACCGAAGTTGAAGCGGCAATACGTCAGAGAGAGCAAGACCGAGAAGGAGATTGTTTACGTTTATACGGTTATCTCCGATGAAAATCTGCCCATTCCACCAGAAGGGAAAGAGTATATAGATCTTTTTGCAAAAGATTAGCGACCTCTAACAAAAAAGTCGGGAAAGCATAATGTTCTCCCGACTTTATTATCTTATAATCAACGATTTATTCCATATCAATAGTCTGAATAGCCCATTCATGCACCATGCCTGAGCCATTGGCTTTAGTGATGACATAGAGTTCCTTTCCATTGGAATTGGCAAACACGAAGTATGGGCTGGCAGCGTAGACCATGTTACCATCGCTGGTGGCCACAGAGAAGTCCTCTACCCTAATCTTGGTTTTGTAAGTCAGGTTGTCGGAGTTGTACACATAGACATATGGAGGATTAGGATCGTCATCATACCAACTGCCGCGCATTACCAAGTAAAGCTCTCTCTTCAGGTCGAGTTGGTCGAGCCAGAGAATACTTCTGTAGCTGCCTTCTAATGAGATGCTACCGTTGTAGATCATGTCCATGCTTTGCAATTCGCTGGTCTTGAACACAGTGCCAGCTCTAGTGAATAGCCTTTCTCCACTTTCTTCAAACCACAGGTCGCCGCCCATGCTGTAGTCACCATGATAAGGTGAGTCATAAAGATATCTCGCCGTACCGTTCTGAATGTCGTACTTTTCGATGTCGGCAGGCGACAAACCGTTGACGGCGCCATAGATGTATTTACTTGAAGGATGCAGTTTGGCTTTGGTGCCGGCATAGATGTCCCATGAGCCACTCAAGGTTTCGATAGCATTAAGTGTTGACACATTGATGCAGTGGATTGCTTCCCATTGGTCGCGTCGTGGGAATGCATAGACCCAGCCGTTATCAGTCAGCACGATGTCGCAAGCATCGCAAGAAATGGCGTTTTCAGTGAGCACCGATTCCGTCAGCAGGTCAACATAGGTGACGTAGGCATCATGACCCACAGCCGCCTTGGTGCCGTCGGGTGAGACCGATACGCAGGTCGGCAAATAGGAAAGTGCCACTGAACTGAGGGCTTTGGTATCGGGATGATAGATGTTGAGAGTCGCGTCAGCTGCCACATACACCAGCAAGTCGGTGGCTTTTGCATACTCGGCGTCAATCACATCATTGGGAAGTATGTACTTCTTTTCAACAATCAGCGGCACCGTATCCACTTCACCATTAATAGTAACATACAGTTCGGGATTTGACAAAGTGAGAAGGTTTTCCCTGTCGATGGTGACGTTGATGTCGACATGCTGCATCATCGCAATCTGGCCCGTGGTGGGCGAAAAGCTGATGAAGCTGCTTGAAGCCGCGATGGAATACTCCAGTGTTGTATTGCCATAGTTGTTGATGCGCAGGGTAGTGTTGTCGATGTTTTGGGGGAAGAAAAGCGCTTCGGGAAGGGTATAATCGACATATTCTTCAGGCAGACCAATCAGCTTCACTTTTTTCTCGTCGAAGGCGGATGTTAGGTAGAGATAATCCTCTTTAATGGTCGTTTGATAGTCATCCATAAAAGAGGTGAGCATGAGTTTCACGGTATCGCCTTCCGCAATACGTCCTGATTGGGGAGAAACCAAAATCCAATCGTAAGGACTATTGACGTAAAACTCCCTTTGTTCACTGTTGTTGGTCGTCACATAAAGCGAAAGGGTCTCGTTTCCCTTAAAGATGAGTGTGTCGGCCGACACAATCAGTTGTGGTTCCTTAGGGGTCTTTCCGCAACTTGCAAGCAGCATGACGGCCAGGAGCAGAAAGAAAAGATGATTCAATTTGTTCATGACAAAACTATTTTGCTAAGTGTTGCACAGATTACCACTCGATACCCACTCTCAAGGAAATACCCGACGGATTAATCTTGCCTTCGACATACTCACCATGCCAGTAGCCTTGAGAATCAACAAACTCCTCATAATAATTGTAAGAAAGCTTGTCGTAATACGTTCCTGCCACCATTACGCTGACGGCAAAGTCTTTCTTTGAGGCAAAACGCACGCCAAAGGCCAGGTCGCCGTATGCACCCATATTGTCGGAAATGAAGGAGCCCAAACGCATGCTGACAAAGGGACTAATGGCCTTTTTGTTGAGAAACACATAACGGATATTGGTGTAGAAAGGCATCAGGAAATAATCGGTATTGAACTCCATTCCGAAGCCGATGCCTGCGTAGATGTGGTTGTTGAAATAGAAACCATGTGTGGTCGAGAGTTGAATGGTGGCAGGCATGTTCTTGTCGAAATGCCAGCAGTTGCTTTCTTCCAAAAAGCCTTGGTATCCGTTGGGGACACGGAAGTTGTTTTCATCATTCTGCGCGAACGCGGTGATGGCGAAGAGAGCCATAACTAGGGTTAAAAAGGTCTTTTTCATTTTTGTTGAGATTTTAAAGATTTGTGATTAATTGTTTCAATTTCATAAAGTGCTGCAAAGATAAGTATTTTTTTGCAATCACGGTATGCGTGTTAATGAGTGGTCATTGTTTTTGACAGCAACCAGTCCGACTTCTTCACTGTAGTACCACAGATGATACAGGTCAACGTTTTGTGTATCGTAGAAGGTGCTGACATGTATGTCATTGTAGGTAACATCGCCGATGGTAACGGTATCAGTCGCTCCATTAATAAGATCAATGCTCGGGAGTTCCAATTCCCAATTCCAGCGAAAATACAAGAATCTGCCAGGTATCACGGTGAACAACAAACGACTACTAGTACTGTCAGTAATGCAGCTAAGCTGTACTGTGCGCGCATAGCAATAAGGTTGGCGAATGATGGACATTTTCGAGTCGTTAGGGTAATCCCAGTAATCTTCCGAGAACGGCTTCGTTTCGTCGTGGGTGACAGTATAGGTGAGCGTGTCGCCATCTTGGTTGACAAAGCTGAGCTTTTGTTCCATCTGATAAGGGATAGCGGCGGCGTCCTCGTCGGGGAGGAGACGATAAATCGTGGGTTCTTGTACGCATGAAGCCATCAGCGTCATGAGGGCAATGCATAATAACCAGTGTCTTTTCATGATTATTACTCCTTATCTTTTAGTCCGTAACGAAATCCTACGCAGATGCAGCCTTCCATACCGATACCATATTGGGCAAATCCTGCGCAGCGCTTGGTGCCGACTTCAATGCCGATGGGTGTGATCTGGAAGGCATTCAAGGTAGGTGTTATCTGCGGCGCGTTGACCTCGTAAAGGTCAGGGTAAAACTCTTCCTGCTTATAGGTCACATAGTTGATGCCCATATAGCCCGCCTTGCTATAGAGATTGACATATTTGGTGTTCAGCCAATTGATTTTGATGTGCGGGATAATCGAGAGGCTGTTTTCGTTCACCTTGCAGATGAGGGCACGTTCATTTCCTATTTGGTCATAGTAATTGAGACGGATGGGGTCATAACAGACTGTGACTCCGATACCGAAAACCTTGGTAAGACGTCGGGTGTAGGTGACAAAGGTGGCGCCAATGCCGTCGCTTTCAGGATAAATCATGCAGCCTGGTTTGAAGCGGAAGCTGCTGGCGGGGAAAAAACCGTAGCCGATGCTGAATTCGTTCTTGTTGCTCCTGACAGTATCCAGCTGCGCGAAGGCAGGCAACGAAAGAGCGACGAGCAAACAGAGGAAAAACAGTTTGTTCTTCATAAGTATTTGATTTTTAAATTATTAAATTACAAGTTAGAAATGATATTCGTATCCTATTTGCAATAGGGAATTGGCTTCAATACGACCTATACCGAGGCTTGTAGTTGTATTATTATAATAGTAATTAGTGCGTTTACGAAGTTCAATGCCAATAGAGGACTGCCACCCGATACGAAGGTGGCTTTTTTCACTTAGTTTAATTCTGCCACCAACTTCAACAGTTGGCCCGATGGTGGCCAACTCCCTACTATTTCCCGAAAAGAGATCTCCTATTTCTCGGAGCAAATAGGGGCCAACAGCTATATAAAACCATCGGGCATGGTATTCAAAGAGGACAGGCACTTTGATGATATAATTTCGAGAAGTGAAAGGTCTGTTCTCAGGACCGTCAACACCTTGGGTGATGTAGTAGCCATTTGTAAGCCTATACTGGAAGTCCATTCCTACCAAAAGAGACCAATGTTCGGAAAAATCATATTTCCAGTCCACACCCATATTGGCAATCCAATGATTTGTAGTTCCATCTGTAATTAAGCCAGGATAAGTGCCAAAGCCAATTCCTGGGTGCACCACGATGCCATGGTGACTCTTCGGGGTTTGCGCGTGGACAGATATAAAGAAGCATATCACTAGGCATAGTATTGAAAGTGTTTTCTTCATAACTATTTGGATTTAAATTATTTACTTTCCGAAGTGGAAATTGTACGCATAGCTGACGAAAACAGCGGGTTTGATGCCTTGACTTTGTTTTTGCGGAGGCGTGATGTCATAGTCCATTTCGTAGGTGTGGATATTGATGAACTGCACACCAAGGCCGAGGTCGGAATGTCCGAACGAGCAGCCACCAGCCACGGTGGCGTAAAAGCCCTCGCATAAAGCCGATGACACATAACTACTGCCTTTATAGCCCAAACCCAATAAGCAAAAGGCGTAGCCGCAACGGGCCTCCACAAAGGGCTTGACATTGCTGCCATTGAAGCGATACTTGGCCGAGGCGAACACCGGCAACCAAGTGACCACATCGGAAGTTTGGCGGACATTGGCTCCTACGCCCAAACTCAAGTGGTTGCCGACTTGATAGTCGAAAACCGCTCCAAGGGCAACTTCGGGATGAACTTTTCGATTGTCTTTCAACAAATCGTGGAAGAGCACACCAGCATTGGCTTCGGCTTGAAGCACGAATTGCCCCTTTTCTTGAGCGTGGAGGATCCCTATCACAAGTAGCATTCCGAGAAACAAAACTAATTTTTTCATAATGGTTTGAATTTTGAATCTTGAATTATGAATTTTGAATTTTGAATTTAATGCGGTTTAACTGCCATAATGCGGAAATTATTGAACCATCCTTCAGCTTCATCCGTGCCGTTGCTGATGACGAGGTGGTAGCGGCTCAAGGGTTGGTCGCCCATGAAGTAGCGCACTTCGGCATAGGGATGAGTCGGGGTTTCCTCGCGGAACAGGACGGAATCCTGCGCGTTGCTGACGGTCACGGTGCAAACGCCCATGTAGTCATGGAAATACACGAAGACGGTCTTGCCGAGGTAGCCTGCCTCAATGTTAGGGCTGCGCATGTCGCCGTTGCTCAGAGTGCCTTTGATGTCGATTTTGTCCTTGTCGTCGATGATGTGGTTGTCGATATAGGATTCTTTTTTACACGAGGCCGCAATTGTTACTATGAACAGAGCGACAGCAATTGAAAAAATCTTGTTTTTCATATTGTTATTCATTTGATTTCATTTTGTTGTTGAGACTTGCCCTGACTTTGTCGACATTATAAACGCTGCAACCGAGCACATCGGCGTATTCCTGGCGCGAAAGCTTGAAATGCGAGAGCAGGCAATAGCGGAACTCCAAGTCGGTGAGGTCGGGATAACGCTCTTTGACTGAGGCGATGAAACCAGGATGCACACCCTCGAAGGCCATCTCGAAACTCGTCCAATGGTCTTCGCCCTCAAAGAGGGATTTTTCCAAGTCCTTGAAAGCCATAGCATTGCTTCTGTCATGCGAAAGCACCTCAAAACAGCGGATGATGTGGCATTTTTGAAGGTATTCGTCTTTTAGTTTGCCATCGGTTTGCTTTTGCAATTCTTCCAATTGAACCTTCATTTCGCTGCGTTCCTGTTGTTGTTGTGCGTTACGCTTTTTCAGTTCGAGCAAATTCGCGTTGATTTCGGCTTCGATGCGTTTCTTTTTCAATGCGTTGGAAATCAATATGCTGACCACCACCAATGCAGCAATCAAGACGATGGTGAGTACGATGATGAGCCTTTGTCGCGAGAGCATTTGGCGGTTGTGGCGGTTGGCCTGCGCCTCGAAGTCGTATTTCTTTTGGATTTCGAGGACGGAGCTTTGGGTTTGGTCGGAAAGCAGGTCCAAGGCCACCTTTTCGTGCTGTTTCTCAAATTGGAAGGCGCGTTCGTAGTCGCCCACGGCCAGAGCATCCTTGATGAGGAAGCCATAGACGGCGGCTTGTGTCTCGGGTCGACATTCAACTTCTTCCATCGCGTTGAGCATCTGCGTTTTATAGTATTCCAAGGAGTCGCGCTCATCCATGGCCAAATGCACCTTGGCAAGGTTCAGCAGGGCGATGGGACGACGTTTTTGGTCGGTCAGCGGCAAGGCTTTCCGTAGGCAGTTTTTTGCTTTTTTGTAGTCGTCAAGGAGCTGATAGGCAACGGAATAGTTGTTCCAAACGGAGGCTTCGGTGACTTTGTCTTCGGAGGTTTGGGCGCATTGCAGGGCTTGGTCGAGGTAGACAAATGCGCTGTCATATTCATCATTGACGATGTGCATCATGGCCACTGCGTTGAGGCACTTGGCCTTGCGTGAAAGACTGTCGCCCCACAGCTCGGCGGCGGCTTTGTAGTTGCCGATGGCCTCGGCCTCATGGCCGCTTGCGTTGAGCAGGTCGCCGATATAATATTGCGCGAAGGCCGCACTCACCGAGTCGCCGACCAACCGACCGTATTTGTCAGCCTCTTTGTAGCAGTTCATGGCGGCCTCGTATTCCTTCTTGGCTTGACGCACGCAACCGCTGTAGAGCGCGGCGGGAGCAGCGTTTTCGTAGTCTTTCCGTTTCAGGAAATAGTCGTAGGCCTCAAATATCTGGTCGTCCGTGCTGATGTCTTCATAGGCTTTGTATTTGGCACGCACCTCGGCGATGATGGCCACCATGCGTTCCGTCTTGCTCTTGCTGCCACACGATGGCAGCAACAAGAGCAGCCCAAACATGAAAACGAGCATTTTTCCCAGTTGGTGATTTTTCATTTCGACCGATAGACGATTCATAGTACATTCGATTTTCAAACGCAAAAGTATTACAAAATTGGCTTGAAAAATGCAATGGAAAGGGGCTTTACAAACTTTTTTGAAAAATTGATGTTGATAATCAATGAATTGAAGAAAATGATTACAAACTTTTCTATCAAAAAAATATGCCTTTTCCCCTTTCGGGATAAGGAAAAAGCGTGTATTTTTGCGCCCACAAATCTCATTCCGCGAAGGCGGAACAAAAAACAAGAGCAAAATGAGCAACAAGAAACTTTATCGTTCGTTGGCGGACAGGAAACTCTGCGGCGTATGCGGTGGTATCGCCGAATATTTCGATTTGGATCCCACGATTATCCGACTGTTGTGGGTTGTGATGACGCTTTTCACGGCTGCTTTCCCTGGCGTATTGGCCTACATTATCTGTGCCATCATTGTTCCGCAGCAGGGGCAACTGCCGGAGCCGTAATTAATCCTCTTCGTTCGGTTGATTTTCAAAGAAATGTTCCCGTTCTAATTCAGCGAGAACGGCTCTGATTTCACCATAGTTGTAAGTATCGCCAAGCACTTCCCGTGCAATGTTGATTTGCGGGTCGAAGGTGGATTCAAAGTATTCCAATATCTCGTTATACTTTTCTTTATCAACGAATTGCGATGCTTCAAGAACACCTTGCTCCACAAATCGGGTTAAATGGCCATAAATGGTACCAACGGCATAACCCCTTTCTTTGGCGATAGCCTCGACTGACATTCCATTGTCGAACATTTCTTTGGTGATGCGATAGGTTTCACCTTTGGGTTTCTTTTCTTTCTTTTCGGGTTCTTTGGGCATCTCGCCAAAGTTGGCGTTTTCGGGGTCTTCGCCCATGAAACGCAACACAATATCGAGAATCTCTGCGCCGTATGCCTTCACACGTTTTGGTCCCATGCCTTCGATTTCCTTCAAGGTTTGCAAGGTGACGGGCTTCTCTTGGGCAATGAGTTTCAGCGGTTTGTTGGGAATGATGGTGTAGAGTTCGGTTTCGAGTTCGGCGGCTTTGCGTGAACGCCATGCCCGCAATTTGGCATACAGCGGACTCTTATCCATCACATCATCCTTGATTTCAATCTTCTTCTTGACGTTCTTTTCCGTTTCAATCACTTTCACGGATTTGGTCTTTTGGTAGGCCATCACACTGAAACCGTTCTTGCAGGCTTCAAGGCAGCTGGTTTTCAAGGAGATACTTTCCTGAAGTTGCTTCAAAGCATCGGCAAGTTGGTCATTTACAGTTTTGTTGTCGGTCTTGAAAGGAAGGTCGAAAAGGCCATTGGAAATGTCCTTCAGATGCTCGTCGAAATAGGCCACACCTTTTATTAATCGCTCCTGCAAAGTTGGGTTTTGTTCGCAGGAAGGCTTTTCGTCGTGCAGTTTCCGAATCTGGTTTTCAAACTTGATACCGACTTGGCAAAGTTCCTCGTAAATTCGGTTGCGCCGTTGCGAAAGGTCTTGAATCATCTTGCTTTCAAACAAGGTGTCGTTGTCGTAAATCACCTTCATCAGTTTGCCGAAATCCTTGTAAATGCCTTCAAAACTAACAAGTTCGAGCATGGTTTCCAGTTCGTATTCATGGCGTAGCTGGTCGACTTTCTCCTGCGTGGGTTCCATCTCGGGAAGATGTTCCACGAACTGGTCGACGGAATAGTCGTTGACCAAAGCATTGGAGGTGATTCGGGTTTTCAGCACCAAACCTTCCAATGAGGTGCAGCGGCTGAGGGCAACGTAGACCTGTCCGTGGGCGAAGGCTTGTCCAGCGTCGACGATGACCTTGTCGAAAGTCAGACCTTGGCTCTTGTGGATGGTGACGGCCCAAGCCAGACGCAGCGGAATTTGGGTGAAACTGCCGATTTCCTTTTCCTCGATTTCGTTGTTCTCCGGATTGATGGTGTATTCCATGTTTTGCCATTGGAGCTGACCGACGCTGATGCGCTCCTCGCCACATTGTACCTCAATCTGCTGGGTTTCGTCGTCATAGCCGACCACGCGCCCGATTTTGCCGTTGTAAAAAGCTTTCTCGGGGTTCGGGTCGTTCTTTACAAACATTACTTGTGCTCCGATTTTCAGTTCCAGTTCTTCCTTGGTCGGGTAGGTGTTCTCGGGAAAGTTTCCTTTGATTTCAGCCTTGAAAGTCAGCAACTTCTCCTTGATGGCCGCCAGTTTCGACTCGTTGATTTGGTCGGCTTGGTAGTTGTGGGTCGTCAGGGTGATGTAGCCTTCATCATCCTTAGGTACGAATCCGGGCTTGAAACGTGTGTTGAGCAGGCGCACACAATCTGCGTCCATGCGGTTGGTGCGCACCTTGTTTAATAAGGTGATGAAATCGTCGTCGTGCTGGCGGTAGATGTGTTCCAATTCCACGCAGACATAAGGTGCTTTTTTCAACACTTGGCTGCCGAAAAAATAAGGTGTGTCGTAATACGGCGACAGCACTTCCCATTCCTCGGGTTTGGCCACGGGCGCGAGTTGATGAACGTCGCCAATCATCAGCAGTTGCACACCGCCGAAGGGCTTCTGTGAGCGGCGCACGCGGCGCAGCACCGCATCAATGGCATCCAAGACATCGGCACGCACCATACTGATTTCGTCGATGATGAGCAAGTCG
>JAEEGJ010028663.1_pt1 | contig 11054 bp, 2 predicted proteins | sample 8958761 | NCBI WGS metagenome assembly JAEEGJ01 (sample SAMN16246546, study PRJNA631951) | gut metagenome | biome: gut microbiome; feature: rumen; material: RS-attached | host: Bos | place: Iran: Karaj | collected 2018-10
CGTTTGCTGGTGCAATATATTCGAAAAAGGGCAAAGTAAAATATCGCGAGCACGCTCCCGCCCCAACAATGATGCTTCATGGCACATCGGACCGACTAGTAACCTACAAGCAGATAAAATTGTTTAATGTGGGATTTATAGGCAGTAGCAAGATAGCTCCGCGTTTCGAAAAATTTGGCTATCCGTACTACATTGTGCGTTACGACGACCTCGGCCACGAAGTGGCAGCCCGCATGTACGACGATTTTGACAAGTCGATGTGGTTCATCGAGAACTATATTGTGCGCGGAGCAAAAATCAAGCGCGACGATTTCATCAACGACCCAACAATAGAGCGTCTCAAGTTTGGAAGCGCTAAACCATCGGACTTGTATTAATCGTCAAAATAAATGAATTATAAAATAGAGTTTATTTTATGAAAATGGATTCTGAAAAAAGAGTTCTTTATGCAGTTTTGTGCAAAAAAATTCATGCATAAATATAATTTTACATATTCACACAAAAGTAATTCAAAAAAAAAGCCTATCTTGCAAGGCTAATTTTAAATTTTTCATTTTTATGAAACGACTGTTATTTTTAGTGGTCTTATGTGCGATGTGCAGCTTTGCATTTTCGCAGAACGGGCGTATCCCGCTGACCCCAACAACCCAAAGAAGTGCTCTGCTTCAATCCAACAGCATGTCGGGATTTAGCACCACATTTTCATTCAATTCTATTGAGAGTAATGCTATTTCAAACGAAAAAGGCGATTTCTCCGAAATCTACATCGACGGTTCGTTCCCATACGGCGATTTGGGTTCTCCAACACTTCCGATGATTACAAGGATGATTGCAATCCCGCAGGGTGCAACGCCAGTTGTAACCGTAAATGGATATTCCGAATCGGAATACGCGTTGGCAGACTACGACATCAATACCTTAACGGCAAAACAGGCTCCTGTTGCAAAGAACATCGATCCTACGACCGTGGAATATGTTGTCAACGAAGCCGCTTACGCACGCGACACCTACACTACCGATGAGATTGCTTCGGTAGAATATCTTGGAACAATGTGCGGTTTACGTTTAGGAAAACTGACAATTCGTCCGGTTGCATACAATGCAGCAGCAAAGACCATCAAGGTTTGCAATGACATCAATGTAACCGTTAGTTTCGAAAATGCCGACGCTGGACTTACGCAGAGCATGTTTGCAAGCACATACAGCCCTGCTTTCAACAGCATCTACGACCAGTTGTTCAACAAGAGCATCTTCGGACAGTCGTCTGTCAGAGGCGTTTACGACACTCATACCGACATGCATCATACTCCTGTAAGGATGCTCGTCATCTGCTATTCAGGGTTCAAGAACAATTCGGTTCTCAACCAGTGGCTCACATGGAAATTACAGAAGGGTTACTATGTTGACATTTTCTACACCGACGAAACAGGAACAACTTCTGCTAACATCGCAAATTTTATCAAGACAAAGTACAATGCTTCGGTATCGTCGGGCAATGCTTATTCGTACTTGCTTGTAATTGGCGATACTGGTCAGGTGCCACAGTACACAACTATTAATGTTGACTCTTCAAGTGGAAACTGTGCAACCGATATTGGCTATGCATCAATCGACTATTCATCCAGCAACGACTACTATCCTGAAATGCTTTACAGTCGTATTTCTGTAGAAAATACAACTCATCTTCAGAATTACCTCGATAAAGTTCTTACATACGAAAAGTATCAGTTCCCCGATGGTGGAAACTATCTTAATAATGTGAAAATTATAGGTGGTTGGGATAGCAACTGGACAAGTAGGGTTGCCGCACCGACTGTAAATTATGCATCTACCTATTATTTCAACACAAGTAATACTACATATGGTGGATTTGAAAATGGAACGATCAGTACAATAATATCAACTTCGAGTTCTGCTGGGTATTCAGGCTCAAACAATGGTGTTTATAGTGGAATCAATGATGGTTTTTGCTTCCTCAATTACACTGCACATGGTGACAAACAGGAATGGTATCAACCTAAATTATCCGCAACACAAGTTGCAACTCTAACAAATACCGACAAATATTTCTTTGCTGTTGGAAACTGCTGTCTTACAGGTAATTTCAACAATACTTCAACAACCTATTCTCCAGGTTCTGCCATAGGTACTAACGCTTGCTTTGCCGAAACTATGATCCGTGTGCCCAAGGCAGGTGCTATTGCATACATCGGCAACTCACCCGTAAGCTACTGGTACGAGGATTTCTACTGGGCAATTGGTACTGGTGTTAATTTTAGTAACTATCAGCTTACTGGCACCCCGACTACTGCAAATACAACAATGGGTGTTTACGATGCTATGTTTGTCGATGAATATTGGAATTCGGCTTCTTCATTGTTGAATATTGGTGACATTGCAGTTGCTTCGGCACATGAGACTAATTATCAAACATCTGCTGATGCAAATTACTACTGGTTGTACTACCATGTTTTTGGCGACGGTTCTGTGATGCCATACGTTACAAAACCAGAAGCTAACAATGTTACTCTTCCAGAATCAGTAATGGCTGGTGCAACTTCGATGACCGTAAATGCAATTGCTGGTTCGTATGTCGCAGTTACCGACAACGAATCGACAATCTACGGCGTGGCAGTGGCAAACGCTTCGGGCGTAGCAACGGTTAACTTCACCGAGGCAATACCCGGTTCTGGAACACTTTATGTTGTAGTTACCCGCCAGCAGTATCAGCCTTACTTCGGTACTGTTTCGGTAATTGCTCCAAATCCTCCAACAGCCGACTTCACAGGTACTCCAACCACTATCCTCGAAAGAGAATCGGTAACCTTCACAAACACTTCGCAGTATGCTGCAACTTGCCAGTGGAATTTTGGCGACGGCCAGACTTCAACCGAAATAAATCCAGTTCATACCTATATGACTCCTGGTACCTATACAGTTACATTGCGCGTTGAAAACACTCTTGGCAACGATACCAAGACTCGCACAAACTACATTACGGTAAATGCAAATACCAATCCTCCTGTTGCCGACTTTGCCGCTTCGGAAACCGAAGTTTCAATGGGTAGCACTGTAAACTTCACCGACCTTACCGAAAATATCCCGACATCGTGGGAATGGACTTTTGAAGGCGGTACTCCTGCAACATCTACCGAGCAGAACCCGAGCGTTTCATATAGCGAACCTGGCGAGTACACTGTTACTTTGGTCGCACACAACGCCTACGGCGAAGATACCGAAACCAAGACCGGCTACATTACCGTCTTCTATCCCGACATTGTAATGAGCAACCAGAATGTTTATGTCTGTGGTGGAACTTATAAGGATCCGGGTGGCGATGACGATTATGGAAATAGCTTATCTTATACACAGACAATATATCCAGCTACCAGTGGCGCAAAGGTTAGATTGACATTCACTGAATTCTCGCTTGAAGCAGCTAGTAGTTCAGGTTGGGGAGGTTCTGGAACTTGCTACGACAAGTTATACATCTATGACGGTGTAACTACATCAACAACTGCAATTGTCAACGGCGTATGTGGAACCGACATTCCTGGCACAATAACAGCAACTAATGCATCAGGAGCGTTGACGATAATGTTTACATCCGACCAGTCTGTTGCTTCTTCTGGATGGGTAGCAGAAATTAGTTGCTATGTACCAGGTCCAGAAGTTGAAGTTCAAAGCTACACTCCAACAACAGCACAATACAACACCACCAACGACCTTAATGTAGTATTTACAAATACCGGAGTTGGTACAACAAGTGCAAACACAACAGCAACTATCTCTACAACAGACGAATATCTTACACTAAACAGCACATCGGCAATACTCGGAGCAATAGCTGGCAATGCTACAGCAAATGGTACATTCAACTTCTCGCTTGCAGAAAACGTTCCCGATGGTCATGTTGCAACAATCAATGTTGAAATCACAGACGGAAGTAGCACTTGGAACGGAACGATTACAATAACCGCTGTTGGTCCAGCCTGCGATGCTCCCACAGGATTGCAGGTGGCTGTTGATGGTACAAGTGCAACAATCACTTGGGATGCATACACAGTTGTTAATAATACTATCAGTGACGATTTTGAAGGTCTCACACACGGAACCATTAATCCTGCCGGTACTATTGGCTGGACTTATATAGATGGTGACAATACTGCAAGTGCAAATTTCAATACGATTTCATTTACAAACGAAGGTTCAAAAATGGCATTCATTGCACTTGATGTAAATCAAGTTGAAGTTACAAGCACAGATGTAACTATAACAGCACATTCTGGGAATATGATACTCGGTTCTCCATATATTAGTAGTAGAGTTACCAATAATGACTGGATTATTAGTCCAGAACTAAACTTTTCACAATCATTTACATTTTCCTTCTTTGCTCGTGGAGCACATACGTCATATAGCGGCGAACAATTCTACGTTGCATATTCCACAACTGGAAATTCGGCAAGCGACTTTATCAATCTCAGCGAATTAACTACTACTACAACTACTTGGACACAATATTCTTATAATGTTCCAGCCAATGCAAAATATGTTGCTATACATTATGTATCGAGAGACGTGTTTATGTTAAGTATAGATGATATTACAATCAGCGAAATAATAGAAAGTGGTTCTGAGTTTGTAAACATCTACGACAATGGCGTTCTTATTGCATCCAACGTTACAACGGGAACTTACACAGCAAATAACCTTTCGGATGGAGAACATTGCTTCAGCGTTCGTGCAGTATGTAATGACGATAGCGAATCTCTTGCTGCAAAGCAATGTGTAACAATAGAAAACAGTTTGCCAAGTTATACTGTAACTGTCAACTCAAACAATGGCGGTACTGTTTCTCCTAACGGAACACAGACCGTCACCGAAGGCAATAACTTCACATTTACAGCAACTCCAAACGACTGCTACGAAGTTGCTTCGGTAACCGTTGACGGAAACAATGTTAATCTTACAAACAACCAGTACACACTCAGCAATATTACTGCAAACCATACCGTAAACGTAACATTCAGCCAGATTACCTACACAATTGCAGCAACTGCTGGAAATGGTGGTACAATTACTCCTAACGGAAACACCACAGTAAACTGCGGTGAAAACAAGACTTTCGCAATAGCTGCCAACGCCGGATACCGCATCAGCAATGTTACAGTTGATGGACAAAACATGGGTGCAATCGAAAGCTACACTTTCTCAAATGTTGATGCAAACCACACAATTTCGGCAACATTCATTGCTGTTCTTACAATTGATGTTACTGCTGATGCAGATGGTGGTTCTGTTTCACCGACTGGCACACAGACTATCGATGAGGGAGAAAGCTTCACATTCACAGTTACTCCAGAAACTTGCTACGAAATTGGCAATGTAACGGTTAATGGTACTGCCGTAACACTCGATGCAAACAGCCAGTACACCATAAATAATATTACATCAAACCAGAACATCAATGTAACTTTCAACCAATTGTCATACACAATTACAGCTACTGCTGGAAACGGTGGAACAATCAATCCTGGAACAACAACCGTTACCTGCGGAGGAAGCCAGACTTACACGATTGCACCAAGCGAAGGATTCATGATTTCCGATGTTATAGTTGACAATCAAAGTGTTGGTTCTATAAGTTCGTACTCATTTACGAATGTAACTGCAGACCACACAATTTCGGCAACATTCGTTGAAATTCCTGACAATCACATTGTAATAACAGTAAATGCTGATGCACAGGGTGGTACCGTTTATCCAAGCGGTTCGCAGTCGGTAGAACAAGGTTCAGACTTTACTTTCACTGTAACTCCTGATGCTTGCTACACAATCGGTTCTGTTACTGTAAATAATGTTGCGGTCGTTCTTGATGCAAACAATTCCTACACAATTGAAAATGTAACAACCGAACAGACTGTTAATGTTAGTTTCAGTCAGATAACATATATTATTACAGCAAGCGCTGGCAATGGTGGAACAATAACTCCTTCCGGCGATGTAAATGTTAACTGCGGAGAAAACAAGACATTTGCAATAGCTGCTAGTGAAGGTTACCAAATTGCAGATGTCGTTGTTGACAATGAAAGCGTTGGTGCTGTAGAAAGCTATACTTTCAACGATGTAACAGCAAACGGTCATAGCATTTCGGCTACTTTCGAAGTTATACCTGCTAATGAAATAGAGATTGTTATTAATGCCGATGCAGATGGCGGTTCTGTTTCTCCAACAGGTACACAGACTGTAACCGAAGGCGATGACTTCACATTTACCGTTACACCGGATGCTTGCTACACAATCGGTACTGTTACCGTCAATGGTACGCCTGTAGAACTTGATGCTAACAACTCATACACAATACCAAATGTAACTACTGAACAGGCAATCAATGTAACATTCAACCAGATTGTTTACACGATTGCTGCAAGCGCTGAAAATGGCGGTACAATAACTCCTGCTGGCGATGTTACGGTTAACTGCGGCGCAGATGCTACATTTACTATTACACCAGACGAAGGCTACGAAATTGCCGATGTAACAGTTGACGGACAAAGCGCTATTAATGATATTGCAAGTTACTCTGTCATTGGTGCAAGCGCAAGCTACACATTCAATAATGTAACAGAAAACGGACACAGCATTGTTGCTACTTTCAGACAGATAGCAGTAGAAGAATGTAACACGGTTACTAATCTTGAAGTTTCGGTTGAGCCTTACGGAAACTTGATTTCGTGGACAGCTGCCGAAAATGCTGTATCGTACAATATCTTCCGCAACGATGAAGAAACCGCACTCGCCAATATTTCAACAACAAGCTATGTTGACATGAACGGACAGAGTGGCGATACCTATTATATTGTAACAGTTTGCCAATATGGTGAATCCGATCCATCAGAAAGCGTTCAAGCAATACAAACAGGTATCGATGGAAGCAACATTTCTGTTGAAATCTATCCTAACCCGGCAAGCGACAAGTTCATGATTGAATGCGAAGGCATGACAACAATTGAAATATTCAATGTAGTTGGTCAGTCGATGGGCATGATTGATGTCAACTCAAATGCAATTAGCGTTGAGTCATCAACATGGACAAGTGGCGTTTACAAGGTAAGGATTACAACTGAAAATGCAGGTATAATTGTAAAACAAATAATTAAACAATAACAAACAAATCGAAAAAGGGCAACCGATTGGTTGCCCTTTTTTTTGTCTCTAATTTCAAAACGACTAAAAGACTGCTAGCCTGCAAGCCTTTTAGCCTGTTGGTCTTTATATCTTTGCTATTTCGTTCTTAATTCTGGTCCAACGCTTTTCATCCATTGTAGCGCCGACAACCTCTATAACGTTGCCTGCAATAACATTTCCTGCCTTCACGCACCTATCAAGCGACCAGTTATTTACAAGACCATATATGAAACCGGCAGCAAAATTGTCGCCTGCGGCAGTTGTATCAACGCGTTTTGCGGGAAATTCTGGTTCGCAATCCTTATACTCTCCACGTTTAACCCATGCACCATGCTTTCCAATCTTTACTACGGCAATGTCGCAAAGCGACGAAATCATCTCCAATGCTGTTTCAGGATCCTTGCCTCCAGTAAATGCTGCGGCCTCCTCCTCGTTTGCAAAAACAATGTCGACGTATTTTTCTATCAGGTAACGCAAGAAGTCAAGATTATCCTCAACAACATTATAACTTGCTAGGTCTAGCGAAACTTTCAACCCGTTCTCCTTTGCCAACGACATTGCTTTTTCAATAAGCTCGTGATTTATAATAAGATAACCTTCTACATGAAGCAAATCGTATCCTAAAAAAGTTGTAGCATTTATGTCGTCGGCAGTAAGTTCCGATGCAGCACCAAGGTAAGTTGCGAATGTACGCTCCGAATCCTTGCTTACCAATGCCACAGCCCTTCCGCTTGGCGTTTCGCTCTTAATTAGACGAGGAAGTACGCCCATACGCTTCATGTCGCTTGCAAAGAAATCGCCCAGCTCATCGGGGCCTATCTTGCCGACAAAACCTGTTGTTATACCCATATTTGCAAGGCTACGGATTGTATTTGCCGCCGAACCACCACTTGCCATCGTACGCGGAAAAGACCTTGTTTCGGCTTGTATTTTTTCGCTTAATTCACTATCAACCAACTGCATACTGCCTTTTGGCAGATTCAATTTCTCCAATACCTTGTCGCTGTCGATAACGGTCATTATATCAACCAATGCGTTTCCAAGTCCTATTACTTTTGCCATAGTTTTTTACTTTTTTAGTGTTGCAAATATAGTAATCAATAAGCAATGTACAATGAATAATTGACAATGAATAATTGCCAATTCAAAAAAAATTTGTATGATTAATTTCCAAAAATTTTACTATTTTTTCGTTGTATGAAATAAAAACTATATCTTTGCTACAGATAGAAAATAATATAGTGTTAATTGTATTTATGTTGAGTTTTATGAAAATTTAAAGCCGACGACTCAGATGGTATATAACATGAGGTTTGTTAATATGAAGAAGCTAATATATAATTTAATCTTGTTGCTGGTAGCAATTTGCTTTCCGGCAGTCATGTATTCACAGGAAATTGTAGAGATTGGTGGTGAAACATTATCAACTTATAATATGCCTATAGTTATGAACCGTAATTATTCATTTGTCCAGCAGATTTATAATGCTGAAGAAATTGGAATTGCTGGAACGATTTCATCTGTAGGTTTTTATTATGATTATACGTCGCCATTCACTATGCCGGGTATTAAGATATATATGATGCATACATCAAAAAGTGCGTTTGCTGATCTTCATGATGTTATTGCCATTGATTCCGCTACATTGGTATATGAAGGGGACTTTGCTGCTACAGATACAGGTTGGCTCGTTGTTCCGCTTGGTGTTCCTTTTGAATATAATGGAATAGACAACCTTTTGATTTGTATGTATGACACTGTGAATGGATGTCTTGGCAATAATTATAAGTTTCGGTGTACCCGTACTACATATACCTATACATTGACTTCTTTGATTATTTATAGTGAGACCGACATTCCTACTACCGATAATTTTACCACATTGGGAAGCCATATAATATCTAGTTCGCATAATAATATTCAGCTTGGCATTACTCCTACTACAGGACATTGTTTTAGGCCTTCATCTGTTGTGGTTAGTGATGTAACCGCTCACAGAGCTTCTGTTTCGTGGAGTGCAGAAGACAGAGAATCCGCTTGGCAGATATGTCTGAATGATGATGAAGACAATCTAATTGATGTAAATACAAATACATACGAATTGACAGGCTTACCTTCGGAAACCTTGTATAATGTAAAGGTTCGTGTAAGTTGTGGAAATGGTTCATATAGCAATTGGACGAGAAATATTTCTTTCACAACTCTTATTGCCTGTCCTGTTCCAACAAACTTAGCAATATCAGACATAGGTACGACAACAGCAACACTAACATGGACAGCGGACTCAAATGAAAATGCTTGGCAGATTTGCATGAATGACGAAGAAGACAATCTAATCGATGTCAATTCTAATACATACGAATTAACAGAGTTGAGTCCGGAAACCATTTACAATGTTAAAGTACGGGCGAATTGTGCAGAAGACGGATATAGCAACTGGACAAACAATGTGCCCTTTACAACGATTCCGCTTTGTCCTATCCCAATAAATCTGACTATATCAAACGTAGGCAGGACAACTGCAACAGTAACATGGGATGCTGGCGACAGTGAAACCGAATGGCAGATTTGCCTTAACGATGACGAAGATAATATTATTGAGGTTGATTCTAATGAATACACTTTTACTGATCTTTCATTAAGAACCAACTATAGGGTAAAGATAAGGGCAAACTGTGTTGAAGACGGGTATAGCAATTGGACAAATAATAGGAACTTTACAACTCTTTCTCTTTGCCCACCAATAAATTCATTGTCTTGTACGCCAGATGTACATTCAGCAACTATATCCTGGACTGCTGGATATGAGGAAACAATGTGGAATCTACACTATAAGGCATCTTCGGCAAGCAGCTATACCTATGTTAACGGGTTGACTTCGCCTACATATACTCTTACCGGACTTACAGGTGGAACGGCATATAAAGTAGAGGTTCAGGCCGATTGTGAATCGGATGGTACATCTGGTTGGAGAGTATTAAACTTTACCACAAAATATGGAATCCCATTCATTGAGGATTTTGCAACGACCCCGAATAATTGGTCAAGGTACAAAGGTCTTCTGTCCAATGTGATGGGCGGAAGTCATCTTTCTACAAGTTCTAGTAACGGATGGGTATTTAGTTCTTATAATTATAATGGTATTTTCGACAATCATGCGTATGTTAATATATGGGGATCTTCCCGCAACGAATGGTTGATTACACCCAATATTGTCATGGATGCCAATGTGCAACTTACTTTCGACTTGGCATTAACCCAATATTCGGGCACATTACAACCAGTGGATACCACTCGCCAGCAAGATGACAAGTTTATCGTCCTCATAAGTACAGACGATGGCGCTACATGGACAATTCTTCGCCAGTACGACAATGAAGGTTCCGAATATGTATATAACAATATTGCCACATCAGGCGAAGAGGTGCTAATTGGTCTTGCTGATTATGGTACAGATAATGTAAAGATTGCATTCTATGGTGAGTCAACCGTAACAGGTGGCGATGTCAATATACATATCGACAATGTAAAGCTTGATTATATAAGACCACTAGATTTGACCGTCTCGAATATCACTGCTACAACTGCAGATGTCGCTTGGAATAGCGTTCAGGATGTGCTTTGGGAACTGAAATATGGTATTCATGGATTTAATGTTGAAAACGAAGGCACATTGGTTGAAAATATTACTCAAACTTCGTACTCTATCAATGGGCTTTTGGCTAATACTAACTACGATGTTTATGTAAGGGTTGCCTGTGGCGGTAATTGCGAATGGGTAAGGACTTCGTTTAGAACCGATTGTGGCAGTCAACCAATTCCATACATTGAAACTTTTGATGATGTCGTAGGCAATCGATCTA
>JAEEGJ010028664.1_pt1 | contig 11054 bp, 10 predicted proteins | sample 8958761 | NCBI WGS metagenome assembly JAEEGJ01 (sample SAMN16246546, study PRJNA631951) | gut metagenome | biome: gut microbiome; feature: rumen; material: RS-attached | host: Bos | place: Iran: Karaj | collected 2018-10
CCCCGGACGAGCGGGCGTACCCGTCAAGGACATCCCCGTCGAAGACGACCACCTGGAGGGTATTGACCTTCGCCTCGGAGTCAGGGCTGTTGGAGACCACCCCGGTGGCGCGGGTCCCGCCCGCCCCGGTGACGTTGACCTTGAGGGTGACAGGCCCGGCGCCGGGAGCGGCGTCGGAGGCCTTGTCGCAGGACACGGCGCCGGCGAGGGCGACGGCCGCGACAGAGAGTAGAGTGAAAATCTTTCTCATTGCTTTAAGTGTTTGGAATTGATGATTGTGTGTCATATGGTCTGAAGCGTTTGATTATCCGCGCGTCAATACCCCAGCGTGTCGTCATAGGTGTCCTTCCCGTTAAGAGCGTAAAGGCGGATAAGCCCGCTGATCTCCGGGTCGAGATTGCCCCGGTGGACGTAGGAGGGATCCTCCCGGCATGCGTCGAGATAGCACTGGACCGCCTTCCGCTCGTCGCCGAGGCGGGCGTGGATGATGGCCTTTAGGTAGTTGATCCTCGCGTCGGGCTCCAGGCCCTCGAGGATGACCATGGCCGAGGCGTCGCGCATCGCCCCCGTATAGGCCACGGCGGCGTTGAAGTCCTGGTACGGGCCGAGGATCCTCACGGCCCCGTCATAGTCCATGTCCAGCAGGAGACGGACGCCCTCCATGTACCGCTCGTCCAGCTCTGTCGTCCGGACAGTGTCCTGGACCATGCCCTTGCGGTGCAGGTGGAAAGCGAAGTCCACCACCCTGAGGCGGGGATAAAGCGTGTCCCTGACATAAGCGTAATAGTCGTCACCGCTCATGAGCCTCTCCCGGCGGTCCATGTCCCTTATGACGGCGCGGGAGAAATACCTCCTCTTCTGCCCGTCATCCAGGCGGCCGTCCTCCAGGACGAGCCTGTCAAGGAGAACCCAGTTCTCCGGCACGACGCGGGAGACGAGGCGGATCTCCGGGGTTCGCGCCGCCCTTCGGCTCACAGAGCCCGACTCGTCGACGGAGAACCCCTCCCGGTCAAGCTCCCTGCGGCATGCGGCCATGTAGTCCCGGAAGTACCTCGTGACCGACTGGCCCCTCCGGCGAGACAGCCCCTCGTTGAGCGCCCAGGCCCCCTCGGGGGAAGCGTGGGATACCACCACGATCGAGTCAAGGTCGAAGACCTCGTTGGCCAGAAGGTCGGCCAGGTTGTCCTTGACATGCCCGATCTGGGCGGCGTTGTCGCCGAGCTCGGGACGTATCCTGTCCTTTCCGAGCTCGAAGGCTATACGGTACGAGGCGTTGGCCTCCACCCTGCGCCCGACAACACGTGTCAGGTAACGCTCCGACATGTCGGCGAAAGCCGACACGGAGCTGATGTAGAACGTCAGCGGCTCGGTGCGGGGCATGGTGTACACCCTCCTGTCACGGTCCCATATGTCACCGGAGAGAACGATGTCGACCTTCCGGAGCCTGGGACGGGTGTTGACGGTCTGGACGTAATGGTACACGTAATCGCCGTTCCGGTCCACGAGGACAGTGTCCAGGCGGATGCCCTCGGTGACGATCGGCGACTTGACGAGCCTGGCGTACACGCGGTCCCTCGCCGCCAGGCGGCGCCCGTTGCGGCGCACCCGGGCCCAGAGGGTGTAATGATCCAGCGCATCGCGCTCCGTGACGCGGCCGAACCTCGCCGCGAACTGGCCGTCCGAGACGAGGGAGCTGTCGGTCCTCAGGGCGAAGACCTCCGGGATATTGCGCTCGAGGAAACGCTCGAACTGCGTCCTGTCGATGAGCCTCGTCGTGTCCGAGATGATCCGGGAAAGCCACCTGTTGTACTGCTCGTACCCCCGGAGCTGGCCCCGGCGGTAATCCCTCCCCGTGACGTACACGGGATCCAGGCGGACGCTGTCTTCCTGGATGAACATGTCCGGGTAGAAGCGGAGCTGCCACCTGGAGTCCCGCATCCTGGCGGGGACTGTGATCTGGAACCTCAGGTCTACCTTGCCGCCCCGCTCCGCGATATTGCGGAAACGGGCGGTCACGACAGCGGCCTGGAGCACGTCACTCGCCACCATCTCGCCGGTCTGGTCATCCCTGACAGCCTTCATGATGAGGATGTCCCTGCCCGTGGCGTCGTCCCTCACGACAATGGTGTCGCGGTGGAGCTGGCGGTACTCCAGCTCGGGGATAGCGTCAGACGCGGCGAGTTCGAGGCCGGCCCGGACGTCATCCCGCTGGAGCCTCCTCGCCTTGGAGGGACCGCCGCAGGAGAGGAGCGCGGCCGCGCACACGGCGGCGACACTGATGAGTACGCTAGTCTTTCTCATAATCCGTTGTTATCATTGGTATCGGCGGCGTCCATGACAACCATGAGCGAGTCGATGGCGTCCAGCCAGAGCTCCGACCGCAAGAGGTCTTCAAGGCCCCTGACGCTCTCCTCGATCCCGGCCTCACTCCCCGGCTCAGGCCCGGGACGGACCGCCCGGACAGCGGCCGCCACGACGAGCGCCACCGCCACGGCGAGTCCCAAAAGACCCTTCCGGCCGACGAAGCCACCGCCCCTGTCACCCTTTCCGTCTCCGACACCTTCCATATCCTAAAAAACATAGACGAGCGACACGAAGACGTCGTCAGGCAGCACGAAGGGCTTCCGCCCGCTGTCCAGCGTGGTGCCGCAGTTCGAGCACCGGTACTCCCTGTACCACTTCACTCCGCCCCAGAAGCCTGCCCCGAGCTCGAGGTTCCACCTCTTGTGGAGCATCCTGGTGTACCCGAGTCCGGCGCCGACGCCACAGGCGTCCCCCTCCTCGGCCGTGTGGCGGATGAGACCGCCCCTGTTGTACTCCATGTACTGCCCGCGGCCATAGACCCACCACCCGGAATAGACATACCAAGGCCAATACCTGACGGACAGCGAGAAAGCCCTCGTGCGGTTCTCGAATTGCCTCTCCGAGTCTCCGGCGGGATCCGTGAAACGGTCCCCGGGATTCCCCTTGCGGAACGTCCAGGGGTTATACCTCACCCCGGCGTGCAGGCTGGCCCGCCGCGCTAGCGCGACCCCGGCCTCGGCGTTGACCGTGCCCAGGTTGGCCCACTCGACCACGTTGGTGCCGAGCGAATAGCTCTGCGCGGCCGCCGTGCCCCCAGGTGAGAGGGCCATGGTGGCGAGAAAGGCGGCGACCGCCAAAATCTTGTGTAAACGCATCTTGATTGACGTATTAGAAATTAACCCTTATCCCGACATACATCATCGCGGCGAGCGCCGGCCTCATGGACCGCATACGCGCCTGCGCCGCTGTCCCTGCCACGATCCCGACCCTCCGGAACGGGAACACCTCGGCCTCTACCCTCGGCTCCACGCCGTAAGTGAGTCCTGTCCGGGAGTCCTCCGGGGCGTCGTTCCCGTCCTCGCTCACGACATCCCCCACCGCGGCCCCGAGTCCGGCGGTGTAATCCGCCCCGACGAACACGTCGCCTCCGGCGTAAAGACCCAGCAGACGGTCCCTCGTGGCGGCGAGCCGCCACATCATTCCGCCGGAGAGGAGCAGGCTCCCGGCCTCCCCGTCCGGGGATACCGGCGCGAGCCTCGCCCCGGCGCTCCAGTATGAGCCGGCGAGATACCTGCCCGCCCTCACCCAGGCGCCGGAGGCAGGAGAGCCTGGCGTCAGGGGGACGGACACCCCGGCGTCACCGAGCCACTGGCCCGGGACGGTCCTCTGGCCGGAGGCCTCCGTGAGTGGGCCCAGAAGCAGTACGAGCGATATGACGGCGCCCGCCAGCCGATAGATCCCGACAGTCATCTGATGGTGTACAAAAACGCTTGCTAGTCTCATTTTTCCCGCGACATTCCGTCGCCGTAAGAAAATTATTTCGTTGCAAAGATAATGATTTTGTTATTAAATGAAAGGTTTTTGTTATTTTTGTTGCGAAATAAAAGAAATCGGCACAGGAACATGGGGACATCGGACAAACGTGAGGTGACGGCCCCGGACTACTTCAGGATGGAGCGCAGCGTCATCGAGAACCACATGAACATGAGGAGGCTTCACGAGATCTCCGGGGACTACGTGGCGGAGACCATACTCTATTACATCTGCTACGAGCACCAGTACAACATATTCGGGTTCGGCAGGCTGGATCCCGAGGAGTTCGCGAGGAAATTCGGGTTCGCCCGCAGTTACCTGCGTGAGCGGCACGGGAGCCCCTATTGCGAGGCGCTCAACCGGGGCGGCGGGACCGGGAGGACGGACAGGAAGAGACGGAGGCCCGAGGACCTGGACGAGAGCTCCATGACGTCAAGGATAGAGAACGCCCTGTTCATACTGGCGCACCTCCCCCTGGGCATATCCGTGACGGTGGAGAACGAGAGGAGGAGGACGACAAGCTACACGCCAATCCGGGTGATAAAGAAGATAATCATCAACCAGGACAAGGCCACCGGGAAGGTGACATACATCTACCAGATGGACGAGGACTTCGTGCGCAACACGTCCAACCTCTACCTTAAGACGAACACGGCCAGCCTGATAAGCCTGCGCAAGACCGGGGGCGTGCAGCTCTACCATTTCCTCCTCCGGCTCAAGGCCTCGCTCTTCGAGCAGGGGCTGACCGGCAGCCCCGCCGGGGACAGAGCCCCGAAGTTCGATTTCCTGTGCGAGAAGGGCGGCATAAACCCCAACCAGGAGCCCAAGTACAGGAAAAGGGACCTTAACGCCATCCTCCGGACGATAAACGAGAGGACCGAGCTGGATTTCGAGGTCGAGTGGACCAGGGACGGCGGCGGGAACAAATACGTCCCGGTGTTCCATTTCACGCCCTCACCGTACGACATCGTCGGGGAAAGCCTGTACGCCGCCCACATGAGGAAAGACGAGAGGATGGACGTCCTGTGCGTCGAGGTCAAGCACCAGCTCATCAGGAAATGTCCCTACAGGGATCTCGAGTCGGTCGACAAGGGTGAGAGCATGTTCTTCGAGTGGCTGGGGACGGACACCCCGGAGATGCTCAAGATAATCGAGGCGGCGCTGACCGACTCGTACGTCAGCGTGAGGAAGCGGATACCCGCAGACCTGACGGAAAGGGCGGAGCGGCTCATGTGGCTCGCCTCCCGCCAGGACAGGAAGGATTTCGACAAGTGGATCATGTCGATAATAAGCTCCGACAAATTCGGTTTCTAAAAAGGTGGCGGACACTATACTGCGGTCGCCCTCAAGTCATCATTTTCCCCGAAAGGCGGTCGCCTTCAAGCCCTCACTCAATGTCAGGCCGGTTGCCTTGAAGTCATCACACACGTTGGAGGCGGTCGCCTTGACCCCCTCACCCGTGAGGTGGCGGTCGCTTTGGAGTCCTCACTTCCGGAACGGACAGGCACACCCAAGACCCCGCTTTCCGGGGCGGTAGCCCTCAAGGCCTCACTCACGCATTCCGGGACACCTGTTCCGACTCGGTCAGATAGGGGCCGGTGGCCCTTAAGTCATCACCCTTAATAAATAAAGGGAAATAGTTATAGAAATAGTTCCATTCACGCAATACTCGCGCACGGGGACTCACCCACCTCAGGTGAAAAAGGAAAAGGGACCCGTGTCCTGGCCGGGGTCCCGCCCTTTTCCCTGTGGGGGAAACGGGATGGGGGCACTATGCGTTATAAGGAAATACGCCGCCAAGCTCATCTGAGTACTGCCTTAACCTCCTTAAACTGACTGAAGAAAGGATGATGCCGGTAAGCGAAACCGGTCCCAATAGGGACATAGAGTGTTATTTGCGACAAATCGACAGCTTTGAATGTGTCCTCTGCAATTGGAGCAAGAGCTGGACCTTAGTAAAGTAGGCTTATTTCTGTGAGGCCGGTGCAACCAGAGAAAGCATAACTCCCGATGCTGGTGACGGAGTTTGGAATCTCTATGGACTTCAGGCCGGTGCAACCGGCGAACGCTCCCCACTCTATTTCCGAAACGCCAAATGGTATGAAAGCCTTATCCCCTTGAATAGATTTCTGATACTCTTCAAGAATGACTTATCATTGATTTCAAGTACTACACATGTAGTGACTTTCATTTTGTTCGGCAAACCAAAAAGAAAAGACACGCAGGATTCCTCGCGTATAGCATACTCATGCGCCGATATTTCCCCCCGCATAGTGCGTCAAGGGCGCCGCTGCGGCCCTGAGGAAAGCTCCCTGCGCATCGCTTTCTTCAGGGCAGACCCTTGACACACTCCCCTGGCGCCAACTGTTCCGCTATGTGTTTCCTAAGTGCGCCGCCCAAAGATGGCCGCCACCCCGGAAACACACCGCGAATTAAGGCGCCAACTCTTTTATACCCATACGATGAGAACATACACAATCGAATCCCCCTACGGGACCTTGAGACTCGTGCTCCAGACAGCCACCTACGCCGCCATGCCGCACAACCAGAGACCTCTCGCCATAGTGGCGAGAGAGGAGAACCCCGAATACCCTGACGAGACATACGGGATCGCCACGGTCAACATGGACCCGCACACCGGACTGGAAGACCAGACCGGGAACAGGGCGTTCGTCAAGACGTACGGCGAGAACAGCCACTGGGTACCGGAACTGATGAGGCAGCTTGAGGAATCCGGGGCTGCCGTCAGGACAGGGCGATACCTCGAGAACGGAAGAGGGGTGGTCTTCCCTCTGTACGAGTTCAGGCCGGAACTGTTATGACAATTATCATAATTATTGGAATTAATCCAATTATATAATCCTGATAATGACAAACTCTCCCGCTTCTACCATAGAACCGTCCCGGTCGGGACACGCTTGCTTCGAGGGAGGGAGACCCGCGCGGGACGGGGCCCTCCCTTTTCTGACTAACACTCGGGACCCACATCGTGTGAGAGACAGGGACAAGGAAAGATCGACATAGTTAAACCGCCCCCGCGTGAGGGGGCATAATAGACAAATCAATATGGAAAGAACAAGAACCATCCACTCATCAAGAACCGTCGGCGTGAGCGCCGCGGATGTGACCGTTGAATGCCAGATGACCCCGGGAATCGGCATCCATGTAGTGGGTCTCGCGGACGCGGCGGTAAAGGAATCGCTGCTGCGAACCGTCACGGCCATGCAGGCATGCGGGTACAGGATTCCCGGCAAGAAGACGGTTATCAACCTCTCCCCGGCTGATCCCCGGAACCGTGGAGCGGGGCACGACCTGCCGATCGCCCTGGCTCTTATCGCCGCCTCCGGCCAGGACGGAGGAAGACTCGACGGACTTGAAGGCTGGATGGCCGTGGGGGAACTCGGGCTTGACGGCCGCCTCCGTGAGACACCCGGATGCGTGCAAGCGGTCATGACAGCCATCGAAGACAATCTGTCAGGGGTCATCATCCCGAAGCACAACGTGGATGAGCTCGCGGGCCTATTCAATGAAGGCGACATTCCCATCTATGAGGTGGAAGACCTTAACCAGGCGGTCTCCGTCATAGCCGGAGAGGGAATCGTCCGGACAATCTGGGATAACCCGTCACATGGGAAGACAGAGAATCAAGATTCCGAGAAACCGGTCTCGGCTATGGTCCCGGTGGACGAAGGAACCATGCGGGCTCTCGAGATAGCGGCCGCCGGAGGGCACCACCTCCTTCTCATGGGGCCTGTGGGTTCCGGCAAAGCCAAGGTGGCCAAGTCCCTGCGGGACATCCTTCCCCCGATGAGCAGGGAGGAGGCGCTATCGGTCGCGAGCGTGTATTCCGCCGCCGGGAATGGCGGCTTACGGGCGGCTGAACCGGGCGGAACACTCAGGCGCCCGTTCCGGAATCCCTGGAGGGGATCCAGCCTCGCCGCCATGCTGGGCGGAGGACGGGACGGAGCGGTTGTTCCGGGAGAGGTGAGCCTCTCATCCGGAGGGGTACTCTGCCTGGAGGAGATCGCGGAGACGCCAAAGAGCGTCCTTGAGGCGCTGCGGGGGCCGCTCGATGACCGGTCGGTGACCATATCAAGACTCAGCACCAAAGTGACAATGCCGGCCGCGTTCCAGCTGGTCGCCTGCGCGGCCCCCTGCCCTTGCGGGCATCACGGGGACGGAGGCAGATGCGTCTGCACCCAGGGGCAGAGAGAGGCATACCTCTCCAGGATCAGCGGCCCAATATACGACAGGCTGACGACGCAGGTCTGGGTGTCCCCACCAGCCGGGGGACGCGGCGCTCCCGTCGAGACGCTCGAGGCCGTGGCCGGGAGGGTCGCGTCGGCAAGGGAAAGACAGATGGCACGGCAGGGGTGCCTTAACGAGGATCTCCGGGCAAGCCGTATTGAGGCCACCCTCAGCAGCGAGGCCAGGGAGACACTCGAGAACATCATGGACAGGATGGGACTGTCCTGCCGGGCATACTCGAGGATCCTGAAAATGGCCCGAACCATAGCCGATCTGTCATATGATGACGATATCCAACCGCGCCATGTCGCCGAGGCGTCATCATACAGGTTCCTTGACAGGATGACCACAAGGGCAAACGATTAATCCTTACCGACATGAGAGACACATTCAAGATAGTGCGATGGCCGGATGTCCAGTTCCTTATGGACAAGCCCGGATTCAGGGAGAACTCCCACCTTATCAATAGCGTAGAGGGCATAAACGAATACGGCTCCTCCGCTTACCTCGTCGACTCGGCCTGGCTGGAGAAAGTCACCGGTCCCTCGCCGGAACGGGAGAGGCTGATCATAGTCTCCATAACCGACATCAGCCCGCAGGGCGACGCCTACTGCTCGATACTGACCTCCGGTTCTCCGGAGGACGCGCTGAAGCAGCTCAGGGGATACATCGACACGGAGGTCTGCGAACGGGGCATCGAGTTAGAGCCTGACTACGACGACCTTCTGGATCTCCTGTCCTCCGACCACGGGAACGAGTGTTCCAAACCTGAGGAGATAGAGTATGAGGGCTCCGGAGCGGGAGAGTTCATCATCGCGGTCAAGATCCTCGGCAAGACGGCCAAAACCCTGCCATTGATACCGAGCCACATGGGACGTGCGCATTATGACTGTGTCTCGGAGGCGAGATACGTGCCGACGCCGAGTCCATGAGGAGGATTCTCGCAGGCGACACTTCGAGATGAAGCTTGACGAGACGACTTTGAAACCGGAATTGTCTTGAACAGCGTAACAAACCAGAATTATTAATTTGACGATTTGAAAAAGTTGCGGATAAGATAGGAATTCGTTATATTTGCATATTATTATATGTAATATAGCGAATATTTCACTTAATTATATAGCATTTTATGGAATATAGGCTGGATAATTATTCCAGGAACCCTCAAATGCTCCTTGACAGGATGGCAGGCAACTGCAAGGCGCGTCGCCTTGAGATGGGATACAGCAGAAGAACACTGTCAGAGCTAACGGGGATTCCCGCCCCAACGCTGGAACACTTTGAGAGAACCGGACAGATATCTTTTGAGTCATTCTGCAAGCTGGTCATCCAGTTCGATTACTTCGAGGAGATGTCAGCGATCCTTGACCACACGAAATATTCCAACTCTCAGGAACTTGAAGTCATCAACAAAAACCGCGATAGAAAGAAAGGACGATGATAGCCAATATTAAAAAGATAAAGGTCCTCTTCAGCGAAGAGACTGTCGGAATCCTGCAGACGGATCCCGCGAGCGGGGTCTGCGTGTTCGAATACGACAAGGACTGGATCGCCAACGGATTCTCACTATCACCCACGGAGCTTCCGCTTCAAAGCGGGCTGTTCTTCGCGGACAAGGGATTGTTTGACGGTAATTTCGCCGTCTTTGAGAATAGTCTGCCAGATGGCTACGGCCTGTATCTGCTTGACAGGATGCTCCGGAGACAGAACTCGTCACTCAAGGAACTGACCCCGCTCCAACGGCTCTCCATAATCGGCACGGCCGGTATGGGCGCCCTCTCTTATCTGCCGATGATGCCCGGATTCGACAAACAGAATGAGGTCGTCGACATGACACGGCTTGACTCCATACAGGACGAGGCGATCAAGGTCCTGTCCGAGAAAGAGTCGGGAGACGAGTCCTATCTTTACTATAACAGCGCCAACTCAGGCGGAGCCCGTCCAAAAACGGCGATGAGAAGCCGCGACGGATCGCATTGGATCGTCAAGTTCAGGCATGTGTATGACCCGGAGGACATCGGCGAGAATGAATTCCTATATATGACAACCGCCCGGGAATGCGGCATCACCATTCCCCGAATCGGGCTCGTGAATGGCAGGTACTTCGCTATCGAACGCTTCGACATCACTCCCGATGATAAGAGAAGGCACGTCCTTACCGCCGCGGCTCTGCTCAAAACGGACTTTCGAAGACAGGACGTCGATTATACCAACCTTCTCGCCCTTACTGGCTACCTGACACAAGACCCTGCCCAAGTCGAGGAGATGTTCCGCCGCATGGTGATGAACCTGGTCTCAATAAACAAGGATGATCACGCGAATAACTTCTCATTCATCTGTGAGGCGGGCAAATGGTCGCTGGCTCCGGCATACGACCTCACATATTCCCCGAAAGGATCCAACGGAGAACACGCCACATCGCTTTTCTACGACGGGAACCCAGGACTTGAGCTCGTACTGAAAGCGGGGACTGGAATACGAATCCCCAAAGCCAGATGTCTGGAGATCATACAACAAGTGGAGAACGTGTGTCATAATAGGCTTCCCGTCATCCAGAAACTCATGTAGATTCCATTAGTATTTAGCATTTTTGCCGACGGCTCCCATGCCACATTATTTTGCGCCAAGTAAAGACAAACGTACTTGGCGTAAGTTATTTTTCGCTGGGAGATGCGCCCCCCTACTCACTTTACCTTTAATAAGAGATGCCGTTAAGGTATATAAATTTGCCGAGTGATCCGGCTGGACAGAGCAGAAAATGAGTTATCTTTGTACAAAACATATAACAACTATGACCAGATCCATTGAGAGAAGGCTGCTCAAGTATATCTTGATCTGTTTTTCATGTATTGCCTCCAATACTCTTTCCGCCCAGAGTATCGACTCTTTCGACGCGTCTGGAAGACTGACACCCTCGGCTGAGTCCTTCGCCATGACAAAATACGGGCAGGTCTCCCCGTCCCTGTACA
>JAEEGJ010028665.1_pt1 | contig 11054 bp, 10 predicted proteins | sample 8958761 | NCBI WGS metagenome assembly JAEEGJ01 (sample SAMN16246546, study PRJNA631951) | gut metagenome | biome: gut microbiome; feature: rumen; material: RS-attached | host: Bos | place: Iran: Karaj | collected 2018-10
GGTAGTACATAGTACAAACGAAAATAACAGAGTATCAAAGTACCAAAGTAACATTTGCGATTTTCAAAATGGCAGTATGATAGTAACAATTTATAAGTATATATTATTATATTATATATTATTATATATAATAATATATAATATAAGAAATGGTGCACCTGCAAATGAAAAATGAAATAACGAAATGTTACTCTGGTACTCTGATACTCTGGTACTCTTTCGACTGGCGCTATGTGTACCATGCCTACAGGGAAATAAGACGGAAATAAGAAAGTTGCAAGTCGTTGACATACAGCTTATTAGGCGGTTTTCAGAGAGGATTTTCAGAGGATTTTTGGCCAAAAATTTGGATGGCATTATTTTTTTTTGTACCTTTGCCGTCGCTTAAGTGAAGCAACGGCGATTGTGGGCTGCGGCCTTCGCCTCGCATCACAATTGCACACTAGTCAGAAAAGCTGGTGTGAGAACAGGCAGTCAGAATCTTTAGCCCCATGAGCACCCGACGGCTCTGAATGCGCATGAAGACGGTACCGCATGCGCACGACGACGGTCGGCAGAGCACATGGTGACCATCCCTGGCGATGGTGACGAGGGGCCACAGCCGGCACGGCGCCCGTCGCGAACAGAAAAGACTGCATGACGACAAGTCTATGTTTAATTAAAAAAGGAGAAAGAAAATGTCACAGAAACTGCAAAAGTACATGAACACCAACGAGCTGTCGAAGATCTACGGCAAGTACCTGGTACGACCCGTCTACGACAAGCGCTTCGTCACCACCGGCCAGCTGGCCGAATTCATCCAGACCCAGTGCACCGTGAAGAAGAGCGACATCAAGGCCGTGCTCGACGAGCTGGGCAGCGCCTTCAAGCACTTCTTCGAGCTGGGGCAGAAGATCAAGCTCGACGGCATCGGCATCTTCAAGGTGGGCATCTCATCGTCGACCGCCGACACTGAGGCTGGCTGCACCGCCTCGCTGGTGAAGAAGAGCCGCGTGAACTTCCAGCCTGAGACCACCGCCGTGCTCAAGGGTGTGAAGGACGTGCAGCGCGCACGTATCATCAACGGCGTGGCCACCATCGTCGACACCCAGATGCAGGTCTTCGACCACCCCGCCACCATGCTCAAGGACGTCCGCTTCGAGCTCACTGCTGATGTGAATGGCAGCGGCATGCAGGCCGAGAATTCCGGCAGCGGAAGCAACAGCGGAAATTCCGGTGACGACGAACCGAGGCCCTAAGGGCAGTGTAGAGTGTAGAGTGTAGAGTTTGCTACCGCTCTGACAGGTTAAGGGGTCGCTTCGCTCAAAATTGAAGCAAAAATTTTAAGAAAAAATTTAAGGAACTCGTCGGAACTTCTATTAATTTTCATTCTAATTTTTGCTTTAATTTTGAGGGCGAAGCGACCCAAACTAAGAAAGGAGAAAATGAACAATGAAGATAAGTGAGAAACTGAAGAACCGGCTGATGGAAGCACTGATCGCAGCCGTTCTAAAGCGTCACAAAAGGGAAGACTGACTCATTGCGGACGGGCGAGATGCGCATCCGCAATGAGAAAGCCTGGGGGACAACGACAAAAGGGTCAGGCGAGCTTGCTGAGGTCTTGCTCGGCGATGAACTTGAGGTTGTTGAGGATGATGGTCTCGCGAGCCTTCTCACGGTTGTTGGTGCGGAAGACCATGATGCCCTTGCCACGGAGGAGGAAGGTGTACATATAGGCGATGCTGATGCCTGCGTCGCTGAACAGGCGCACTGCGTCGGCACAGCGGCCGGGCTCGTCGTCGAGCTCGAGGGCGAGGACATCGCTCAGCGCCACTGCCACGCCTGCCTTCTTCAGCTCCTCGTAGGCCCTGAGGGGCTCTGAGCAGATGAGGCGGTAGATGCCATACTCGGCCGTGTCGGCGATGGTAGATGCCACGATCTGTATCTGCTGCTGCTTCAGCACTTCGAGGACCTTGATGAGGGTGCCACTGCGGTTCTCGATGAAAATGGATAGTTGATGGATTGTCATAGGATATACGATTTAAACTGTTTAGAATTTGTCAGAAGAGCTTTCGCAGGTCCTTCACGCGCACGGCCTTCTTCTCGTCGCTGACGGTGAGGGTGCCCTTGGGCACGAGGCGCACCTTGGGCGTGATGAGGATCTCGTCCTTGAGGAGGCGGGTGATGGTCTTCTCGAGCTGCTGCAGACGGGTGTAGTCGTCAGTGAACATGCCTGCGAGCTCTACGTCGACGGTCATGATGTCGTTGCCGTCGCGCGTCTCTATGGTGATGAGATAGTCGGTGGAGAGCTCCTTGAACTTGAGCAGTATCTTCTCGATCTGGATGGGGAAGATGTTGACGCCCTTGAGGATGATCATGTCGTCGGAGCGGCCCTGCAGGCGTGCCAGGCGACGGTGGTGACGGCCACAGGGGCATTCGCCTGGGAGGATGCGGGTGAGGTCGCGCGTGCGATAGCGCAGCAGGGGCATGGCCTCACGGTTGATGGTGGTGAGCACGAGCTCGCCCAGCTGTCCGTCGGGCACTGGCTCGAGGGTGACGGGGTCGATGATCTCGACGATGAAGTAGTCTTCCCAGATGTGGAGTCCGTTCTGTTCCTGGCACTCGAAGGCCACGCCGGGTCCCATCATCTCAGAGATGCCGTAGGAGTTGTAGGCCTTCACGCCGAGGTTCTCCTCGATGCGCTGGCGCTGCTCCTCGCTGTGTGGCTCGGCTCCGATGCAGAGCACGCGCAGCTGGGTGTCCTTGCGGGGGTCGCATCCCTCCTGCTGCATGACCTCGTAGATGCGCGAGGCATAGGAGGGGATGGCATGCAGGACGGTGGTGCCGAAGTCGCGTATGAACTTGATCTGGCGCGTGGTGTTGCCTGCGGCGGCAGGCACGGTGAGCATGCCCACGCGCTCAGCGCCATACTGGAAGCCCAGTCCGGCTGTGAACATGCCGTAGCCGGCTGAGTTCTGGAACACGTCCTCAGGACGGCTGCCCACCATCCACAGACAGCGGGCTACGGCCTGTGCCCACTCGTCGAGGTCGCGCTGGGAATGGAGCACGACGGTGGGGTTGCCCGTGGTGCCGCTGGAGGAGTGCAGGCGCACACAGTCTTTCATGGGTATGCAGGCGAGGCCGAAGGGATAGTTCTCGCGCAGGTCCTCCTTGGTGGTGAAGGGCAGTCGCCTGACATCGTCGAGCGACTTGATGTCGTCGGGCGTGATGCCCAGCTCAGCAAAGCGGCGGCGGTAGAACTCGGCGTTCATGCAGTGGCGTACGGTATGCTGGAGGCGCTCCAGCTGCAGGCGTTCCAGCTCTGGGCGAGTCATCGTCTCCAGCTCCGGATTGAAGTAGGGTGAATAGGTTTCGGTCATCTTCTTACCTTTAATGGTTACTATTGCGCTACAAAGGTAGGCATTTTCTTGCAAACTGACAAAATTTTCGGCCGATATTTTACTTTTTGCCACATGAAAGCTTGGATGCCTGAGCGAAACTGGAATTGCAGACCTATAGCGAAAGAATAAAAGTGTCCCACTGGGCTGGCGTTCCTTTCTGGCCGAATGCCTTCAGGTAGAGACGTGATCGCGTATTGGTGACGGCCTGCTTGGTGTGGGCAGTCAGTTGTGCTATCGCCGCAGGAGCTATCCCCAGACGTATGAGCAGACATACGCGGCGTTCTTGGGGAGTGAGATGGCAAAACTCATCGATGCGCTGCAGGAAATCAGGGCACCTCTGGTTGACAGCCGACTCCACTTGGAACCATTCCTCAGCGGGCAGCGGTGGCTGACGCGGGTCGGCTATAAGCTGTTCAAGCCGCAGCTGCAGCGCCTCATCGACAGCGCCACAGGTGTCCTGCTCTTTACGCTCACGTTGAGCAAGCAGCTGTTCCATGCGCTGCAACTTCAGACGATAGTGCATCCGCCTGCGGCTGGCATAGAGCAAGAACAAGAAGAACAGCAGGGCGAGCAAGATAACAGCTGAGACGGTAATGATGACCGTGCGCTCGAGCTGACGAGCATGTCGCTGATGCTGACTATAGTCATAAAGTGCTGCTGTACGTCGCAAGGCAGCGGCATCGTTTGCCTGATTGACAGAGTCCGACAACAGCTCATATTGCCTCAGGTGGAGCAGTGCCTGACTATGGTCGCCTTCGTCAAGGGCATATTCGGCCAGGGCACGATGGGCAGCCTGCCGGGCATAGAGACTGCCTTGGCTGAGCAGTATCTGATAGTAATACACTGCTGAGTCCGTCTGCTTCGAGCGGGCGTAATAGTCGGCCAGCATGTAAGTGAGTCCACTGCGACTATCGTCGTCGATATAGTCCAATGCCGGCATGAGCAGGCTGCGGGCCTCATCAAGTTGATTGTGATAAAGATAATAGGCTGCCATTTGGCTCTCAACATCGCGTTGCATAGCCAGATTACTGCTGGCAATGGCCAACTGGCGGGCCTGCTCGAAGTAGACAATGCAGCTGTCCTGCGTATCGTGCGAGGCACGCATCACATTGCCTATATCACGAAGGTCATAGATCAGCCCCACTGTGTCGGCCGCCCTGGAATCGATGACGAAGGCCCGACGATAGCTTTCGAGCGAACGATCGAGCAGATGCTGCTGAAAGTAGAGCGTGCCCATCTGGCTCTGCACCAACGCCCGCAGGCTGTCGGTCTGAGCCAGTTCAGCAGCCTGCTCCAGTCTTTCCAATGCTGAAGGGGCGTCACCCTGTTCCATCAAAGCCAATGCCTCATGGTATTCACTGAGCCCCGCCTGTCGATTTGTGCAAGCGGAGAAAGCGATCAAGACTGCAAGTAAGGTCCATCTAGTCATCATCCTCATACCATAAGAAATCGTGGAAAGCCATCTTCTCAGGTTTCTGGTGTACCCAAGCCTCTACAATCTTGCGTATGTCACCCATCGATCGGCCAGCCAGCAGCTCGCTACAGTCTGCCTGCAAGACGAGATTTCCATCATAGTACCATTGAATACCAACAGGCAAGACAGGATCCTGCATCATCCATATTTCACGTTTCCTGGGACCTGTCTGGGTCAGTTTGACATAGATGTATTCGTCCGAATTGGTTTCTATATTACCACCGATAGTTGCTTCTTCCAAAAAGAAAGACGACATACTATCATCTTCCAACGTCACTTCACAGCAGGCAGCAGTACAGATACCGTTGGCGAATTGAATCGTGAACTGCACATCGCAACGCAGTTCTCCCATCACGCTGTCTTTCAAGCTTAGTGGGGTATTATAATAATATGTGCCCTCATTCTCTCCCCTCTGCCAACCTAGTTCGCGGATTGGCAAATCAGGCTGGCAGAAGACAATGCTGTCGATGGACGCAAGGGAGTATGACAGGCCGCCGACCAACCCCCTGCCGTTGTAGAGCTCCAGCTGATTCATCGGGTTCACCTCGAAGGCATCGCAACGGTCTTCGCAACACAGGTAAAAAAGCTGTGCATTCACAGGCAGTCCCAACAACAGCAGAAAGGCGATAAGCAGAGATTCTTTTCGCATAAGCCAAGAGGTTACCCTTATTTCGTCACCACCACTTTGCGCCCATCCTGAATGTAGATGCACTTGGCGGGCTTGCCGCTGAGCCGCTGGCCCGAGAGGCTGTGGATGGCTGAGGGTGAAGCGTGGGTGGCCGATAGTGGAGTGTGGATGGCATCGGGCGTGCTGACCGTGACGCCTCCCGTGTACTGTCCGATGAAGAAGATGGCTCCCGTCGACTGCTCGCTGATGACGTAGAGGAAGGGGCGCGTGGCGTGGAAGTCAGCCATGAGAGGCATGCCCGATGCTTCAGTGCCGATGATGGTGACGGCAGCCGCCTCAGTGCCCTGCTCGTCGAGCTTGATCCTGGCCACTTGTCGCATCATGCCGATATAGACGCTGTAGTTGCAGAAGTAGGGGAACTCAGCCTCCTGGGGAGTGAAGGCCTTGGGCATGCCCAGTGCCTTCATGACGGGCTTGAGGTCGAGGTCTTTCTGGCTCTCGAAGCGTGGCAGCTTCACGTCGACGAGGTATGGCCGGCCCTTGACCTGCCAGTTGCTGCCGCTGAGGGCGTCAAGCACTTCGCTGATGTCCTTGTCCTCGCGTGGCAGGTAGACGGTCATCGCATAGGCACCATTGCCATAGGGCAGCTTGATGGCCTGATAGAGGTCGTTCTCGGCATATTCCATATCCTCGAACTTCTTGTGCATGACGGGCACTGCAGGCCCTCCGCCGAAGGATTCGTCTCGCGTGTCTGCCACGTTGAACGGGCTGCTCCAGCCTCCCTTGAAGTAGATGGCATTGAGCAGGTAGCTCACGGCAGTGGAGTCGAACGTCTCTTCATTGAGCATCTGGGGTATCATCTGGTTGGTATGGTCGGCAGCCCAGCGGTTGATGACGTCCATCGTCTCTCCATCGCAGAAGTCACGGGCCTGAGGCTCAGCATCGTAGAAAGCATTGACCTTCGCCACGAAGTCGTCCTGCAGGTAATAGCCAAGGCCCTCGTTGACGAAGATGGTGTTGGCGATGAGTGCCTTGGTCTTCTCGTCGACCGTGCCTGCCTCATCGAGCATCTTGCGGCAGAAGGCATTGATGGCATCGGCACCAGCCTCGCCAAAGCCCAGCACCTGGTTGATCTCCTGCTGCGTCTGTCCAGCAGCGGCATTGTTGAGCATGCCCAGCGCATAGGTGATGCTCAGGGGCGAGAGCACGCTGCTGGTCTTGCCGCGCCCCAGCTGGAAGAGGCGGAAGGCGAAGTCGTTGCTGCTGGTCACCAGCTGCCGCTCGCCGTCAGTGAGGTCGATCATCTTCGGAGCGCTGAAGCCTGAGGCCAAGAACCAGAAGCCGGGAGCCTCTACGAGACTCAGCTCCTCGTAGTCACGGTTGCCGTTCACCTCTGGCTGAAAGACATAGTGCACGAGTCCTTTGCCCATGAAGCCCACGCCCTCGACGGCGCACAGCCTGGCGGGCTGGTTGGCCTCGGCTGCAGCTTGATACTTGTAGCGATGGAAGCGCTTGCCTTCGTGCATGAAGTTCTCCTCCGTGACGGTATATTTCTGCATGTCGATGCCTGGCTCCTGATAGCCCTGCAGGGTGAAGTCGATGAGCAGAAAGTCCTGCTGGTCGCCCTGATAGTCGTACATGTACACCCTTCCTTCATCATCCTCACGATAGGCTCCGAAGTACTTCGAACCATAGCTCCAGCTGTCCGAGCAATACATCTTCATATACGTGCGCCCGTCGATGACGGTGTCGCCCTTCAGCGTGTAACTTCTGTACGAGATGCTCTCTTGGTAGAGCTTTCCGTCAGGACCAGGTTTGTCGAGATCCTCGAAGTGATGGTATGCGTAGTACCAAGTCTTGCCCTGCACCAGCATGGGTTGGCTGGGAGCAGCGTTGCCGGCCGTCAGCATGCCGGCCAAAGCGATCAAGAGGAGTAATGTCTTTTTCATATCCAATGACGTTTTTAAGTTTTGATGCTGCAAAGATAGGCAAAAAACTTCAAACACCCAAACTTTCCAGTACACAATACGTACACAGAAGAGAAAAATGGAGTTAAGAGTGAGGAGTTAGGAGTTAGGAGTGAAGAGTGAAGAGTGAAGAGTGAGGAGTTGTTCGGGACGGCTGATGAGGGTGGTGGCGCCATGAGCCAGGAGGAAGTCGCGATCGCGGAAGCCCCAGAGGACGCTGATGCAGGGCAGGCCGGCATTGGCGGCTGTCTGGATGTCGACATCGCTGTCGCCCACATAGACGGCATCCTCGCGCTTGGCTCCCAGCAGACGCAGAGCCTCGTCGACGGTGTCAGGGGCAGGCTTGCGACGGATGCCTGCAGCCTCGTTCTCGCCGATGGCCACCTCGACCTCAGGGAAGAAATGGGCCACGAGCTGACGGGTGGCCGCCATCATCTTGTTGCTCACCACTGCCAGCCGGCAGCCACGCTGACGGAGTGCGAGTAGCGCCTGGCTGATGCCCTCGTAGGGACAGGTAGTGTCGAGCGAATGCTCCATGTAATACTGTCGGAAGGCGGCAAAGACCTGATCAAACAGCGGGTTCTGCTGCCCGTCGGGTACGGCTCGCTCCATCAGCCGTCGCACGCCGTTGCCCACGAAGCGGCGCACAGCGTCGAGGTCGTGCTCAGGCATGCCGTGCAGGCGCAGGGCGTAGTTCACGGCTGAGGCCAGGTCGCTCAAGGTGTCGAGCAACGTGCCGTCGAGGTCGAAGATAAAAGTATTGTATTTCATGAGATGTTACCCTAAGAAGAACAAACTGACGCCCACAACGGAGATGACGGCTCCCAGGACGGCGCGCCAGGTGATGCGCTCGTGGAAGAGCCACTTCGACGGCAGGAGGATGATGATGGGCGTCATGGCCATCAGCGTCGAGGCGATGCCAGCCGCCGTATACTGGACAGCCATCAGCGAGAAGCCCACGCCAACGAAGGGTCCGAAGATGGTGGTGGCCGTGGCTGCAGTGAGTCCCTTACGGTCGTGGAGCGCCTCGCGCAGGGGTTGGAAGCCGTCGCGCAGCCAGAGCAGCAGCGAGAAGCCCACGATGCCTGCGATGCAACGATAGAAATTGGCACTGAAGGGCACTATCCACTCAGGCATGCCCTCCACCGTCAGGTAATGATCCATGCCTATCTTGCTGAGCACCAGGCCCACGCCCTGACACACGGCAGCAGCGATGGCGAAAAGCACCCCACTGAGCGGCAGGCGCAGCGACACCCTGTGGTGCTCGCCTCGGCCCAATACGGAGATGCCGATGCCCAGGAGCGTCACCATCATCGCCACGATGCTCATGAGGGTCATCTGCTGTCCCAGCGTCACCCATGCCATCAGGGCTGCCGACAGCGGCGCCAGCGTCATGAACAGCTGCCCGTAGCGCGAGCCGATGATGATGTAGCACTGGAAGAGGCAGAAGTCGCCGATGACATATCCCACGAGTCCTGACAGCAGCATCCAGCCCTGGGCCTCGGGCGAGGCTCCTGGCGGCAGCGGACTGCCCGTCACCACAGCGAAGAGCACCAGCGACAACAGCAGTGCCATCGCCATGCGCAGCACGTTGAGCGTGAGGTTGCCCAATCGCTTCGAGCCAAACTCACTCAGCAGTGCCGTCGCCGTCCACGAAAACGCCACGCCTATCGATATCAGTTCACCTATGTACGTCATTTGCGCTGCAAAGGTACGAATAAGCGAGGGAAATGCAAAGGAAAATCTCGTTTTTCTTTGCTTTTCCGAGCGTGAGTACCTTCGAGCGTCAGCTCAGAGGTACGAATAAGCGAAAAAAGGTCAACGGTAAGAATATATGAGAATAACCAACTAATTAGTAACAACTTTATAACTTCTGATCTTACCGTTAACCATTTTGCGAACAACGTTGACACCTCGCCGAGGAGCAGACAGCCGCTCACCGCTGAGCGAATAATAAGCCGTGGGAACGCCAGTGGCATCAACGTCATACAATCCCAAGTCGTCGCCTATCTCACCAGTGCGAATGAGCGACACATCGTCGATGTGGCACCAGGCATTGGCTGGAGCGTCGGCAAAGAATCCCACCTCCACCGATCCGCCCTGGATGGTGACATCGTCCATCACCACCTTGTGCCACTTGCTGTCGCTGTAGGGCATATCCACACGAGCCGTGTCGCTGCCCACCTTGGCATACATGTAAAGAGTGTTGAATGCCGATCCGCTCTTCACATAGCAGGTCATCGTATAGCGGCCATCAGGCAGAGGGACATGCGTAGTAGAGGAGATTCGCTGATAGACCACACGCGTAAACGCTTTCTTGTCCTGAATGTTCAGACATTTATTGCCCATCACGGTAGCACGGTCGCCACTACTGTTGTTGGCATTCAGCTGAGGAGAGTTTTCGTCGCCTATCGCCACCACGTTACCCTTTCGCACCACCGTGGTCCAGCCGCGCAGGTAGGCCTGTGACGGCTTGTTGGCACTAGGCATGAAAACACGGTCGGCATCGAAGCTGAAATTCTTGACGTAGTTATTGTTCTCACCTACCCACCATCTGCCAGTCTCAGCATCGAGATGCCACTCGCTGAGGGAGTTGAAATAGGGTTTGTTGTTCACGAACGAGATGGGGCACCACTGGTTATAGCCATTGCCATTACCAGCAAAATCAGCCCAGCGGTCGCCACAATAGATGACCGTCTCCTGCTCTGAGCCATGGAGCGTATAGAAGAATCCCGTCTGAGTGACATGTCCGTAGTCATTGCCAGAGCCAGGCATCACCACCATGCTGTTGGTAGGGGTGTAAGGCCCATAGATGCTCGATGACTCCAGATAGTAGACATTGGATGCATTCCATCCATAGAGGTCGCTGCCACAGACGTAGTATTTGTTCTTATACTTGAACATGCAGTTGCCCTCGCGGCCAGAGCCCTTGTATATCTCATGGCAGTCGAGCAGTCCGATCTTGCCGTCCTTCAGGCCTATCTCCGACAGATAGATGCGCGACCGTCCCTTGCCATAGCTGTAGCACAGGTACGACTTTCCAGTATCGGGGTCAGTGAAGACGGTCTGGTCGCCCGTATTTGGTGTGCCGATGATGTTGGTCATGTCTATCTGGTTGTGCTTGGTGTAGTTGCCTGTAGGCGAAGAGCAGGTGGCCACCAGCACGTTGTCGTTATACTGCACGAGGAGGGCATATTTCTTGGCCTCAGGCACATAGGCCACGCCCAGGCGCCCCACCCAGTAGGCCCATCCCAGGGCCGAGGGGGTGAGCACATTGCGCACGAAGGTCCAGTTCACCAGGTCGTCGCTCTGATAGCAGCTGACTCCCACGAATCCTGTGTCTTCTTTCTTTCCGTCAGGATTGGCACGATAGGTCTCTGCACCTTTGTAATGCACACCATACCAATAATAATGTTCCACGCCATTAGCGTCAGGGAAGCGGAAAATTCCGCCTCCCTGACTGTAGATAGGAGTTCCCTTGGTTGTGTTCCAGAATGTGTCGTTAATGATTTTATTGTCAGCTGTTAGGGAACAAGTGGCCATGAGGCCTATAATGATAAGTAGTTGTTTCATACGCTTTTACCAGATACTGCGGCTCATCTGCA
>JAEEGJ010028667.1_pt1 | contig 11053 bp, 6 predicted proteins | sample 8958761 | NCBI WGS metagenome assembly JAEEGJ01 (sample SAMN16246546, study PRJNA631951) | gut metagenome | biome: gut microbiome; feature: rumen; material: RS-attached | host: Bos | place: Iran: Karaj | collected 2018-10
TATTGTCGAGTACAGCCAGAGCATCATTAAGGCGCCCTAGGCATTTCAGGGCATCGGCCTCGTCAAGGCGGGCCGACGATAACGAGTCAAGCGAAAGCACTCCGTCAGCCATCTTGACTCGCTGGCGGGCATAGTAGAGCGCTGAGTCCAGCCTGTACTTGCGGTAATTGAGAAACAGTGTGTGGGCAAGTTCAAAGCGACCCTCCTGATTGGGAGCATTCTCATACATCTTCTTGTACCGCACCAGATGCTGCTGCAGTTGCTGGTCATAGTAGGCGCTGCTGTCGATGACGGCATCAAGCATTTTGAGCAGCGAGTCCACGTGATAGCGCTCGCCGGCATGAGCCACGGAGCAACACATGCATAGCCATATCATTATGGCTATCCGCAGTATTGACCCGGCTCGCATGAGTGGTGGGATTTAGTATTGTTCGTTCTCGTTGGGGAAGTCGCCACTCTTGACGTCGCTGATGTAGTTGCCCACGCTGTCGATGATCTGTTCGCCCAGGTTGTTATAGACGCGCAGGAACTTGGGTTTGAACTCGCGGTTCAGGCCCAACATGTCGTGGAGTACCAGCACCTGGCCACTGCATGCACCGCCACCGCCGATGCCGATGGTGGGTACGTTGATGCTCTGGGTGACCTTGGCGGCCAGCGTGGCGGGAATCTTCTCCAGCACAATGCCGAAGCAGCCGATTTCGGCCAGCACCTTAGCGTCGGCGAGCAGGCGCGTAGCCTCGGCTTCGTCCTGGGCACGGGTGGAATAGGTACCGAACTTATTGATGCTCTGAGGCGTCAATCCCAGATGTCCCATCACGGGAATACCTGCCCGCAGGATCATCTCGATGGCGGCACGCATCTCACGTCCGCCTTCCAGTTTCACGCCATCGGCCCCGGTTTCCTGCATGATGCGCACAGCATTGCGTTGAGCCTCCATGGGGTCGCCCTGATAGGTGCCGAAGGGCATATCCACGATGACCATTGCACGCTTGACAGCACGGACTACCGTACGGCCATAGACGATCATGTCGTCAATGGTGATGGGGATGGTCGTGGCGTTGCCCTGCATGACGTTGGAGGCGCTGTCGCCCACCAGAATGATGTCGATGCCGGCCTGATCCACCAGGGTAGCCATTGTGAAGTCATAGGCGGTAATCATCGCGATTTTCTCTCCCGCCAGACGCATATCGGCAATACGCTTTGTCGTTACCTTGCGGGGGTCGGAAACTGTATAGGTTGACATAATATTCAGTGTCGATTTTAAATGATGTTTTATAAGTGGGTGCAAAAGTACTCGTTTTATAGGCAAATATCAAAATTTTACAGACGATTAAACCAAAAAAAACTTAAATAGTCAATTATATCGGTTTTTATTGCTAATTTTGACGCCAAATAATCAACTATCAATTTTAATTAATCTAGAAAATGAAGAAGTTTTTAATGACTCTTTTGGTGGCAGTATTTGCTGTTGGAGCAATGTCTGCACAAGCCACCAAGGCCCCCAATAAGGCCAAGCAGGAAATTGTTCAGAAGAAACACGAATGTAAAGATCACAAGGACGGTCAGGCTTGCAACAAGCCCGCCGATCAGCAGTGCCCCGACTGCAAGGCTAAGGCAGCTGCTGCCCAGAAGCACGAGTGCAAGGAGGGTAAGCAGTGCGACAAGGCTGCTGGCATGAAGCATGAGTGCAAGGAAGGCAAGCAGTGCGACAAGGCTGCTGCTGACAAGAAGGATTGCTGCAAGGACAAGAAGATGGAAGGCAAGAAGTGCGACAAGCCCGCCGACCAGCAGTGCCCTGACTGCAAAGAGAAGGCTAAAAAGAACTAATCATTAGGCCCCCGTCAAGGCCAAGGCTTGAATCTACGATTAAGCCTTTAACGCTATCCCTGATTTCAGTTAATGAGGTCAGGGATAGCGTTATTTTTGTAAGGATGGTTACTGAAAACAGTAGTATTATCAGATGGATTGAAATTTAGATTTCTTAAGTAATGATAAAAATGTAAAATACTTATTTTCATATAGTTAGGTTGTTTGGTGAGCTTGATTTTTTTTAGACTTCATTTTATGCGTTCATTATTTATATAATTTTGTGACAAATGCTTATTACAATTAACTGTAAAAAACTGTCACAAAATGAAAAGATTCTCAACTTTATTCAGTCTTGCCGTTGCCGTGCTCATGATGAGTGCATGGAGCGGTAAAGTTTGGGCACAGGATGCGCTGCCGATGACAGCCGGCACACCGCAGGTGACCCAGGATTTTGACAGCATGTGGGACAGCGATGCCCAGGCAGCGACGCTGAACATGCCGCAGGGCTGGCGTATTGAGCGCCAGATGAGTGCGCCCCGCACGGTGGGTAGCTATGCCACGGCTGCGACCCAGGTAATGTACACTGGCGGCACAAGCCTGGCCAGCAATGCCAAGAATGGTACCTGGAATTTTGCTTCCAGTAGCGTGCCTAGTGACTGCTCGGTGGGCGGTCTGTCCACCACGGTTGATGGTGGTACACGCTGTATCAACGTGATGACTTGCCTGCACAATGCGGGCGATGAGGCCATCACCAAGCTGACCCTCGGTTATGACATTGAGAAGTATCGCGACGGCGACAACGCCGCCGGCTTTGCAGTGCAACTCTACATCTCGACCGATGGTGTGACGTGGACGAGTGCCGGTGAGGACTTTTATACTTATTTCGCTCCCGATGCCGCCACCCAGGGCGCTGCTGTCGTGCCTATCAGCACTACTGCCATTGACGGCAAGCAGCTCAAGGTGGACCTTGCTGCAGGTAATGACCTGTACTTAGCATGGAACATCAGTGTAGCTAGCGGTACCAGCCCCAACAAGGCGATGGGTTTGGCTATTGATAATGTGGTGATCGACGCCACCTTTGCCTCGCAGGACCAGTCATGTTACATCTATGTGGAAGACGTCACCAAGTGGAGTACCATGTACATGGCTATTGATGGTGGTGCAGCCGAGGCTGCTGCCAGCAGTGCCGTGGTGAACGGTGTGACCTATAAGGTATGGTCGCTCGACATGGACGGTGCCGACCATGTGCTCCTGTTTACCGACAACACGAGCAATAGCCTGAGCACCAATATCACAGCCAATCGTGACTACTACCTGTGCCTTACTAAGGATGAAGTAACTGAAATCACTGACCCTCAAAACTATGAAGGCTATATTGACCCCTCACGTCCCCCGTTTGTAGCATCGGGCATCTACCTGCGCGGTGAAGTGAACAGCTGGGGTGCTGTGACCGACTGGGAATTCAGCGACGAGGGCAATGGCACCTATGTGCTCTATGACAAGACGCTGAGCGGCCAGTTCAAGGTGGCTGACTCGGGCTGGACCAGTGCCTGCAACTACGGTAGCAATGGCACGAGTGTCCAGGTGGACGTGCCCTACAACCTTGTGCTGGGTACCAACGACAACATTTCTTGCGGTGGCATCACCTTCGTGTGCAAGCGCATCGTGCTCAACATCAATAACGGTGCCGCCACCTTGTTGCTTGAGAGTGACGATGATGACACGGGCTTGACTGCGGTCTATGTTATCGGTGACAACAACGGCTGGAATTACATGGATGCCTCGGGCAAACTGGACCTTGTGGATGGCAAGACCTTTAAGGGTCAGGTGACGATGCCTGCTGTGGGCGACGGCTACAGTCACTGGCGTATCTACCAACGCCTGGGTATGGGCGGCGTTTGGGGTGCCGAGAGCGACCTCACCGGCGACAACACGAGCGGTACGCTCGTCAAGGGTGCCACTGGCAAGGTATCGACCGCTCCGGGTACTTATGACGTGACCTTCAACCTTGCCACGGGTGAATACACCCTCACGCTGGCAGCCTCCACTCCGACCACGATGACGCTGCAGCCTGCCGACGTCGTGCTCGTTCCTGAGTTGCCCGAGCAAGTCAAGGTACTCTCGCTGAACAACAGTCTTATCTATTATAATGACCAGGATGCTGTGTTCAACGGTATTGCTCAGGCTATGGGCAAGGATGCCAACTGGACCAAGCACACCCTGCTTGGCAAGTCTCTACTGACGCACTGGGAAGAGGGTGATGGCGTGGCCGAGGATGGTAATCCTGGTGCCAAGATGCTTGTACGTAGCGAGGCTTGGAGCCACATTATCCTGCAGGAACAGAGTTCGCTGCCCCGCACCAATATCGAGACCTTCCGTGCCAATGTGAAGCGTTGGGTGGACTACATCCGCGAGTATTGCCCCAATCCCAATGCCATCATCATCGTGCCTGTCAACTGGGCTTACAGTGGTGACTGGGAGAATTACACCGCCTTTAATGCTACGTTCGTCAAGAACTATCAGGATGTAGCTCTTGATTTGGGTGTGACCCTGTGTCCTGTGGGCGTCGCCTATCAGGAAGTGTATGACCTGGAGGGTAGCGCTGGCACCCTCACTTGGTTCCTTGATGACCGTCATCCGACCCTCAAGGCCACTTATATGGCTGCTGCTATGGAATACGGACTCATCTACGGTGTTGATCCCATGGATATCACATGGGCTCCCAGCGGACTGAGTGCTGCCGATGCTGCATCCATGCGTGGTTATGCCAGCCGTGCCTTGAACGGCTTTACTAACTATGTGGATCACACCGCAGGTCAGGTTCACTACAAGGTTACCGTGCGCGACCAGTTCGGTATGGAAATTGAGGCTCCCGAGCCCGTAGTGATGACTTTGAGCGATGGTGGTGACATCGATGCTGCTGGCATTTTCACCAGCAACGGTACGAATGGTGAGTTTAACGTGACCGCCACGATGGGTAATTTCACCCAGAACGCAACTGTCAAGGTGGCTACTGCCGAGACCGAGGTTGTGACCTATCCCGCTATTGAACTCAATGAAACCACGCTGAGCGCTAGTGAGAACTTTGACTCCATGGGTGATGAGGCAACTGCCTCCCTGCCTGCAGCTTGGCGCATTGACCGCATCCTCACTGCACCGCGCACCGTGGGTCGCTTTGACCAGGCCGACGAGCAGACGATGTACAGTGGCGGTGTGAGTCTGCCCAGCAATGCCAAGAACGGTACCTGGAACTTCGGTGACAATGCTGGTAATGACCGTGCGCTGGGTGGCATCTCGACTGGTGTGGCTAATGGCACACGCTGTGTCAACGTCTATGCCCACCTGCTCAATACTGGCAAGAAGGACATTGAGAATGTCAACATTACCTACAACGTTGAGAAGTATCGCAAGGGTAACAACAGTGCGGGCTTTGCCGTACAGCTCTATTATTCTATCGATGGCCGCAACTGGACGAGCGCGGGTAATGACTTCTATACCTATTTTGCTCCTGACAGCGAGACGGCAGGTTATGAGACCGTACCTGGCGAAACTGTTCCCGTGAGCGGTGTGCTTGGCACCAAGCTTTCGCGCGGATGCGACCTGTATCTGGCGTGGGATATCAGCGTGGCCAGTGGCGATGCAGCTCAGGGTGCCATGGCGCTGAGTATCGATGATTTCAGCATCAAGGGTGAGCTGCCCAAGATTCCTGCTTCGCAGCATTACATCTTTGTCAACGACTTGACGGGTTGGGATGCCCTTGGTCTGTATGCATGGGGTGACAGCGAGCTCTTCGGAGCTTGGCCTGGAGAAGCCAGCGTGGGTGATTCCATTATCAACGGTTTCAACTACAAGGTCTTCTTGCTTGATACCAACAGCGGCAATTATCACTTGATTTTCAACAACTGGAACAACGGTTTGCAGTTGCCCGACTATGACATCGTAGCTGACCGCGACTACTACTTCACGGTTACTACCCAGTCGGTAGCAATGCGTGGCGACGTGGATATGGACGGCCAGGTGAAAATCAACGATGTGACTGCACTCATCAACTACTTGCTCTCGGGTGATGCCTCTGGAATCAGTGTTGAGGCTGCCGACTGCGACCTGGACAACAATGTCAAGATCGGTGATGTGACAACGTTGATCAATTACTTGTTGTCGCAACAGTGGTAAGAATAGCATTAGGCATTATGCTATGTGAAACAGCCAGGGGGACGCCCTTGGCTGTTTTGTTTGAATGAACAAGACAAATGCTATAATTTGCCACGAAGATATAAAAAGAGTTATTCGTGGCAAAATATAAGCTATAATTTGCCACGAATGGGTAAAAATCGGCCTTCGTGGCAAATTATAGCTTATTGGGCTGGATGTGATTCTGCTTATGAGTTCTTGGGTCTGACATGCTGGGGGTATAGTTACAAATTTCCTTAATATTGTTCTAAAATGCGTTAATGGGTTGTGCAGTTGGACAAATTGTCGTAATTTCGCACTGTAAAACGAACAGGAGGCACTATTTCACGATGAAAATAGGGAATATAGATTTGGGCGAACGCCCCGTGATGTTGGCACCCATGGAGGATGTTACTGACCAGTCGTTTAGGCTCATCTGCCGTGAGCAGGGGGCTGATTTGGTCTATACTGAATTTGTCAGTGCCGATGCGTTGATTCGCAGCATCGAGCGTTCCTTCCAGAAGATGGCGATAGCTCCTGGCGAGCGTCCTGCAGCGATCCAGATTTATGGCCGCGACGTGGACTCAATGGTCGAGGCAGCACGCATTGCTGCTACCGCCAAGCCTGATTTCATCGATATCAACTGGGGCTGTCCTGTGAAGAAAATTGCCGGTAAAGGAAGTGGTGCCGGCATGTTGCGCAACATCCCGTTGATGCTTGAGATTACTCGGGCAGTGGTCAAGGCCGTTGACTTGCCAGTGACGGTAAAGACACGCCTGGGATGGGATCATAACAGTAAAATCATTGTGGAACTTGCCGAACAGTTGCAGGACTGCGGTATCGCTGCCCTCACGATTCACGGCCGCACACGTTCCCAGATTTATACGGGTGAGGCCGACTGGACCCTCATTGGCGAGGTAAAGAACAACCCTCGCATGAAGATTCCCATCATCGGTAACGGTGACGTGACCACGCCGCAGCGGGTGAAGGAGTGCTTTGACCGCTATGGCGTTGACGGCGTGATGGTGGGCAGGGCAAGTATCGGTGCCCCTTGGATTTTCAGAGAAATGAAGCAGTTCTTGCTCACGGGAGAAGTACCGGTGATCAGCAATGAGGAAAAGATGGCATTGGTGCGTCGTCAGATTGATGAGAGCATCGACCGCATCGACGAGTATCGTGGCATTCTGCACATCCGTCGCCATCTGGCTGCCACGCCCCTGTTTAAGGGCATTCGTAACTTCCGCCCGACACGCATCGCCATGCTGCGTGCCGACACGCGTGCCGAGCTTGATAGCATCCTGGATCATATTGAGAAGAATATTTTACCTTATATTGAATATCAAAACGAAGAAAGCATTCATGAAAAGAGTCTTGATTAGTATCATATTGACAGTAAGTGTGTTGCTTTCTGCAAATGCGCAGACTAAACACCATGTGGTCAAGGTGAGTGATTTCAACCGCCTGACCGTCATTGACAACATTAATGTGAACTATTGCTGTAATCCTGACTCAGCCGGACTGGTTGTGTTCAACTGCTCGCAGGAAATTGCTGATGCGCTGATTTTTTCTTATTCCAGTAACGGTCGGTTGAGTATTCAGATGAATGATGACTTTGAGAAATTGAAAAATCTGCCTGTCCTGACGCTTTATTCATCAACGCTTGAGGAGGCCGAAAATGCAGGCGACAGCGTCCTGCGTGTTTCAAAGTTGCCACCACTGAAAAATTTCAAGGTAAGGCTCACCGATAATGGAAAAGTCATCGTGCGAGGAGTGCGTGCATCACAACTTGAGCTGCAGATATTGAGTGGTAAGGGAAAAATTATTGCCGACGGCTCCTGTGATGACTTGTCATTGCGACTGGTGGGAACGGGCGAAATACAGGCCGACAAAGTGAAGGCGACCAATGTCTCGTGTCGCATCATGGGCACGGGGTCGATGGGCTGTGACGTCAATGGTGGCGAGCTCAAGGTGAGTGGCAGTGGCACGGGCAAGGTCTATTACAAGGGCAACCCCAGCAAGGTGTCCGTCCGTAAACTCGGTACCATCAAGGCTATCCCGATGGAATAAAACAAGTGCCGCTGATGCGGCACTTTGTGTATGGGTCTAGGGGTTCGGTTTTTTATTTTCGTCTGGAGATGAGATATTGGATGAAAAACTGTATCTTTGCATGATTCTTGAAAAATCAATCAACAACATAAACTTAAAAAATTACTTTCTTATCATGTTCAGTAAAGAAACTTACATCGGTCGTCGCAACGAGTTAAAGAAGCTCGTGGGCGATGGCGTGGTTTTGCTTTTCGGCAATAACGAGTCACCGTGTAACTATCCCAACAATGCCTATGGTCCATTCCGTCAGGACTCGTCATTCTTGTACTACTTCGGCCAGCAGCGCGATGGGTTGGTGGGTGTAATCGACATTGACAATAACAAGGAAACACTCATTGGCGATGACATCGATATCGAGGATATCGTGTGGTATGGCTCGGTGGACAGTGTGGCCGACATGGCTGCCCAAGTGGGCGTGGCCAATTCAGCTCCCATGAAACAGTTGCAGGTCATCTGTGACGAGGCCAAGGCCAAAGGTCGCCGCATCCATTTCCTGCCGCCTTACCGCCACGACACCAAGATCCAGATCATGGACCTGCTGGGCATTCATCCCGATAAGCAGGCGGAGGCCGTGTCCCACGACCTGCGCATGGCGGTCATCAACATGCGTTCGGTCAAGACGGCTGAGGAGATCGTTGAACTGGAGCGTGCAGCCGAGGTGGGCTACATGATGCATACGACTGCGATGAAGCTTATCAAACCAGGTGTGACCGAGAAATACATTGGCGGCCAGATTGACGGTATCGCCGAGAGCTATGGCGCCAAGGTGAGCTTTGCCACCATCTTCTCGCAGCATGGCGAGATCATGCACGGCAATCCCTCGATGGCTCCCCTGGAGGCCGGCCGCCTTGCCCTGTGTGACTGCGGTGCCGAGTCGATGGAGTTCTATTGCAGCGACAACACCCGCACAATGCCCGTTAGTGGCAAGTATGACCAGCGTCAGCTCGACATCTACCGCATCGTTGAGGAGTGCCACGACCTGGCTCTGGGTATCTCCAAACCCGGCATGAAGTACTTTGACGTACACATGGCAGTCTGCCGCCGCATGACCGAGCGCCTCAAGGAACTCGGGCTGATGAAGGGCGACGTGGATGAGGCCGTTGCAGCCGGTGCCCACGCCATGTTCCTGCCCCACGGACTGGGTCACATGATGGGTATGGACGTGCATGATATGGAAGGTCTGGGTCAGATTTATGTCGGCTTCGACGAGGAGACGCGCCCCAACCTCGAACAGTTTGGCACCAACTGCCTGCGCATGGGACGCCGCCTGCAGGAAGGTTTCGTCGTAACCGACGAGCCAGGCATCTACTTCATTCCTGCCCTAATCGACGACTGGCGCGCCAGCGGACATTGCGCCGAGTTCCTCAACTTCGACATGCTGGAGACCTATAAGGACTTCGGAGGCATCCGCATCGAGGACGACATCCTCATCACCGCCGACGGTTGCCGCTTCCTGGGCGAGAAGCGCATCCCCTACCATCCCCAGGACGTTGAGGATTTCATGGCAGCCAACTAAAGTGGCACCAAGCGGGGGAGGAGTATGATTTGTCCTTGAATTATATTCTCAGGTAGTATCAACGCCCCCGCCGCTCACGCGGCACCCCCTCTTATCGCTCCCCCTCCTCTGCCCTTCGGGCACCTCCCCCCAGGCGGGGGAGGAGTTGGGAGTTGCTAATGCCCTGATTGACAAATAACAAATTCATCGAACTCGCGTTCTACGAAGATAACAGAAGGACAACCCATCAAGAGTTGTCCTTCTGTTGTTATCTGTATTCTTTTTATGAAGCGCCTTGTCGTGATCAGTACTGCTCGTCGGCGTTGGGGAAGTCGCCAGTCTTGACGTCGCTGATGTAGTTGCCCACGCTGTCGATGATCTGTTCGCCCAGGTTGTTATAGACGCGCAAGAACTTAGGTTTGAACTCGCGGTTCAGGCCCAGCATGTCGTGCAGCACGAGCACCTGTCCGCTGCATGCGCCACCGCCACCGATGCCGATGGTGGGCACGTTGATGCTCTGGGTCACCTTAGCGGCCAGCGCGGCGGGAATTTTTTCCAGCACGATGCCAAAGCAACCGATTTCGGCCAGCACCTTGGCGTCGGCCAGCAGACGTGTAGCCTCGGCCTCGTCCTCGGCGCGTGTGGCGTAGGTGCCAAACTTGTTGATGCTCTGCGGTGTCAGGCCCAGGTGACCCATCACGGGGATGCCGGCACGCAGGATCATCTCGATGGCGGCACGCATCTCGCGACCCCCTTCGAGCTTCACACCATCGGCGCCCGTTTCCTGCATGATGCGCACGGCGTTGCGCTGCGCATCCATGGGGTCGCCCTGATAGGTGCCGAAAGGCATATCCACGATGACCATCGCGCGCTTGACGGCCCGCGCCACGGTGCGTCCATACACGATCATGTCGTCGATAGTGATGGGGATGGTAGTGGCGTTGCCCTGCATCACGTTGCTGGCACTGTCGCCCACCAGGATGATGTCGATGCCGGCCTGGTCCACCAGGGTGGCCATCGTGTAGTCATAGGCGGTAATCATCGCGATTTTCTCGCCGGCGAGGCGCATGTCGGCGATGCGCTTGGTTGTGACCTTGCGGGGGTCTGATACGGTATAGGTTGACATGATTGTTATTGCGTATTTGTCTTATTGATAATGTTACTCAAACGGCTGCAAAAGTACACGTTTTAACTACAACATTCAAATTTTGAAGCGGTATTAAACCAAAAAAAACTTAAAACGTCTAATAATTCGGTTTTTATTGCTATATTTGCCTGCTGGAATATAACATATCAACTTTATAACGATTTATAAAAACTATGAAGAAATTCTTATTGACGCTCGCAACTGTGGCATTTGCCACTTGCGCAATGATGGCTCAAACGCCCGTAACCAACGTAGATCAAGTAAAAGCCGCTCCCAAGCACGAGCAGTGCCAGGGTCACAAGGACGGTCAGGCATGTAATAAGCCT
>JAEEGJ010028672.1_pt1 | contig 11051 bp, 8 predicted proteins | sample 8958761 | NCBI WGS metagenome assembly JAEEGJ01 (sample SAMN16246546, study PRJNA631951) | gut metagenome | biome: gut microbiome; feature: rumen; material: RS-attached | host: Bos | place: Iran: Karaj | collected 2018-10
CGAGTATTTCGAAGTGGATGGGGATAAAAGTGCCCTCAACCAGCTTTGCGAAACACGCATCCAGGGCGGTGCCACACGCACGAACCCATTGAAGTCGCTGGCTATCTATGCCAACAAGCGTTTTGACGCTAACCAAAAACGTTTCTCTTACGAATTCTTCCCCGACCAGAAACCCGGTCTCACGGAATTCAAGAGCCTCGTGCTCCGCAACTCGGGCAACGACTTCGACTATCTCTACAACCGCGATGCCATCATGCAGCGCGCCATGGCAGAGAACGCCGACCTGGACTGGCAGGCATGGCAACCGGCCATCATCTACATCAACGGCAAATACCGCGGCATGCTGAACATCCGTGAGCGCTCCAACGAAGACAACATCTACACCAACTACGACGGACTGGAAGACATCGACCTGTTCGAGAACTGGAACGAGCTGAAGGAAGGCACGTGGGATAACCTGAATGCCTTCAAGAACTTCTATGCCGAACACAACCATACGCTGGAAGAGTATGCCAAGTGGATGGACTGGGAGGAGTTCCTGAACCTGATGATTATGAACCTCTACTTCGACAACGAGGATTTCCCCTGTAACAACATCGTGATGTGGCGCCCGCGTACAGAAGAAGGAAAATGGCGCTGGATAGCCAAGGACACCGATTTCGGACTCGGACTTTATGGTGCCAGCGCTAGCTACAACACGATTGCATGGGTGAACGAAGACGGTTACGACAACGACCACAATGGTTGGGGAAACGAATGGTCGGGCACCCGTCTGTTCCGCCGCATGATGGAAGACCCCGACCTGAAGCGCGAGTTTACCGACCGCTGCGCCATCTACACGGGCGACTTCCTCAACGAAAAGGGAGTGCGCGCCATCTGGGATCCCATGTACGAGATGATTAAGACCGAGTATCCCTTCCACCGCGAACTTTTCAACAAATGGTGGCCCAACTACGCAGAAGAGCTGGGCAATGCACGCAACTGGCTGAAACAGCGCGATAAATGTTTCCTTAATTACGTCAAGGATTACTACAAACTTGACTCGACTATTCCGATGACCATCAACGCCGGCCAAGAAAATGTCAATGCTGCCATTACCTTCAATGGCGTAAAGCTGACAAAAGGGGTGTTCGACGGAAAGTACTACAAGGGACGGAAGGTGACGCTGAACAGCACACCCGCCAGCGAACAAGTCGTGGGCTGGACTGTTATCGTAGTAGCCGCCAGTGGTACCACAACAACCGAATACAGCGGTCCATCCTGCTCGTTCGACATGCCGTCGTGTACCAAGGTTATCGTCAATGCCAAGCTCGGCGCTACCGACGGTATCGACCAGCAGTCGCTGAGGAAATGGACATGGCAGATTAGCGACAACCAGCTGCAGCTGAGCAACATCCCCGCCAGAACCCGCGTTGCACTCTACGACCTGCAAGGCATCCTGCTCTCAGAGGCAGAGGGAAATGAAAGCGAGATCACACTCCCGCTTACCCCACAGCGCGCCTATGTGCTGAAGGTGGGCGGCGAGAGCATCAAGATAAAACACTAAAAATCCAATTCATTATGAAAGACAAGACACCAACCCCGCACATCGGAGCCAAATTAGGTGAGATTGCTGAGACCGTCATCATGGCGGGCGACCCCCTGCGTGCCAAGTTCATGGCAGAACGCTTTCTGGAAAATCCCGTGCAGTACAACAACGTGCGCGGAATGCTAGGCTATACAGGAACCTACAAGGGCAAGCCTCTCTCTGTGCAAGGACACGGCATGGGCATGCCTTCGATGGGCATCTATTCGTATGAACTCTTCAACTTCTTCGGCGTGAAGAAAATCATCCGTGTGGGCTCTGCCGGAACTATGGACCCCGATCTTCACATTGGCGACCTTGTCTTTGCTCAGGGTGCCTGCACCAACAGCAACTATGCTGCCCAATACCAGCTGCCGGGCAATTTCGCCCCCATTGCCGATTTCGGGTTGCTGCGCGCTGCCGCCGAGTGTGCCGACAAACTGGGCCATCGCTACAAGGTGGGCAACATCTATTCGTCTGACGTCTTCTACGACGAGAATCCTGCCACACCGAAATGGCAGCAGATGGGCGTGCTGGCCGTAGAGATGGAGGCAGCTGCCCTCTATATGAACGCTGCCCGCTGCGGAGCACGCGCACTGTGCATCTGCACCATCAGCGACTCGCTCATCACCGGCGAAGCCACCACTGCCGAAGAGCGCCAGCTGGGATTCACCAAGATGATGGACGTAGCCTTCGGCATCGTTTAATCGTCACACGACATACAAAAAAACAATTCGTCCGCAAGAACTTGAAAGAGTCTTGCGGACGAATTGTTTCTATATATATAATAAGGTGAACCTTATTTCTTGGCTACTTCAACGTCGGTTTCCTTAATCTTTCTACCCATCACGAGGTAGGCAACAGGAGAAGCGATGAAGATAGAAGAAAGCGTTCCGAATACCACACCGAGGATCATGGCAAAAGCGAACGAGCGGATGCTGGCACCTGCAAGGATGAAGATGCAGAGGAGCACGATCAACGTAGAGACAGAGGTGTTGATGGTACGGGCCAGTGTCTGGTTGATAGACTCGTTGAAGAGCTGCTGCTTGTCCTTCTTGGGATAGAGACCGAGGTTCTCACGGATACGGTCGAACACCACCACCTTATCGTTGATAGAGTAACCAATCACGGTAAGGATAGCACCGATGAAGGTCTGGTCGATTTCCAGCGAGAACGGCATCCAGCCCCAGCAGAGTGAATAGAGGCCGAGCACGATGAGCGTGTCGCAAGCCAGAGCCACCACAGAACCTACAGAGAATGCAACGTTGCGGAAACGGAGCAGGATGTAGAGGAAGATGGCGATAAGGGCGATGATGACCGAAACGATAGCACCATAGGTGATGTCCTTAGCCACCGAAGGTCCTACCTTCTGAGAAGAAATGATGGAACCGCCTTCGCGCACATCAGGATTCTTGAACGCCTCAACGTTAGCCTGGCTGACGAGGCCGTGCTTCTTCAGTGCGTTATAAAGGATGGTCTCGCACTCGTCGTCGGTAGTGGGCGAGTTAGACTCAATCTTATAGTTCGTAGAGATACGGATGGTCTTACCGTCGGTACCGAGGGCAATGGCCGAAGTGTTGCTTTCGGGATAAGCCTCGGCAATGATAGAACGGATTTCCTCAGGCTGCACGCCCTTCTCGAATGTCACCACGTAGTTACGACCACCAGTGAAGTCGATGCTCTGGCTGAGTCCGCGAACTGCAAAGCTGATGCAGAAGATGACAGCAGCAATAGCCATGGTTACGAAGGTCTTCTTGTAGAACGACATGAAAGGAATCTTCATGTTCTGCATCAAGTTCTTCGACAGCGGAGTGGTGAAGGTGAGTCCGAGCCACTTGTCGTGCTTGTGACGGTTCTCGTAGATGATACGGGTCAGGAACACAGCGGTGAAGAACGAGCAGAAGATACCGATGATCCAAGTGGTGGCGAAGCCCTTCACAGGACCTGTACCGAAATAGAGCAGGATGACACCGGTGATGATACTCGTCAAGTTAGAGTCGAAGATAGCGCTGAATGCGTTGCTGTAACCGGCCTTCAGGGCATTCTTGATGTCCTTGCCGTTACGCATCTCTTCCTTGATACGCTCATAGATAAGCACGTTGGCATCCACGGCCGTACCAAGCGTAAGCACGATACCGGCAAGTCCCGACATGGTCAGAGCGGCCTGGAACGAAGTAAGAATACCGAGCGTGAAGAACAGGTTCACGATAAGGGCGCAGTTGGCCATCATACCTGGGATGAGACCGTACATGGCCACCATGTAGATCATCAGCAGGATGAAGGCGATGATGAACGACCAGATACCCTGCTGGATTGACTGGGCACCCAGCGTAGGACCTACCACCTCTTCCTGTACGATACGTGCAGGCGCAGGCATACGACCCGACTTCAGCGTCGTGGCCAGGTCTTTGGTGTCTTCGATAGTGAAGTTACCGGTAATCTGAGAGTTACCTCCAGAAATCTCGCTGTTCACGCGGGGAGCTGAATAAACCACGCCGTCGAGGACGATGGCAACAGCCTTACCCACGTTAGCCTTGGTGAGCTGTGCCCAACGGCGTGCACCGTCGCTGTTCATGCTCATTGAAACGCTGGGACGGCCCGACATCTGCTCGAACTCATCCTTGGCATCCACGATGACGTCGCCCTCTAACGGAGCGCGTCCGCTGGCCTCGGTCACCTTCAGGGCATGCAGCTCGAAGACGTTCTTGCCACCGGCAATCAGGTCGGTTGGCTTTGCACTCCACACGAGCTTCACATCAGAAGGCACCACCTGCTTGCCCAGGTCGCCAAAGAGGATGGCGTTGATGGCAGCAGTATCGCGAACGTTGGCCAGACCAACCAGGCTGAGCTGGTTGCCCATGGTCTGCAGTCTGGAGAGCAGCGGATGCTGCTTCTGTGCAGCCTCAATAGCCTTATCGTCGGCAGGAGCAGCCTTGTCGGCAGCCGGCTTCTTGTCGTCCTTCTTCACCTCAAACTTCGGCTTAGCAGCCTCAGCCTTGGCAATCTCTTCCTTCACGGCAGCAGTGTCAACGGCAGCGGTGTCTTTCTGCTCGGGCTGGCCGATATTGGCGGCACGCTGGTCGAGCTGAGTCAGATAAGGCAGCACCTCGTTGCTGTTGTAGGTCTCCCAGAACTCAAGGTTGGCACTACCCTGAAGCAGTTTGCGCACGCGCTCCGGCTCGCGGATACCCGGCATTTCAACCATGATACGGCCCTGCTGGCCTTCAAGTTTCTGGATATTTGGCTGAACCACACCGAACTTATCAATACGGTTGCGCACCACGTTGAACGAGTTGTCGATGGCCGACTGAACTTCAGCACGAAGTGCAGCCTCCACCTCACTGTCGGTGCTCTGTGTGCTGACCTTGCCCTTCAGCTGCTGAGTGGCGAAGATTTCAGCCAGGCGATGGCCCGGAGCATTCTTGTGGTAAGCATTGATAAACAGCGTGATGAAATCACTCTGACTGGTTTCCTCTTCCTTCTTAGCCTCCTGCATAGACTTCACGAAAGCCGCGTCGGTCTTGTGGTCGGCCAAAACCTCTACCACGTCGGGTACAGAGATTTCGAGGATAACATTCATACCGCCCTTGAGGTCGAGGCCGAGGCCAATCTGGGTCTCAAGGCATTTCTGGTAAGAGTAGACACCCAGATACTTCACAGAATCCTTATAGTCCTGCTGTGCTACCGGGTCTTTGATCTTTGCTGCCTGAGAATCAAAGTAGCTGGTGGCTGCAGAGAAACTCAGGTAGAAGATGCTTGCGAGCGTCAGAAGGACGGCTACGCAAATTACGATACCTTTGTTTTGCATTTTATTTGTTATGTTATTTAAATAATTATTTCTTATAAATGCACAAAATAGCGTGCAAAGATAGTCATTTTTCGCAACTTAACGAAATTTAAGGGCAATAATTACACTATTTTTGTGTTTTTCCCTGCATTTTCAAGCTGCAAAGCATCGGATAATGGTCACTTGAGGTGGCATTTGCGTCAACTTTGCACGTGCAGGGCACGAAATGGGAAGAGCAGAAAATGTGGTCGATACGCACATGGATGGCATTGCGGAAAAACGTCCATCCCAGTCCGTTGCCCGATTCGCGGAAACAGTCGGTAAGCCGTTTCGACATCTCGTAATGGGGATAGGAAATGGGCGAGTCGTTGAAATCACCGCACAGGATGACCGGCACCCCTTTGTGGGCCTTGAGAAATCTTGACAGGGCTTTCACCTGACGGGCGCGCTTGGCATTGCGGGCACCCAGTTTCACCAGCAGCCGCTGCGACTCCTCGCGCGACACTTCGCCCTTGGCAGCGCCGTGAACCATGTTCTCGAAATTGCTGCGCTCCTTGAGCGAGAGCTGCGCCGACTCCAGATGGTTGTTCACAAAGATTACCTCCGTGCCATTCACGTCCACATAGAAGGCCACGCTCTGACTGCAACCCTCCTCAAACTCAATGAGTTCCTTCTTGCGGATGGGGTATTTGCTCAGCAGCGTCACACCGCTGCCCGAATAGCGCAGATACTGCGACGACACATGGGGGAAGCGGTTCCCCACCCTGTCCAGCTCTTTCTCCCTGAGCGTCACCTCCTGAAGACAGGCCACATCGGCATCGCAGTTCGCCACATAGTCGAGCGCTCCCTGCAAGCCGCCGCCCCGCTTGCCGTTCTCGTCGGCCGAATAGCCGGCCACGTTGTAGCTGATTATCTTGAGGTTAGGCTTCTCTTCTGTCCCGAGATTCAGGGGGAAATAGGTGCGCACCGGCGAATAGGCCAGCAGGAAACCTGCTATCGGGACAATGGTCCGCTTCAAACTGAACAGCGCCCAGAATATCAGGAAACAGAGATTGAGCACGACGAAGACCGGGAATATCAGTCCCAGACACGACAGCACAGGATGCACCGTGGGGTCGAGCCTGTCGCTATACCCCACCAGTAGCATGAGTATGATGGTAGCCACATTGGCTCCCACTATCATGTTGACTGTAAACTTCTTAAGTCCCTTCAATCCTTAAACTTGAACTTTATTCTACTTTCCCGCGTCGAAGAGCTTTTTCTTCTCCTCCTCCGTCAGACTGTCGTAGCCGGAGCGGCGGATTTTATCCAGAATCTCGTCTATTTCTTTCTGAGTTGCCTGCTTATGCTGGTTATACTGCCAGTCCTTGTCGCTCTCCGTATGGCTGTGCGCTCCGCCATCACCGGCATTCTTGTGCGAGCGTTTCTCCCAGTTGTTCCTCAACCGGTCGAAGAACTGCTGTCCGCCGGAACGCCCGTAGCCGCTGCCGCCGCCCGGATGTTTCTGCCAGTAGCGAATCATCAGGAAACCGAAAAGCATGCCGCCAAGATGGGCAAAATGGGCCACGCCGTCGCCCGATGTGCCAAGGGCCGAGAACAGTTCGATGGCCACATAGGCCAGAATAAACCACTTCGCCTTGATAGGTACGGGCAGCGGGAATATGAAGATGCGCTCCTCGGGGAACAACATGCCGAATGCCAGCAGTATGCCGTAGATGGCACCCGATGCACCCACCGTGGTCAGCTGGTTCAGATAGTAGTCAACGGTGACGCTCACTCCGTTCAGATTCACATAGTCGTAACTGCCCAGATCATCGATGACGAAATACGAGATATACTGCACCAATTCCTGTATCAGACCGGCACCTATTCCGCACGAAATGTAATAAAAAAGGAATTTCTTTGGTCCCCACACATTTTCCACCACGCAACCGAACATCCACAGGGCAAACATATTAAAGAAGATATGCTGCAGTCCGCCGTGCATGAACATATAGGTCAGCAACTGGTAGAGGTGGAACTCACTGGCCATGAAGAAATGCAACCCCAGCACGTCGTTGAGGTCGATGCCTCCGCGCTGGAATACGAATGTTGCCACAAACATCAAAACGTTGATGATGAGCAGGTTTTTCGTTATGGTTGGTATATTCCGCATACGCTTTTGGTGTTTCTGTTTTTGAAATCTTGTTTTAACGCCGAAAGCGCCAAAACGACGCTTTCGGGTGCAAAAGTACGAAAAATATCCGTTATTTCACACAAAATCGGCACGTTAGATACTATTTTTCGTTAATTTCTCAATTTTTTTTGTTTTTTTGTTTGATTTGTGAAATGATTGCAGTATATTTGCGAAGAAAATCTGGATAATTCATTTTTTAACATTAATAATTCAACAAATTTCTAAAACTTATGAACAAAACAGAATTAATCGAGAAGATCGCTGCAGGCGCAGGTCTGACCAAGGCAGATGCCAAGAAGGCATTAGAGGCTACCACAGAAGCTATCAAGGGTGCACTGATTGCTGGTGAGAAAGTTCAGCTGATTGGCTTCGGTACTTTCAGCGTTAACGAGCGCCCCGCTCGCGAAGGTATCAACCCCGCTACAAAGCAGAAGATCCAGATTGCTGCTAAGAAGGTTGCCAAGTTCAAGGCTGGTGCAGAACTGGCTGAGGCTCTCTAATCTGATTGTAAAAGAAATTCATAAAGACCCGCAGGCTTTCCTGCGGGTCTTTTGTTGTTTGCGGAATACCGAAAAAAGGACTGCGCCGGATGTTCGGCACAGTCCCCTTTTTTCTTTTCTGCCCAGCGGAATCAGGGCTGCTTGCCAATGTAGGCCAGGATACCACCGTCCACATAGAGCACGTGGCCGTTTACGGCATCAGAAGCATGAGAAGCCAGGAACACAGCGGGGCCACCCAGCTCTGAAGGCTCGAGCCAACGTCCGGCAGGAGTCTTGGCGCAGATGAACGAGTCGAACGGATGACGGCTGCCGTCCGGCTGACGCTCACGCAGAGGAGCTGTCTGAGGTGTGGCAATATAGCCCGGGCCAATACCGTTGCACTGGATGTTGTATCCGCCATACTCCGAGCAGATGTTGCGGGTGAGCATCTTCAGACCACCCTTGGCAGCAGCGTATGCGCTGACCGTCTCGCGGCCCAGCTCACTCATCATCGAGCAGATGTTGATAATCTTACCTTCCTTGCGCTCCATCATCTCGGGAATGACGGCCGAAGAGCAGATGAACGGACCAACCAGGTCGATGTCGATAACCTGCTGGAACTCGGCGCGCTTCATCTCGTGCATCGGGATGCGCTTGATGATGCCTGCGTTGTTCACCAGGATGTCAATCTGACCAACCTCCTCGTGAATCTTCTCCACGAGTGCCTTCACGGCATTCTCGTCGGTCACGTCGCACACGTAGCCCTTCACGTTCTCGATGCCAGCCTCTTTGTAGTTGTTCAGACCACGCTCCAGGGCAGCCTCGTTAATGTCGTTGAAAATAATGGTCTTGATACCAGCGCCTACAAAAGCCTTGGCGATGTTGAAACCGATACCATAGGAAGCGCCTGTAATCCAGGCATTCTTTCCCTCAAGTGAAAATGGATTTGCCATAATGTTGTTAAGTTTTTAAGATTTTAAGTTTATAAGTTTTTTGAATATCAATTTCCAGCTATAAATGAAATCATAACTCTATCTCAAGTCTATGATTTCCGAGAAATCCTGGTCGCCATAGTCAAGGTTCTCACCACCCATGCCCCAGATAAAGGTGTAGTTGTGGGTGGCAGCGGCAGAGTGGATGCTCCATTCGGGCGAGAGCACGGCCTGCTCGCCGCGCATCCAGATGTGGCGCGTCTCCTGCGGCTCGCCCATGAAGTGGCATACGGCCTGGTCGCCGGGCAGCTCGAAATAGAAGTAAGCCTCCATGCGGCGCGAGTGCACATGTGCCGGCATCGTGTTCCACACGCTTCCGGGAGCCAGTTCCGTCATTCCCATCTGCAACTGACAGGTGGGCAGCACCTGGTTCACCAGCATCTTGTTGATGTCGCGCTCGTTCGACATCTCCAGCGAACCCATGTGGGCCACCACCGCATTCTCTTTCGTCACCTTCTTGCAGGGATAAGCCTGATGAGCCGTCGTGGAATTGAAGTAGAACTTGGCAGGTTTCGATGCGTCGTCGCTCTTGAAAACCACCTCGCGGTCGCCACTTCCGATATAAAGTGCCTCCTTAAAGTCCAGATGGAACGACTCGTCACCAACGATGACCTCCCCTGCTCCACCCACATTATAGATACCCACTTCGCGACGGGTGGTGAAGAACGGTGCCTTCAGCGGGTCGATGGCCTCGAGCCGCAGGGCCTCGTTAACGGGCATTGCGCCTCCCACCACCATGCGGTCGTACATCGAATACACCATGTTCACCTCGTCTTCGGCAAACACACGCTCAATAAGGAAGTCACGGCGCAGTCTGGCAGTATCATAATGCTTGGCATCCTCCGGATGGGCGGCATACCTGATTTCAAAGTTTGTTTTCATTTTCGATTTGTTTTGTGTGCAAAGATACGAAAAAACGAGGGCAGAACAAAATAAAATCATTTATTTTTTATGCCGAGTTCAAGTATCTTCGCTATTCGATAGCAAAGATACAAAAAAACGAGAGCAGAACAAAATAAATCTATTTATTTAAGTTTGATTAATACTTCAAGGCCGCACAATCATCAGACATTGAAGAATTTAGAAGAAATTTTCGTAATTCACATAAATATTGCTGCGCCAAAGGGTCCTGCCAATATTAACGTTTGTTGGGGATTCAGCTTCCGGTTTTTAGATTTATAACATTTAGGGGGTAATTTTGTTTCGGTTTTGAACATATTGTGCACGGAAGTGGCGTAATTTTGCAACGGAATAAAGATATAAGATGCACAAGGGAAAGATGCTATGTGCCCCATTGCCTGACTGGAGCAAAAGCGGGCAATAGGGATTGCGCGAAAAAAATCTAGAGAAATTGTTCGAAAAGATAATGATTTGAAGAAATTTTTCTAGAAAAATTTTCGCAAAAGATAGGGTTTTGTTTCGGGTTGCATAATTAGTTGATAATCAAATAACAAAAAAAGAAGGAATTTATGAAGTACAAAATTGTTAGAGAAAACAAACCGACGCTGAAGAACTACGGTCGATATAAGGCCGTGGCGATGCACTTCCAGACCATCGAGGCAGAACAGGTGGCACAGGAAGTGCAGGATAACTGCTCGGCAAAGAGATCGGATGTGGAACTGGTGCTGGGCGAATTGTTGGAGGTGCTGGCAAGGCATCTGAAGCAGGGCGACCGAGTACGACTGAAGTACATCGGTCTGATGAAATTGGAACTGGATAGCGAAAAGGTGGATTCGCCAAAGGACTTCGACCCCGCCAAGCACATCCGTGGCGTGCGGCTCCATCTGCTGCCTGAAAGCAGGCGCGGACGAAAGGAACTCTACGAGGGCATCTCGCTGGAGAAGTTTAAGGGATGAGATGGGAGTTTGGGAGTTTAGATTTAAACTTAACACAAAGACACAAAGGCACGAAGACTCTAAGGTCATCATAAAAAATCTCTTGAAAACTTCGTGTCTTTGTGTCTTTGTGTTCCATTTAATTCTGAGCAGGGGCAAAAGACTTCCTGGAAAAAGAATCCGCCAGCAACCGAATGCTCAGTTACTGGCGGACTTCT
>JAEEGJ010028673.1_pt1 | contig 11051 bp, 7 predicted proteins | sample 8958761 | NCBI WGS metagenome assembly JAEEGJ01 (sample SAMN16246546, study PRJNA631951) | gut metagenome | biome: gut microbiome; feature: rumen; material: RS-attached | host: Bos | place: Iran: Karaj | collected 2018-10
TACGGAGGTGAGGCCGAACATCGTGGGATCAAGACAGATTTCCTATGTGTTTGTAAATTGCCGCGGTGAAATGCTTTCCAGAAAGGGAATATGGAAAAACTTCCAGGCATTGGAACAGAAAAGCGGTGTTCATGCCAAGGTTCATACGCTCAGGCATTCGTTTGCTACGCATCTTTTGTCTGGCGGTGCTGATTTGCGTTCTGTTCAGGAGCTTTTGGGACATTCGGATCTGTCAACCACACAGATCTACACACATATAGACAACGAGCAGCTCAGGGAATATCACAGGGGTTATTTCCCGGGGCATATGAATAACAGCAGGCATTCAGGAGAAGAAAAATGAAAAAGAGCCTTTCAATTGTTTTTTTTGTTTCGGCAATTATGATGTCGATGACTTTGCTTTCTTGCGGGGATACCTATAAATCAATCAAACGCATGCAGCAGATGGAGGAAGGTGTGTCTTCTCCCACAACCAAGGAAGAACTCAAGGAAGCCATAGAAAAATATGACAGGCGGGCAATAGACTTGGTTACAACCCAGGCTCAGGAGGGAATCTGGTGGAAAATCCTGGGAACCCGCTATCTTGACGAGGAAATGTACTCCCAGGCCTACGAATGCTTCCAGAAGGCTGTCTCATATTATCCCGACAACGCAAACCTCTATTTTTATCTGGCCGTTTGTGCAGGTTATATCGCCAACAGCACCATAGACTGGAATGTGGATGCCCAGGGAACAACTCAGGAGATAAAGCTCCGTTATCTGCGTGTATCAGAGGAGTCATATCAGAGGGCTCTTGCCATAGATCCCAAGTATTACAGGGCCATGTACGGAATCGGTGTCCTTTATGTCTTTGCCCTGGAAGAAAGCGACAAGGCCATTCCTTATCTTGAGAATTTCCTGTCAGTTCAGACAAAGGATACGGACGGAATGTTTGTTCTTGCACGTGCATATTACGACACGATGCTCTATGAGAAGGCCATAGCCGTGTATGACAGGATAATCGAGCTAAAACCAAGCGCCCAGAAAGTCGCGGATGCCGAGGCTAATAAAAAAATCGTAACCGATGCCTTGTACTCAAATTAGCGGTTTTATATGTGGGATAGCCTTGATTTAGCGCTTGCATCAATCACATTTTTGTCTCTTAGGGAAAAAAATCTTTTAAAAAATAATCTTGACAGTTTGGACGCTCTTGCTGTAACTTCTATAGAGGATATTTCTTCCATTGTAGGACATCCGATAAAGTCTGCGTCATGGAACGTAAAGGAATGCGTAAGGCTTGCCAAGGCGGCCCAGAAGATAATGGACAGTTTTGGAATTACGGCCTGCGTTCATCGGGACAGTACTTTTCCTGCCATGTTAAGGGAAATGTATGATCCGCCGTACATGCTCTTTTTTCGGGGTAATCCTGAATGTCTTGACAAACTCTCGGTTTCTGTAGTAGGAACTAGGCATATATGTGCAGAAGCTGCAGAAAGCACCAGGGATTTTTGTCGGGATGCGGCTCTTGACGGAAGGCTTGTTGTAAGCGGCCTTGCGTATGGGGTTGACGCGTGGGCTCACAAAGGAGCTCTTCTTGCAGGCGGGAAAGGGATGTCTCAGGTTACTGCGGCGGTTCTTCCTTGCGGTATTGACAGCGTGGTTCCCTATGGCAACCGGAAAATAGCTGAGGCAATAATCAAAAACGGAGGCGTGCTTTTAAGCGAGTATCTTCCTGGGGTTGGGGCAGAACCATGGCGTTTTGTCCAGAGGAACAGGCTTATAGCTTCACTTTCTCCGGCAACTGTCGTGATGCAGGCACCTCCCGGAAGCGGGGCATTGATAACGGCTTCCTTTGCTTTGGATTACAACCGGGAGCTGTATTTTCACGAGTCATGCTTCTGTAATGATGCGGTGGCGTTATCCAAACGGCAGTCTGAACGGCTCATGGCACAAAAGACCAAGAGCGCTCAGAACAAACTGTCTCATTCAGCAGATTCTTATGTTGCTGAAGGGGCGGCTGTAATAAAGAATTATGAAGATTTTGTCCTTGCTCTGGAAAACGGGCAGGGTACTCAGATAAAACAGCCTCAGATGGAGCTGTTTGACCAAGAGAAAAATTGAGGTAAGAGAATGGCTGAGAAAAGTGCTGCAAAAACAAAAACCAAGGCAAAAGCAAAGAGGGTTCTCGTAATAGTGGAGTCTCCTGCAAAGGCCAAGACAATTGAACACTATTTGGGCTCAGGTTACACAGTAAGGGCGTCTATGGGTCATCTTATAGATTTGCCTAAAAGCCGTCTTGCAATAGACGTGAAAGATCATTTTCAGCCGGAATACATAACTGTGCGGGGAAGGGCAAAGCTATTAAAGGAGCTCCAGAAGGATGCCAAGAATTCAACCCAGATCCTGCTCGCATCTGATAACGACCGTGAGGGAGAGGCAATTGCCTGGCACTTGAACAATGCCCTTTCGGAAAAAAGCACCAGTCCGATTCAGCGCATTGTATTTAACGAAATTACACCCGGAGCAATCAAGGAAGCCGTAAAGCATCCGCGTGACATAGATGAGGCAAAGGTTAATGCCCAGAAGGCACGCCGTGTACTTGACCGCCTTGTGGGATACAACCTTAGTCCCCTTTTGTGGAAGAAAGTCAAGAACGGCCTCAGTGCGGGACGCGTTCAGTCTGTTGCATTGCGCCTTATCTGCGAGAGGGAAAAGGAAGTTGAGGATTTTATCCCGGAGGAATACTGGACTCTTGATGCCGATTTTGTAAAGGGCAAGACAAAGTTTACGGCTCAGCTCATCCAATACAAGGAAAACAAGAGTGACCTGAAGAACGAAAAATCAGTTCAGGACATAATCAGGGAAATCCAGGGAAGCGAATGTGTGGTCGTTGACAAAAAGGAGACCGAAAAGACCGTGCGTCCAAAGGCCCCGTTCACCACATCAAAACTCCAGCAGGCAGCCGCCAACCGTCTGGGATTCACCTCAAAAAAGACAATGCAGATAGCCCAGCAGCTTTACGAAGGCATCCAGATCGGTTCAACACGCGTGGGTCTGATTACCTACATGCGTACAGACTCAGTGCGCATTTCACAGACTGCCATTGATGACGTTAGGGGCTGGATAGAAAAGAATTATCCTGATCAGCTTCCGCCAGAAAAAATCGAATATTCCGTTGGAAAGCAGGCGCAGGATGCCCACGAAGCGATTCGTCCGACCTATGTTAAATACACTCCCGACAGCGTAAAGGAATATCTTAGCCGCGATCAGCTACGTCTTTATTCAATCATCTGGGAACGCTTTGTATCAAGCCAGATGAACAATGCCCGCACAAAGACAACCTCTGTTGACATTCAGGCCGGGGATGCGGTTTTCCGTGCTTCTGCCTCAAAGCTCTCCGAGAAGGGCTTCTATTGCGTAATGAAAACCTTGTCATCAAAAGAGGATGTAAGCGGAAATCTTCCTGCACTAAAGATTGGTGAAAAACTGGAAAGCTCAGATTTTTATCCGGAACAGCATTTTACCCAGGGTCCCGCAAGATATACCGACGCATCCATAGTCAAGACGCTGGAAGAAAAGGGAATCGGCCGTCCTTCAACCTATGCACCGATCATTTCCGTGCTTTTGGACAGGTATTATGTGACCCGCGTAAACAGGCAGCTTGTACCGACTCAGCTTGGAAAAATAATCTGCCGTATCCTGGTTGAATCATTCCCCGATGTCATAAACGAGCAGTTTACCTCCGAGGTTGAGGATAATCTAGATAAGGTTGAGCAGAACAGCCTTGTGTGGAACAGCATGATAGCCGATTTCTATGAGCCGTTCATCGCCCAGGTTGACAAAGTGATGGACACTCAGGAAAGCTTGAAGGGTTCTCTTGATGAACAGACTGACAAGGTGTGTGAAAAATGCGGAAAGCCGATGGTAAAGAAGCTAGGCCGTTTCGGTTACTTCCTTGCATGCTCAGGATTTCCGGAATGCCACAATACAAGAAGCATTCCTCTGGCAAAGTGTCCTCGTCCAGGCTGCAACGGTGAGATTGTTGCAAGAAAGACAAAGGGCAGGGGAAAGGAATTCTACGGATGCACAAATTATCCGACCTGTGACTTTATCACTCACTTTAAGCCGATTGACGTCTATTGTCCAAAATGCGGCTGGTTCATGGTTGAAAAATTCGACAAGAAGAACGGAGCCTACAAGAGCTGCATCAATCCAGACTGCGATTACCTGCATTCCGCTGATGGAGAGGCAGAGGACAAATAAGGGGTTCATTAAACCGCTTTTTTAAATACGGTCTTTAGCCGATAATAATTCCGGAGGCTAAAATGGCTCTGGAAGAAAATGAAGTCCTGTCCTTGAAGGATGCCGTAAGTGAGTATATTCTCTACATTCAAACTGTCCGCGCTTATTCCGCAAATACCGTTACAGGCTATTCCGAGGATTTCAAGCATCTGTTTGCAGTAGTACCGGAGGAAACCCCGATAACTGATGTGGACATCCTGATGCTCAGGAACTGCATTGCAAAGATGAGCCGTAAAAAGTATTCAGTTACATCCATAAACCGTTTCATAGCGGCGTGCAGGGGCCTTTTTGCCTATTGCAAGAAATTCGGGTATGTACAGAGCAATGTGAGCCTGGAACTCAAGACCTTAAAGACTCCGAAACACCTTCCAAAATTCATGACGCAGGCCGAGGTTGACGATTTGTGCCGTGAGCCTGAGACAAATGAGCTTTTATGGGAAACCAGGGATAAGGCCCTTTTTGAGATGCTCTATTCGTCTGGCTGCCGTGTGGGAGAAATTGCAGGCCTGTGCATCTCTGATCTGACAAGTGACCATTCTTCTGCCATAGTGACGGGTAAAGGCCAGAAATCCCGCCGTGTCTATTTTGAGGAAGACGCAAGAAAAGCCCTGGATTTATACCTCAAGGACCGTGACGAGCGTTTCCCTGAAGCATCTTTGAGGGGTGGGGCCACAGTGGAACAGGTTTTCCTGAATCAAAAGGGTCTTCCACTTACCGAACATGGAATCTGGTACATAGTGAGCCGCTATACGGGCGCAGAGGGAAGCGGACGACATCTTTCCCCACACGCCTTCCGTCATACTTTTGCAACCGCCATGCTTTCAAACGGGGCAGACATAAGGAGCGTTCAGGAGATGCTGGGACATTCATCCATAAGCACGACACAGCGTTATACCCATGTCACGACAGCAAGGCTAAAGGAAGTTTACGCACAGGCTTTCCCTCATTCTGGAAAAAAAGACTAGATTTTCAAGTCTTTTACGTCTTTTTCATAAAAATTGCTAAAAGTCTTTGCAAAATCCAAAATTTGCATTATCTTATACATTATAGATGAACACTAAAATTCAAGCCCTGATAGACAAATTCCTCAGATCCTGCTGCAATCGTTTTACTGCACACGATATGGCTAAATTCTTCCACAGCATAGGTGTTTCATTCAACGACAGGGAAAGTGCCGAATATCTGGAGAATTGTCCCTGGGTTTTTGCCCTTGAGGACGGAATGTACATGACCAAGGCAGGTGCCTTTACGGGTGAGGTGTTCAGCATAAAGCCCACTACAGAGGAATATGAGCAGGGGGTTATGATTCCCGGTTCCAGGTGCATTCCTTTTGTTGACAGTGAGATGCTTTCTTCATCCCTGGTCTTTTATTCTAACGGCAAGAAGCTAAGGCATAAGACCGGTGTATTTGACAGTGACCTAGCAATAGACATGTTCATAATGTATGGGGAGGAATATGCACCCCAGTATATAGCTGCGGATCCCGCAAATGAATCAATAGACATGGTTTCCCGCGATTTTGAGCTTCCCAATACCGTTCATCTTACAGGTGTTGACTTGACCCCGCTTATTGAAAAACAGAACCTTCAGAAAGGAGACAGGCTATTGTGCTCTGTGGCAGACTGGGATCTGGGACATATAAATGTAGTCATACTGCACGACGGAGACCATACCTTTGACCGCGGTTTTGACGGAAGCGCAAGACTCAACTGGTATCGGGTGCTGGAAGAGTCACTTTTGGAAAGCTTTGAACGTCTAGGACCATGCGGTTCTCTTGAGGAACAGCTGGCGAATGTGTTCTTTGAGAATATGGATACCCTGTGCCAGCCTTTGTGCGGCTCTTTTGAGGAATATCTTAACCGTTACGCTAAAGCTGTGGGCCTTGAGCATTTTGGAGTGGAGACACGCCTGTGGTACAAGGGAAAGGATGTTCCTGCTGTAGGTCCCTGGAATGTAAACGACCTTGATTTCATGGAAAAAAGACGCTATACCCCCGACAAGGTTCTTATACCATTCTCCATACCCGCAGATGTGATGGAGCAGTATGTCGTGGACATGCATTTTAACCGTGCCGTTGACTATAATAAACTTATGGAAAAAATGTATCCTCAGGATTATGTATTCCATAAAGATGAAAAATCTTATATACTATGGCAGATAAAGGATATTGATGATTATATAGGCAAGGAGTACAACTGGTTTGCGGATCAGAAGGCCGGTCCCGTCAGAAGGGAAGCGCTTGAACTTTTTACCAAGGTGAATGCGCTTGTTTATGAGGTGGACTGTTCATCCGAGTCGATAAAGCAGTTTCCTCAGCAGGAGCTTGTCATACTTACTCAGCTGTACAGTCATCTTTACCGGATACTTCAATCTTTCAACGACATCGAGAGTCTGGAGAGGGATGCTGATGCGCTTTTGCTTTCTCTTGACGGAATGGACTGGAATTTTGAAGACATAAGGGGGCCTCTGGAGGCAGCGGTTGAATCCCAGAGGCGCAACAGATTTAAAGTGGTGAAATAGATATGGAGGAACGATAAATGCTTATGGAAAATACCCTTGGCGGGTTGATAAGGAACGGTGGTGTTTTCGCTGATGTTGAGGGAAAGACACCGGAGGAAATATTCAATAAAGTTTGCCGTGAAGTTGTTTTTCCGGAAGGTTTTGACAGGGAAGCTTTGATTACAGAGCTTGTTGAGCGTGAAAAGATTTTGAGCACAGCTGTAGGAAACGGAATTGCCATCCCTCATCCAAGAAAATCCATGGTTCAGGAAGACTCTGACCAGCGCCTCATCGTCTGTTATCTTAAAAAACCGATAGATATGTCTTCTCCGGATGAACGCAAGGTTTCTGTCATGTTCATCCTGCTTACAAAGTCAACACAGTTCCACCTGCAGATTCTTTCCGATCTTGCAAAACTGATTCACCAGGAAGATTTTAGAAAGTTTTTGGATACTAAACCAAATATGGACAGCCTTGTAGAAAAAATCAATTCAATGGTTGTCTGAGTTAAGGAGTAAAAATATGAATATCAATGGTCTTGAAGCCACCGCGCTTTCCGTACGCAGTCTTTCAATGGATGCCATTCAAAAGGCAAAATCAGGCCACCCAGGACTTCCTCTGGGAGCCGCAGAACTTGCAGCCGTGCTTTACGGTGAAATCATGAAGCACAATCCTGCCGATTCTTCTTGGGTAGACAGGGACCGCTTTGTCCTTTCCGCAGGCCACGGTTCAATGCTGCTTTATTCCATCTTGCACATTGCCGGTTACAAGGTTTCCATGGACGACATAAAGACATTCCGCCAGGTTGGTTCTAAGTGTCCGGGACATCCTGAAAAGGGAATCACAGACGGTGTTGAAAATACATCAGGTCCTCTGGGTCAGGGTGTCGCACTTGCAGTAGGTATGGCAATTGCTGAGTCTATGCTTGCCGCAAGGTTCAATACTGCATCACGCAAGATTGTTGACCACTACACATATTCTTTGGTTGGAGAAGGCTGTCTTGAGGAAGGCGTTTCTTCCGAGGCATGTTCTCTGGCCGGTACATTAAAGCTGAACAAGCTCATCGTATTCTATGATGAAAACAAGATTTCAATTGACGGTAACACCGACATCACTTTTGCAGAAGACATTCAGAAGCGCTATGAATCATACGGATGGTTCGTCCTCCGCGGCTCAATGTACAACATGAAGGAAATCGCTGATCTTGTAAACATTGCAAAGAATCAGGACAAGCCGACCCTCATCATCCTCAAGTCAATCATCGGTAAGGGCGCTCCAAAGCAGGGCACAGCCGATGTACACGGTGCTCCTCTTGGTGAAGAAGGCTGTGTAGAGGCTAAGAAGGCTCTCGGACTTCCCGAAGACAAGCAGTTCTATGTTGTTCCTGAGGCATATTCATATTTCGAGGAATACCGCAAGGAATGTGCAAAGGCACAGGCAGACTGGCAGGCAGAATTTGACGCATGGAGCAAGGAAAACCCGGACCTCCGCAAGAAGTGGGATGCATTCTGGGCCGGAGAGGCAACAGGAGATGCAACTGCTCCGACATACAATGTTGGTGACAGCCTTGCAACACGTGATGCTTCTGGAAAGAGCCTGAACTACATCGCAGACCGCTACCAGTGGCTCGTTGGTGGTTCAGCAGACCTCCAGGCACCAAACAAGACAAAGGTTGTTAATGACGACGGAACATTCTCTCCTGCAAACCGCAAAGGCCGTACGATTGAATACGGTATCCGCGAATTTGCAATGAGCCAGGTGATGAGCGGCATTAACCTTCACGGTGGACTTAGGGCATTCGGCGCAACATTCCTTGTGTTCAGCGACTACTTGCGCGGTTCCCTCCGCGTTGCAGCACTTGCAAAGATTCCTAACATCTACATCCTTACTCACGATTCAATCTATGTTGGCGAAGACGGTCCAACCCACCAGCCAATCGAAACCCTTGCAGCCCTCCGCGTTATTCCAAACGTACAGGTTTTGCGCCCAGGTGATGCAGAAGAATCACAGGTTGCATGGGAAATGGCTTTGGAATCAAAGGACCACCCGGTTTGTATGGCATTCAGCCGCCAGGCACTGGTTGTTTACGCAAAGGAAGACAAGGACTGGCAGAAGAACGCCCGCCGCGGTGCATACATCGTACAGAAGGGAGCAGACACTCCGGACATTACAGTTCTTGCAACAGGCTCAGAAGTGAACATGGCACTTGAAGCCGCAAAGAAGGTTTCTTCAAAGAAGATCCGCGTTGTTTCTGTATTTGACCTTACAAAGCTTTCCAACGACGAAGCCTTGCAGAAGGAAGTAATCGGAGGAGCAAAGCGCGTTGTTGTTGCAGAAGCAGGTTCCCGCATGGGATGGGAAGGCTTTGCAAAGAAGTCCGACCTCTTTACGCTCAACGACTTTGGCGAATCTGGACCTGCCGCAAAGGTTGCAGAACACCTTGGCTTTACAGCAGACAAGCTTGCAGAGCTTTTGGCAAAATAAACTTCTGACCGGAGATTTGGCCGGTTAAAGCAAAAGGCCGCTTCTTTGTAGAGAAATCCTGTAAAGAGGCGGCCTTTTTGTTTACTATAAAAAATGCCAGTCCACCCACCAAGCACGGCCTGGATTGGATTACAAAATTGTATCCGGGCAATATTCTGTTTACATAGGAACACGGTGTTTTTTTATGCAAGCACGGCCGGGATTGTAGGGGAGGCGAAGCCGTTGCTACTGGGCGAGGTCCCTGAGCTTGTCGAAGGGCCGACCCCAGTAGTAATGGAGCCGAAAGGCGGCTCTCGCAACGAAGTTTCAAGCGACCCCGGAAAGCCCTTTGCAAAAAAAACTGCCGCAAAAAAATTCAGCAAATATTCGCTTTGTTGCATAAAGACCAAAATTCTTCTATAATACACCCATGGTTCGTATCTACGTAGAAAGAAAGGCCGGCTTTGCAAACGAAGCGGCGCGGATTTATTCCGAAATAAGCGGTTTTTTGGGAATTGGTGGTGTTACCGGTGTTCGTTACCTGAACCGGTACGATATAGAAAATGTTTCTGACGCTGTTGCAAAATCGGCAGCCACACGCATTTTCTCCGAACCCCAGTCGGACAATGTTTTCTTTGAAGATTTTGAAGTGCCCGCAGGTTCAACTCAGATTATCTGGGAATACCTGCCCGGGCAGTACGACCAGCGTGCGGATTCTGCAGAGCAGTGCCTTAGCCTTTTGCGTGAAGGCCTAAAAGGTTCCGTTAAGGTTGGCACAGAACCTCCCCGCGTAAAATGCGCAAAAATCGTTTTGCTTAGCGGAAACGTTGCCGCTAGCGACGTAGAAAAAATTCAGCACTACCTTATAAACCCGGTGGACAGCCGTTTGGCAGGTTCAGCAAAGCCAAAGACTCTGCAAATGCAAACCCATGTTCCCGGAGACATAGAAATTGTAACAGGCTTTATCTCTTTGAACGAAAAGGACCTTGAAGCCTACCGCAACCAGCTTGGCCTTGCAATGGATTTTGCAGACATCAAGTGGATGCAGGATTACTTTAAGAAGATTAACCGCGACCCAACCATTACGGAGATCCGCGTTCTTGACACTTACTGGAGCGACCACTGCCGCCACACAACATTCAACACGATTCTTAAGGACATTCAGATAGAAGACGGTCCTTATGCAGACCTTTTCCGTTCAAGCTACCAGCACTACACGGACATGAGGGCAGACCTCTACGCAAACCGTCCGGACAAGAAAGTAACCCTTATGGACATGGCCTGTATTGGTGCAAAATACCTTCGTGCCCACGGCGGCCTAAAAGAACTGGAAGTTAGCGAAGAAAACAACGCCTGTTCCATTTACATTGACGTTCATTATACAACAGATGCTTCCGGCAAGCCCTTGGCAAAAGAAGAAACTGAACGCTGGCTTCTTGAATTTAAGAACGAGACCCACAACCATCCTACAGAAATTGAACCCTTTGGTGGTGCTGCAACATGTATTGGAGGAGCAATCCGTGACCCGCTTAGCGCACGCTCTTGGGTTTACCAGGCACTCCGCGTAACAGGTGCGGCAGACCCAACAGTTCCTCTTAACCAGACCCTGCCCGGAAAGCTCCCGCAGATGAAGCTTACCCGCGAGGCTGCCCAAGGCTTCTCTTCTTACGGAAACCAGATTGGCCTAACCACTGGCCAGGTTGCAGAAGTTTACCACCCAGGTTACCTTGCAAAGCGCATGGAACTTGGTGCGGTTATTGCCGCTGCCCCAGTTGACCTTGTTCTGCGCGAAACCCCGGAAGCCGGAG
>JAEEGJ010028674.1_pt1 | contig 11050 bp, 7 predicted proteins | sample 8958761 | NCBI WGS metagenome assembly JAEEGJ01 (sample SAMN16246546, study PRJNA631951) | gut metagenome | biome: gut microbiome; feature: rumen; material: RS-attached | host: Bos | place: Iran: Karaj | collected 2018-10
TCTCATTTCTTCTTCCATTTTTAATAAATCTCCTTACAGAGATTTATTATACAACACAATCAACAAAAATGTTTACACGCGTTGATATTTTTATAAAAAAAATTTATTTCCTCCTGAGGGGCGGACTGCCCTTTTTGGTAGGAGGGGCAGTCCGGGTGTGTTATTGTTACTGTGCTATGTATGATACCGTTACGGTACCAACTGCATCTGAAGAAAGATTCAAATACAATCCGTTTTCATAAACTGCATTAATAAAATCTTCAGAAGTAATTATTCCAACATAAGCACTGTCATCAGCAGACCAGCTTAAGCTAAGGTATGTACTTTCTACATAGGTATTCTGAGCACTGGCACTTACCCACCATTCAGAAGCAGAAGTCAGTTTTACTGCAACTTTTAATGTAGAAATTGTAAGCCCTTCTAAATCAGCAGCTTCAATAACCTGAATATATGCGGCATCAGCTGTAAAGGCCTTGTCTGTAACAATATTGTTATATTCCCCGGCAACATGAGTGAGTGTATTAGACCATACTTCTCCACTATAGCTGTACCATTTGTTTGCTTCTGTATTTCCTGCAGAAATAGAAATTGTATTTCCTTCAGAATCTTTTACAAGAGGCATTGTCCAGTCAATATAGAATTCACTTGTACTTGCAACAGAAAATGTTGCAGAAGCACCGTCAGCAGCAACAGTTACAGTTGGAGTTACAGTTGTATCATCAGCCCATTCAGAACTTGAATTAGCCCAGGCTGTTGAATATTTAAGTCCTGTTACTGAACCGCCAGGAATTGTGAAGCCTTCAAAATTGATTGTAAAAGTTTTTGAAGCAACAGCGGCTTTAACTTTTATGCCGTCTTCGCCAAGGAATCCGTCTCCACTTGTTGCGCTGTAGCAGAAATATACAGGGTTTGTTTCAACATCAATCTCATTACCATCAGAATCTTTTACTGTAATAACGATATTATTAAACCAGTTGTAAGAATTTGCTTTTTCTTTTTCAAGCTTTGCACTGGCTGTACTTTCACCTGCAGTATAAATTGCTTCTACAGTCTGATATAAAGCTGCAGTGCTTTCGCTTTCTTCTTTTCCTTCTGCGTAAACAGTAATGCTATTTGCCTTTTGTGCAACAGCATCTTCAAGAGTGATTTTCAAATTGTAGTAAGGATCATAAACATAAACATTAATATCAATACCGTCATCTGAATCTGTACCGTCGTTGAAGTTTACACTTACGCTTGTGTCGGACATTGTTGCAGCTGCGGAAATTTCAAAAACGCCATCACCTTTATGAGTGATTGTAAGGCCTGCCTGTGTAAATTCAGCTTTTGTTTTGCCTTCAGCTTTTACAGTAACACTTTCACCTACGTTTACTGTAACACTATCACCAGCTTTTAGAACTTTTACCCCAGAAGCATCTGTAGGATTTTCAAGTGCTGCGCTATCTTCTTCATCTGCAGATTGCGCACAACCAGCAAAAGCCAGGGCAAACACGGCCATAAGTGCCACGAAGCCACAATGTAACTTTTTAACGTTTTTCATTTTTTCCTCCTAATAAATAACGTTATTAATTTCTTGTTTACACGTGTTGATTCAGCTCCAAAAAAATGCAATCAAATTGTGTAATTTACACGTGTTGATTACATTTTAATAATAACACAGAATTTTTCATACTGTCAAATAAATTTTTATTTTTTATGAACTATAAGAAACGGTAATTGTATAAGTCACTCCATCAGGAATCCATACTGTAAGTCCGTTTTCTTTTAACGCGCTCAAGGACTCACCGCTAAAAGTTGCCGTACCAACACTATCGGCCCAATTAACTACAGGCCACGAAGAACCTGCCCCACAACTAGGACCACCGCTGCCAGCACTATCAACTGAAGATTTCCAGACAAAAGTGACTGTAACAGTACCGCCCGATATAGAACTAAAGGCATCTGCCTGTAAGAGCAGCGCATTAGCACCGGTTCCTGTTACATCTTCCTCATAAGGAAATTCCAGGCTGTCAGTATCTTCAGAATTTGTGCCTGTAACATTAAAAACATCCAGACTGGACAAGGCCACCGCAGAAGAGTCGAACATTCCCCATTTGTAGTTACCGTATAAATCGCCACCCCAGGCAAAAACTCCAATTCCACCAGAAGCGGCAGTTTCTTCGATAATATGACGAATTACATTTGCCTGATTCTGGACACTTCCCTTTATATAAGATGTAGAACCGCTGATTGCTGTTTCCAAATCTGAATAAACAGAAGCAGTAGAAGGATCAATCATGTGCTGATATGTATAATTCTGCGCAGATTTTGAACTTTCATCTTTCCAATGAGAAGAACACTCCACAACCATAACGTCTTTAGAAAAAGTATCTTTCAAAGTAGAAATATTGTTTTTCAAATCAGAGATTGTTCCATGTCCACTTTCCCAAGGATAATAAGAAATTCCGATTATATCGTAATTCACACTGCTGATACGGTTAAAGAACCATGATAAATCACTACCAGTAGACGCCAGATGAATTACAACCTTTATGCTGCTGTCAAAATTGTGAACCGCATCTGCACCAGCACTCAGATACGAAACAAGATTTGTTGCAGGAGCTGCACACCCGCCCGCGTATGCAAAAGTACCGGTTGCAGTGTTATCGCTTGTGCTTGTTCCGCCCGTTGCAAGTAGCATGCCAGAATTGATTTCGTTTCCAACCTGCACATATTTTGGAGTAATTCCAGCCTGAGTTTTCATTACTTCAAGCACGCTGCTAGTGTAATCACTCAATGCAGAAGCAACATCTGATGCACTTTCCAACTCTTTCCATGCAGCAGGAACAATCTGCCGTCCCGGGTCTGCCCAGGTGTCGGAATAATGAAAATCCAGCATTAAATCAAGTCCGGCTTCTTTTACACGCTTTGCCATACTGATTGTACGGTCTAAATCGTTCATGCCTGTATTAACAGTCGAAGAAAACTGCGTAGGGTCATTCCAGATGCGCAGACGAACCGTATTTATTCCGTGATTTTTTAAAATTGCAAAGAAATCTTTTGTTGTACCGTCGGTATCGCGCCAGGATATAGATTTTTCAGTTTCGTAAAAATCTACCTCAGAGGCATCAAAACCGCGGATAAAGTTTTCATCAAGAGAAACAGAAATTGCATTTACAGTAATTGAATCTTGAGAAACAAGTTCTGTAGTTCCAGTATTTTCATCATCTTCAGTATCATCTGATTCATCATCTTCTGTGTCATCAGCTGCTGGAGTATCTCTTGTTTTATCTATTGCAGCCGAATTTAAATTGCAGGATGAAAGACACATACAAGTAATTGCAAAAGCCACAATTGACCCAAGAAGTACCCTTGTTTTTTTCATATCCGCTCCTGATTTTTACTGAATATTTTTACTGAATATTAAATACAGCAAGACTTGCAAGTGGCTTTCCGCTACCCGCAAACATAGAATTCCATGCCCCCAGGTATTCGCCTCCCCACTCGAACACGCCGATTCCGCCATTTTTTACTGTTACATCGATAATTGCACGCACAATATTAGCCTGATTCTGTACAGAAGCAATAATTTCGCCATCTGCATTTGTAAGAATACCCGCATAAACAGTGCCATCTGCATTTACAAGATTTGCAGTGTACTGTTCAGAAAGAACGTCATTTTCTTCAGAATATTTGTAATGAGCATTAGTTTCTGCAACCAGAACATCTTTTTTATAAGTTTCTTTTATTTCTGCAATTTTTGTTCCCAAAGAAGCAAGAGTTCCATGACTAGCCCACTCCGCATAATAAGAAAGACCTACAATGTCGTAATCAAGATCCGAAAATTTTTCAAGATAATTCAATGGATTATTACGCTCAATGTCTGTAAAATGAAGCATGATTTTTGCATCCGGGCAAGCTGTACGGGCAGCTTCTATTCCAGCTGCAAGGTACTTAAAATAGTTTGTACTGCAAAAATCACCACGGACAGCATCGGCTGCGGCAGTGGCATTTTCGCTGGAATCTAGTGCCTTATGCTTCAGCATTCCGCTGCTTATTTCGTTTCCAATTTGAATCATGTCCGGTTCAGCTTTCGCAGCTGTCATTGCCTCAAGAACTTCTGTTGTATAATCACTAACTGCCTGTGCCATCTGGTCAGAAGTTGTATAGTTAAGCCATGCTTCCGGAATTAACTGTTTTCCTGGGTCTGCCCAATAATCTGAATAATGAAAATCCAGCAGAACTTTGTGTCCAGCTGCCTTTGCCCGAACAGCCTGAGCGACGACTGTTTCTTTATCAGATTTTCCTGGAACAGAAGGATTTTTGCTTGAATAAGGATTGTTCCAGACTCTTAAGCGTACCCAGTTTACGCCAAAATCATAAAGTGTTTCATAAAGGTCGCAGTCGTTACCGGAAGTATTTTTATAGTTTGCAGACTGTTCTGTATCAGCAGATGTATCAAATCCCCTTATAAAGCTACTTTCCAAATAAGAATCAAGAGGATTAATTACAACTGTTGTGTCATCTATTGTGCAGGAAATTGAACCTGCAATTCTTGTTTCTGAATCAGACGGATAAGAGGGAATATCTGAACAGGAAACCATAATTAAGGCACTTGCAAACATTGCCGAAGATAAAAGTGATTTAATCATTTTATTTTTTTTCATTTCTTCATTCTCCCTTGTTATTTTACTGTGTATGAAAATCCATTCTGGAAATTCAGTACAATACTTCCGTGATTTTCACTTAAGGTTGAAGCTACTGCATCTGGAATAATATCTGATGCAAAAATACCTGCATCCCAATGAGCAGAGAATATTGCGGCAACATGAACTTCATCTCCAATAACTATTCCTGCCTTTGCAAGTTCTGTCATAGGAATGGCATATTCCATAAAGCTAGAAGAAGAATTGGCAGCGGCATCTACTGTTACAGCAGCAGCCGTGGTTGTATCGCTTTCTACCCATGCACCCACTTCATTACTCTGAGGCTTGTGATACATGTAAAAATCAGGTTTTCCATGTGCAAGACTTTCGCGGCCAAATGTTACTGAATCTGCAAAATTGAATTTTTCCTTTCCAGTTGCGTATGCAATATCAGAAGAATGGTCTTTAGAAATCATAAAAGCAAAACCGTCGCTCCAAGATGAATTTAACGAGCCCCAAATTCCCAGATACAGATTATCTTCATCATTTGTAACTGCAAGTTTTGTAATGTCGCAGTCGGTTGTGTAGATATTTCCGTCCGCACCTTCGGCGGCGGTATCACCACTTTCATCTGCAATGGAGAGGGTATAAGAAGAAGTCCAGTTTGCATCTTCCAGACCGTCGATTGCAATAAGATGCTTTATAAAATTAAGGGTCATTGTCTTTTTGTAAGGCTCGCCTGCACCCTCGGCACAGATTCCCTTGAGTTCCGCTTTGATGAGTGTTTTATCAGCCGGTGCTTCAGAAAACTTCGGATTAAGAACCAGTGACTTATCTTTTACAGAAACTGAAAACTCGTAGTTTTTTCCGCTAGAATCGCTTCCTATAACAGAACTGCCTTCTTCATTTAAGGTAAGGCTGCCTGTAAATGGGATTTCAAAACTGGATGACGTACTGAAGTCAACAGTTGAAAAATCGAACTTGGTTGCAGTGAACAGAGGCCGAACCTGAAGAGCCGAAAGTACAAAGGCAGCTATTGGACGATCGGTCTGTTCTCCTTCTGCACAGTAAAATCCACTCATTTTTATATCAACAGTTGCGGATGTAGTAACTCCGTCCAAAAGTCGTGTTACAGGACTCATATCCAGATAATAAGAAGTACAGTCTGGAGAAAAACCACCGCCCAAAGAAGTAATGCTCTTAGTTGCAGTGTCTCCATCTGAATCTGTATAAGTAATTACAAACTTTCCGGAAGGATTAACAGATTTCAGATATACTTTCTGACCAAAGTTTACACAGAGAGTCTGTGCCCCAGCAGAAGTCATATCTTCTCCGCTGTAACCATTGTAATACCAGGTTTTATAGTCGTAAGAAGCAGTACCTGTCTGTTCATTTAATTCTGCCTGCATAGAAGAACTTAGTGAGCCCTGCAGATTTTCACAGGCTGTAAAGGCAGTTGCAAAAAGAGCAGTCATTGTCGAAACTAATACAGTTTTCACCAGGATATTTGTTTTTTTCATCTTTTATGCCCCCTTCCACTACTCTACTACTGGCGTTGCCGTAACATTTGCGCCATCTATTACCAGGGTAATTTCACCTGCATTCAAATCTAATCCGTCAAAGTAAAAATTCTGATACGGATTTCCCGCAGTTCCACGGTCTACACCGTTTCCTTCAAGTTCACCTGCTGAATACCACAGTCTGTGCCAGCTGGAATCGTTTGTTAGAATCAGTGTAAATTCAATATTTGAATCCGAAACCGTAATTGCCTCAGAAGTGCCGTTTCCATCCTTCATAGTTACTAAAGTTTTTGAATAATCCCAATCGTTAAAATTTCCGGGAATTGTGTAATCTCCACTGATTGTTCCAAAATTCTTAAAAACAAAAGTTACCTTTGCAGCTGTCTGATTGTGTAATCCATTTGGATTAGCACAGGAACTTAGCATAACAATTGCCGCAAGAAATGAAACAAGACATAAGTTTTTTATCAGTTTTCTTTTCATAATCATCCTCGTTAGTTAGGTAGCGCAGGTCTACTGCAGATCCCAGATAAATCCGAGTGCTATCTGGCTTGTTGTATAATCTTCATACAAACTGTTCAGAAGATAGGTACGATGAGATGCCTTGTTCATCCAGTTGTCTGCACGATAAAGACTGTAATTATTCTCTGAATACGGGTTCATGCCGTAACAAAAATGCATCCAGAAAGCCGGGTGACCTGGCAGGAAAGATACGCTATTAAATTTTGTGCCGAGGGCAAATCCGACAGGCACAAAAGTTGCATCTTCTTCTTTTTTATCGCGGAGAATAGCTCCTGCATGGAAACTTACGGAATCTGTCATATCAAGAGTTGCCATAAATGAATTGTATGTAACAGTAGTTTCGTAAACGTTTCCTTCTTTCCAATCGTCATAATCAAAAGTTATGCCATAGTCAAAAGTAAGTTTCTTTACATAGCGGGCAAGATCCTTTGCTGTAATTTCGAGGCCTGCTTCTTCAAACTTTGTAACAATTTCACGATTTTCAGACGTTTCCAGAGCAAGCCGGTCTACTGTAAAAACTCCGTATGTTCCAAGAGTCAAATCCAAACCGGCAAGTGGAGCGAGTGAAAAATCAAGCAGAGGCTGAGTTCTAATTGACATGAGGCCTTCAGAAAGATTATCTGTATCATTAAAAGTAAGAGTTTCATCGAGTCCTGCAGAAAGGAAGTCTAAGACCTTCCAATTCAAGTTTACTGTTCCTGTCAGAGTATCAGCATTGATGTCATCATAAATCTGACCATCACTACCCCAGACAGAGTTTACATTTGCTCCGGCGAAGCTGCCTTTTACGGCAAGTTCCAGTTTTTCTGTCTGTAAACTTGCACGAACTGCGCCTGCAAAAGCCTGTGCATCGTAATCAATTTCTGTACCAAAAGTTGTAAGAGCATGCGCTTCAAGTTTTAAGAAATCAATAGGATTTACAAGAAAATACAGGGATGCAGCATTTATGTTATCTGTATTGTAATAGAAGAGCTGTTCAGCGTTTGTTTTGCTTCCGAAAGTTGCAGCAAGCTGCAGATTGTCTCCAAATTTAGCATCAAGGATATCATACATACCGTAGGTTCCACGCATTTTAGAGAAAGCAGCAACAGCGTTGATTTTTACATCTCCAAACTTCTGAAGCTTTGAACCGTTAGATATTTCTGTAAAACCTTTTCCCACATCCAGCCAGCGGTCTATAACATTGTAAATTCCAGTGAATTCAGACATTCCGTTTGCCTTTAACCCACCATAACCAAATTTTACGTTCACAAAAGGACTTGATACAGTAAAACCAAGCTTATTAAAGGCACCTACTCCGTTATCATTCCAGTTATAAATAGGACTGAAAATCATTTCCCCAAGACTTTGAAAACCGTCGCCCCATGTGACAGTAGGAATGTTTGCACCATAACTGTCTGCCTGATAAAGAACCTTGTCAAAGTTCCAGACACCAATTTCTGCATCCAGATGGAAATTCTTTGTTATATCCCCCCAGAACCACCAGTTTGCATTCGAAAGTAAATGCTGATTGTCTATTTCGTATCCAGACTTTTCTCCGCTTGCAATATCACGAATAATTGCATTTGTTTTTCCTGTTGTTTCTATCCAGATTCCCTGAATTACATTAGCCATTTTGCCGTTTCCGCCGCCTTCTGCAGGTGCATCAGAAATAGCATCAGATAACTCTTCACCCAAATCAATTGTAAAGCTGTCATCCCATTCAGAATCTGCCTCTTGAGCAAAGGCAGCACCCGCAACAAGTAGGGCTGCTAAAAGACATAGTATTTTTTTCATATATACTCCCCCAAATTAGTTATCTTTGAGGTAAAGTTCTACATCGTCAAAATTACCCCAATTTCCTGCATTAGTATCCAGATAAATTCCAATTGTAATCTGATTATTTGTTACCGGAACTTCCACTTTGTACTGCTTCCAATTAAGCCAGCCGTCATTTACAATCTTTGTTGAAAGCTGCTTTTTTGTGCCGTCAAAGTTTGCTGCAAAGAATCGGATTTCTTTTTCTCCACCACCACCCATTGCCCAGATAGACATTACATAGGTCCCGTTATCAATTCCCTTAAAATCCTGTGTTAAAATCGATTTAAATCCCTGTCCAAGCCAATATTTATATGTCCATTTTCCTGTATGAGCATTACTCTTGTTATTTTCAACAAAACATGCAGTATCTGACCCGTTGAGTTTCCATTTACCAAGTTTTCCGCTTTCCCATGAATTATCTTCGATAAGATTTACGCGGGAACTGATTTCAATTTCTGCGTTTATTTTATAGGTAGAACCAGAAAGGCTTCCTGTAAGATTCATGAAACGTGGTGTTTTTTCAGAAGCCCAGTCATGTTTTTCCCAGGAAACGATAACGTTGTTTTCCTTATCGTTTGTATAGACAACTTTTGCCATTTTAGGCAGAATTGGAGCAAGACCAGGCATAGTTACGATTTTTAATGGGTCTGCAATATCATAAGGAACAAAACCGCTGCCATTTTTTGCAGAACCTCCCCACTTATTCTTTACAGCACCACGATCATTTCCATAAACCAGATTCCATACTGCAAGAGAAGGAAGTGCACGCCCCTGATAATCAAACATAGCCTGATTTTCCCAAGTGTCTCCTTCTGTTTTAGAAAGTCCAGCACCCTTTACAGGAATCCATGCCGGTTCCCAGTAAAACACGCCAAGTCCACCTTTTACAGAAGCAACAGTAGCCATTACATCGCGAACAGCAGTTGCCTGTCCCTGAACAGAAGGAATGTATCCATCATTATCGCCGGAATAAACCATAAAAACGTTACCCTGCTCATCACCATCTTCTTTTGTAAAGGCATAAGCTGTCTCCATAACTGCAAGTTCTTTTCCATAACGTTTTGAAAGATCTGTCATGTTGCGCTTCAAGTCTGTACATGAACCATGCCAATATGTATAAAATGAAAGTCCGATAATATCAAAATCAACCTTTGCCTGTGTAATAGGATCAAAAACTGCACGGTACAAGTCGTTATTTCCGCCATCTGCAAGATGCACAATGATTTTAATTTTTTCGCCATTACCCTGTGCAGCGCGCACTCCGCTTGCAGCAGACTTTAAAAGACTTGTAAAAGCTTTAAATCCACCTACCTTTTCGCCGTCATTACCCCAGATTTTTCCAATTGGCCACATAAAACCATTATTCAATTCATTTCCAATCTGAACTGCATCCGGGCGGGCACCTGCTTTAATAAATGCTTCAAGAGATTCGCGGGTATAGTTTTCTACAGCGGCGTTCAACTGTTTTTCGTTCAGTTTTTTCCATTCTGAAGGAATTGGCTGTTTTCCAGGATCTGCCCAGGTATCTGAATAATGAAAGTCTACCAGAAATTTTAATCCAGCCTTTTTTGCACGGACTGCAAGTTTTGTATCAACATCTACATTATTTGAGCCACCACCATCTGTAGGATTATTCCAGACACGTAGGCGCACCCAGTTTACTCCATTGTCTGCAAGAATCTTAAACAAATCTTCTTCCTGACCTGCCGCATTAAAATACTTTCCGCCGTTCTGCTCAATTTCGTACAGAGAACTAATGTCTACACCCCGCATAAAATCTTCGGAAAGACCTTCAATTGGTTCAACAAGAATATTCTGGGCAACGCCTTCTGCCGCAGAATGGCTCTTTGCATACAATGCACCACAGCACAAAAGACCAGCAACAAGCAAAAACAAGCTTTTCTTTTTCATACAGACCTCTTTAAATAAAAATGTTACATCGTGTAATCAACACGTGTCACTTCTAATACTAGGATAAGGGACAAATGAGGACTTGTCAAATTTATTTTTTAATTTTTTTGATTTTAGAAAAAGTTAAAAAGAATGGTAGACGTAAATTCAGGTGTCAGGTCACAAATTTTCATCTATAACATGACACCTATTTTTATCAGCCTAAGCCGCCAACTTTAAGCTGGAAGTGGCTGAACTCCATTGAGAAGCTTGCACGGCCTTGGGTTGCGGAACGCAGGTTTGTTGTAAAGCCGAACATGTTTGCCATTGGAGCCTGGGCATGAATGATTTCGCCGGTTGTTTTGCTGTCCTGGCCCATAATGTTTCCGCCGCGCTGAGAAAGCTGGCTTGATGCAGGTCCAACAAATTCCTTAGGACAAGAAATGTCAACGTTCATAACCGGTTCAAGAATTACAGGATTAGCGGCTGTACATGCCTTATCAAAAACCTGAGCAGCACATGCTTCAAAAGCAAATGTACTAGAAGTAAGTTCGTCATATTTAATTGCAGTAACCTTAACGCCAACGTCTGTACATGGATAACCATAGCGGATACCTGAATTAAGGGCAGACATAAAGCCGTTCTTAATTGATTCGATAATTTCATCAGGAACTTCGGCATGGCGGCAGGTAA